>Ga0209510_1005657_pt1 | contig 10348 bp, 7 predicted proteins | sample BiotimSIPDNA_FD_185749 | JGI IMG/M metagenome (GOLD analysis project Ga0209510, IMG submission 185749) | Anaerobic biogas reactor microbial communites from Washington, USA - Biogas_R1 time_0 SIP DNA (SPAdes) (version 2) | ecosystem: Engineered > Bioreactor > Anaerobic > Unclassified | place...
GATCGAGTATCGGGGCGGCCGGATGGCGGACATGAAGAACCGGGAAGCAAGTATTTACCGTAAACAGGGCCGGGCGTCGTTCATCAGCTCGATTTTCAGCGGGGCGAGTAACGCCGCCAGCATATACAATGCGAGGAGATAATGGGGCGCATACCAGAGTACCAGAGACGACAGTTGGCTTCGGCGTACACGGGCGACCGGATGGTCGATCGCAGCGGGGAGATACTGGCTGAAGGCATATCCAAAGCGGTGAACACCGGGGCGCAGTTGATGATGCGTCGGCAGCGGGAGATCGACGCAACCGAGGCTGATCTATACTTCACGAAGTTCAAAGATCAAGTCACGTCGATACAGGAGCAGACCCGGTTCGATGCGCAGAAAGATCTTCAATCTGACTTGATGTCGGTTCCTAAGCAGGTGCAGGAGAAGACGCGGCAGTCGGCCAAGCAGGTGGCGCAGACTATCCGTAGCCGAGGGGCACGCAAGTTGTTTCAGCAGGCAGCGGCTAAGTACGTGTTCTCTGTGCATTCAGAGGATACAAGTTGGGCGTACCGCACCCAAGGTGAGCGAGCTAAAGCGATGTTTGAGACCTCGATCATTACCCGGGCTTCGGCTATGGGGCAGATCGACGACCCACAGGAAGTCAAGGCCGCACTGGAAGAGATGCGCCAGCGCATCGACGCGGATCAACTGACTGCACCGGACAGCAAAGAACTCATGTGGGAACGGTACTCGGCCAAAGGGGTCAAAGATCACCTGCTTATGCAGCTCGAACGCAACCCCAGTGGGCTCATCCGTAAGTTGACCGACGGCGAGTACAAGGAGTTTCGAGAGTATCTTGGGCCTGGGGGCACGGAGGCGCTGATAAAAGAGGCCCAGCAGCGGGTTGAAGCGCTCGACACTATCCGTATTGCTCAGGACATCCCGGCGCATATCGACGTATACCGACAGTTGGTCGATCTCGGAGACGCTCCGACAGCGGTGATGCAGGCCGAGGCGGAATACGAACGGCTGGTGCTGGAGCAGGCGGCGGCTAAACGGGACGGAGTAGAGTTCCCTGCCGACAAAGCCGAGGCGATGAAGGGGTACGAAGCGATCATCAAGTACGCGTTCAACATGGACCGGCGGCTGGGTAAGAATTCCAATCCGGTAGTGTTCGAGCGACTGGAGAGTGAAATAGACACATTGCGGACTGAGCTCGCACGCAACCCCCGGGATAAAGAATTGTCGCGCCGGGTGCTGACTATCCAGAAAGATCTGATTGAAGCCCTGGGTAAAGGCGACATATCGGTGACGGCGCGAGGCGCGCTGGAGTCGAGATTACACAAGAGCATCGCCGGTAATCGCGAAGGTACAGTCGTGTTTTCCAAAGCGCAGGCTCTGGAGTATGCGGCTAGAGGCCCGGCATGGTTCGGGAAGAAGAACGAGCAGGACGTAGCGTACCCCAAGATCAAGAAGCTCGTGTCGCAGTTCTTTCAGAAAGGCACTATGGAGTACCAGACCGCGCTGGAGAACGCATACCAGCAGTTTAATGAAGAACTCAGCACTAAAGAAGAATTTTTGCGCGGCAGGAACGCCGAGGAACGGGCGCAGGCGATCCTCAATTCCAGTACCAATGCCGCCGGCAAGGAGACCATGGGCCTGCTTGACCGTCTGGACGCGCAGTATCGGGGGTACAACATGAAAGAGGGCAGCCTCCATCCGACGATACTTAAGAAAGTGATGAAGCTGTCCAACGGACAAGCCGTGATCAATGTGTCGGATGCTGAGTTTCAGCGAATAATGGAGAACCAGTAATGCCGCTGATCCCTCTTGACCTATATATGCAGTACTTGGAGCGCACTGGGCGCAGCCCAGAACCGGACCCGGGGCTTACGCTCATGGAGCCGGAGAACGCTGAGCGCATCGAACAGATACCTTCGATCGACGCCAAGCAGTTCGACGCGGAGTTGCGTAAGAAAGACCTCAACTGGTTCCAGCGGCGTGGAGTTGACCTCCAGCTTGGCATGGGCGACTTAGAGGTCGGGGCGCTCAACTTCGCCGGATGGCTGGCAAAGAAACGCCCGGCGAATTGGCGGAAGGCAATGGCACTACCGGGGGTCGTCACACAGATGGCCGCGGTAGATACGATTGCCGATTGGGTCAAGTCTACTCCGGTCGGGGAAAAGATACGAGATTCTCTGTTGGCGTATCGCATGAAGATACAGGAAGAGCAGGCGTCGATTGCGGAACAGACATACGGCCCCGGTGGACCGGAAGGTGGAGAAGCCTGGTGGCACGCAGCATTTCGCACTGCGCCGAATATGTTGGCGATGATCGGGGCGTCGGCGCTGACCGGAGGTGTGGCGGGGATTGCCGGCGCGTCTACGGCCGGGGTGGCGACGGCAGCGGCTGCCGGCGGCGGAGCGTTTACCGCGATTCAGACCGCAGTCAACAAGGCACCGGAGCTTGAGGCGGCGGGGTACTCGCAGGAACAGGCAGAAGCCTTGGCACAAGGGTTGGGATTGGCGGTCGGCGGGCTGGAGATGATCGGCGTAGGGAAGATCGTCGGGTACGTTGGCCCGTGGTGGAAGCGCACCCTTTCGGGCATGGTAGCGGAGGGAATGACGGAGTTTCTCCAGTCCGGCACCGAAGGCGTAGCAGACCGCGTACTCGGGTTGTCCGATGCAGACGGAGGCGAGATACTGCGTAACGCGCTGTTTGAAGCGTCGATTGGTATGGTCTATGGCGGTGCGGCCGGAGCAGCGATGGTACGCAGTAAAGTGCAGATAGCCGTAGATTTCATGGTCGATAAAAAGATAGTGAATACGCCGGAAGAAGCCCGCTCGTTCATTCACGAGTATCTGGTGCGCCAGGCGGAGCTTATCGTCAATCAAGGCGTGGACCTTGCGAATCTTAAAGTCGAGCACATCAAGTCGGTGCGCAACCTGATCGCCAAGGCCAACGGGATAAAACAGGCGATGAGCGCGGCGGATATGCCTGATATTGACATCGAGGGTGCGCAGGCGCCGGTAGAGCAGGACATACCCCCCGAGAAGCGCCTTGAAGTTGAAGCGGCGGTGCGCGAGATCGACCAGACGATGAAGAACATCGACAAGCGCATCGAGGAGATGATGGCTGAGGAGGATTTCAACTTTGAGGACGTCGAGGAGGCGCTGGTCGAGAAAGATAAGCTGGAGCAATCCCGGGCAGATCTGCTCGCTGGTGCGACGATCAAGGGCAGCGTCACGACTAAAGCCAGTAAAATCGCAGACATCCGGCTTCGGGGTATTCGTGATAAGGTGAAGTCGTTCAACGCCGGGGCCAAGTCCGCTCGCCGGGAGATGAAAGAAATCAAGAAATTCCTGCGGGACTACATCAAGAACATCCCGGTCAAGGGGCAGGCGAAGACGGTGCTTCTGAACGACATGCGCCGGGCGTCCGAGTCGATCCGTTCGGTCGAAGACTTGGAAGCGAAGAAGGGGTACATTGAACAAAAGATAAAGGACTCGCTGGAGTTGCTGGCCCGAGACCAGTACGCTAAAGCGATCGAGCTCAAACTCGGCAAGAAGAACGTCAGCCCCGAGGCTATGCGCATCCTTGAGAAGTTCGAGGAAGCGTACAATCACCCATATATGGTCGATCTGGTCGAGGTGGACCCAAAGGCGACGGAGGATGAGCGCAAGCTCCAGGAACTGACGCAGATCTATCAGGAGATGGGGTCGCTGGCCGGCAGCGGAGACGCAAGTCTTCGACAGATGCGGGACATTGCCGAAGGCGTGGCGGAGATGTACGAGATCGGCGTTGCCGGGCGTAAAGAGTGGGTGCGCCGGCAGAGCGAGATAATCGACAAAGGCGTAGGTACGATCGTCAAGGCGCTTGAGTCTAAAGCCCCGATCGTAACGGACGACCTTCACGCGCAGGCGCTCGAACTTGACAAGCGGTTGCGGGCGACGTTCAAAGAGGCCACGGTAAACAACCCGATGTTCACAAACCTGTACCGCATGATCGACATTCTTGATATGCACACGGCGTCTGAGCCGGGGCAGGGGCCGGTCATGAAGCTGCTCAACCCGTTCATCCACGCCCGGGTGTTTGAGGCGGAGTTTAACTACCGTTCGCGCAAGCTCTGGCAGGATTTTGCCGACGTGTACAACGAAGGCCAGCGTAAAGGCGTCGATAAATTGGCGCGGGATATGGAGAGTCAGCGGGTGTACACGTTGTACCAAGGGGTCAAATTTGATGTGGACGGTACGATCCTGGAGGCGAAGCCCCACCAGATCACTCGTACACAGGCGATAGCGTTCTGGCTGATGGCGAAGAATCCGGATGTTGAAACGAAACTGCGTAAAGCGCAGTGGGACGTCGAGTCGCTGCAAGCTCAGATAGCGGAGCGGTTCAAGGGCAAAGACTTGGCGTTTGCTGAGCGCATTGACGCGCTGTACCGCTCGTATCGTGATCGCATCGGTGAGGTCTATGAGCGGGCCACGGGCAAGCCGGCGACGCTTCTTAAAGAATACTTCCCATTGAGTTATGTTGCCGGGGCGGACAACGTCAAGACTCTGGAGACCATGATAAACAGCATGGCGACGGGGGAGTTTCGTCCGTTGGACGCCGCCGATACCGACCACTTGAAGGAACGCTTGGGCAGTGACAAGATGCCGAAGATACCCAGTGCGCTGGCGACCACGATGCAGTACATGTATGACATGGAGTATTTTCTCGCCCACGGGCCGTACCTGCGTAACGTCTATGAGATCCTCGGCCGGGACGAAGTACGCTCGCGCATCGAAAAGCGCGAGGGCAAGGTGTTTTACAATCGCATGATGGAGTATTTTCACACGATCGGACGCGGCGGATTGGCCCGGGAGTTCCGGTTTAGCAGTATCAACGTTAACCGCTGGATTTCCAAGTACGCGCTGAGTCGCATCGGAGGCACGGTCCCGTTTGACAAGCACTTCTTTATGCAGCTTACCGGCACGATCTCCGCGGCAAATGAGATCGGGTATCGGAGTATGATCGCGGAATTCCCGGGGTTTATCAATGCGATACGCACAGGAGAAATACACGAGTTGACCAAGACGGAGATGTACCGTAATCGCTTCGGGGATGAGTCGGCGTTCGACCCGGATTTGCGCGATCTCCAGGCGGCGATGACGGACAGCCCGACGGTCAAAAAAATGTTGCGGTATTTCTTGACAAACGTCCGCTGGGGCGATCAGGCGGCGTTCACCTGGGCGATGTGGACTGAGTACAAGAAAGGGCAGAAAGCAGGGCTGAGTAAAGAAGCAGCCGCGGTCAAGGCTATGGAGATGGCCTCGATCACCAACCAGTCTACGGATCTGTACATGGCTCCGCTGGGCGCGCAGTCCACCAATCCGTTCTCTCGGCTGGTGTGGACGTTCCGGCGGATGCCGTCGCAGCTTCTGAACAATTACCTGATGACATGGCAGAACGCGTTTAACGGGCGCGTGCGCGGGAAAGAAGGTAAAGCGTCAAGTATGGACATCGCCTGGGCGCTGACCCGTAACGTATTCACGTACCACTTCCTGCTGCCGTATATGATCGAGTTCATCCGCACCGGCAATGATATTGACGACGAGCAGTTGTTTTACTCCATGCTTGCAGGCCCGGCAGCGGAAATGTTTCTGGTCGCGGACCTGTTTCAGATCGTGTTCAACGGGCTGTGGGGGGCGCGATCGCGGGAGCGGGATTCGATGTCGAGTACACTCTACTCGTCGATCATACGGGACGTCAATACAATCGTAGAGTCAGCCACAGATCTGACATATTTCATTGACGAGCTTACGGTGTCCGAGTTATTGGAGGCAGCAGGCAGCCTCGGCTCTGTGGCCGCCGGGGGCGTCCCGGTCGGAGACATCGCAAGAGAAGTTTATGCTATTGCAAATCCAAACATGAGCAGTTATACTGATTGGAGAGACCTGCTTGGACGCGGGCTAATGTATCTGCTCGATTACCCGGCGAGCCGGATAGATGGGGGTGACTGATGGCGATAGAGAGTACATACGCACCGGTAAGGACAGCGGGTGGGGGCTTGACGGATTTTGATTTCCCATTCCCGTTCTTTTCTCCCAGTGACATTTTGGTCTACACGATCGACAAATCGACGACGCCGGAGACAGCGACGCTCAAGACGCTGACGACGCATTACATTCTGCTCGATGCCAATGGCGTGGCGATCTCGCAAGACGGGTTCTACGAGGGCGGCACAGTGCGCTTCACGGCGGCTGTGTCGGGCCTCGACGTGTTCATCGGGCGAGACATTGATTTCACCCAACCGATAGATGTCCCAACTGCCGGACTATTCCGCGAACAGACGCTCGAACGCGCTCTCGACCGGCTGGCAATGCAGGTACAGCAGATAGACAACGCGACCACCCGGTCGTTGCTTCTCCCAGTCACGTCTGAGACCGGCGACTTGGAACTCCCGGAACCAGAAGCTAATAAAGTTCTTGGGTGGAACTCAGCCGGTACTGGGCTCGAAAACAAAGACGCGATTGACAAAAGTTATCTGGCGCAGGTTGAAGCGGCTCGGGACGCGGCTGCGGCCAGTGAAAGCAATTCTGCCAATAGCGAAACGATGGCAGAGAAGTGGGCGGAGGAAGACGAGGATACGGAGGTCGAGGCAGGTAAGTACTCGGCAAAGCACTACGCCGCTAAAGCGGCTGACAGTGCGGACAGTATTGACCCGGTTGCGTTGTCGCTGGCTATACGCATGGCCGATAACCCAATCGGAACGGTCCGGACGTTTGGCGTACCGACTAACCCGGCTACATTGCTTGGATTTGGTACATGGACGGCGATCGCTGGGAAGGTCATTGTGGGTATTGATGCTACTCAGACAGAATTTGATACGCTGAATGGGACTGGTGGCGAAAAAACCCACACGCTAGTAATAGATGAGATCCCTAGGCACAGGTTGCCGATCGCTGCGACCGAGGGGTACGGCGTTGGCACCGGAAGATTTGCCGGAAGATCCAGTCCAGGAACGTCAGAATGGACTGGGTATACTGATTATATCGGCGGCGATGGGGCTCACAACAACCTTCAACCGTACATCGTCAAGTACGTATGGGAGCGGACTGCGTAACAAGGGCGTAACATGAAAGCACAGACAAAGATAGTTAAGACCCGTAGGCCAGCGATATCGAGAATGGATGGCCGCAGAGTCGAACTCGAAGGCGCGATTAAAACTCAGGAGAACCGGCTCAAAGAAGTCGAGCTGTCGTATGAATCTCTGCTGATTAAGTACGAGGACGCTGCCGCATCTCATCAGCAAATGATGAAGCAGTATGCCGACGACATCAAGTCGCTTCGCGGGGAACTTACGACCGTGCGGGCCGAACTAGCCACTGCAATCGACGCCAGGGACAAGGCGCTTGAGCAGGCCAACTCGCTGGTGTTTAGAGCCAAAGAGAGCGTGGCCGATATAGTCGGGGCTGCTCACACCGACCGGCAGGAGGCCAGAAGCGAGCGCAAAAAAGCCGAGGAGCTGCGCCATAAGTATCAGATAGATATGTTCTCGGCAGAGCGGATGCTCGAAGAAGCGACGAAGGATAAAGCTAAGGCAGATAGAATGATAAACGAGGCGCGTTCAATACTTGCCAAGGCCAACCGGGCGGCGGAAGACGTGAGGCAGTCTTTGTGCGACGCCGAAGCTCGGATCGTCATTGCCGATGAGCGCGATAAGCTGTCAAGAGAATTGTTCGAAGAAGCCAATGCGAGAATGTCGATGGCGGTCGTCTGGGGCTGGTCAAGTTTTCGAGCATTGCTTTGTCTGGGCCGGTGCGTAAAGAGATCCGGTTTCCGCTTAACAACGTCGCTGAGTTCCTGGTGTTGCTGACTCATAAGGACGCGTACTCTTATGATTTTGATACGCAGACTTTCAAGTATTGGGATAGTGGATGGAAAATAAGATAGGAGGTTGATACGGCTATTCAGAACGATCGCGGGTTGATCCCGTATGAGGTGAAGCGACGCAAAGAATACCCGCCTCTACCGGAACAGTTTGACATGCTGTACTGGGACCAGATAAACGGAACGACTAAGTGGCGGGATAGGGTATCGGAAATTAAAAACAAGAATCCGAAACCGGAGGTTAATTGATGGACAGAGATTTAGCGAAAGGTAAGTCTACAAGTGGGGCGTACACAGTCAATACAACTAGCACAGTGGCCGTTCCTGGCTGGGCGGAGGGAGTGAAGATATATGCTTTTGTGAATAATATACGCTTCGCTTTTGGAGAGAACCCAGCGGCGATAGGGTCTGATGCTCAAGCCGTCGGGGGTTTTGCGCTGGCAGGGGTGTTGGAAGCGCGTGTGTTTAAAAAGGGCGCACAGACGGCACTGAACCTTTTATCCACGGCACCTACTGTGGTCTGGGTAGAATTCTTCGGAGGTTAACATGCTGCCAATGTCCTCAGGCATTACGCGCCATACGATTGGTTCCGGCGTCCAGGGGGAACGGATAGACCCGCTGACTAAGCGGTTGCTATCGGTACCGGGGCTGTCGTGCTATCTGGACTGCGGGCGGTCGGAGCTGTATGCCCGGCATGGTCTGGGTGATCCGCGTGTGGGGTTTATGGCTGCGCGTAACAGTAGCGCCCCCGGCGTACACATTGCGCTAGACGGTCGCATTATAACTGAGACGCGGTCCGATGTTCCGCTGACCGTGGGTGGGTATTGGGACACCACGGGTTTCCACAAGTTCCACAGGCCCGGCTGGTGGGTGGGGAAGGCGGCGACGAATTTGCTGAAAGATTCGGACTTCTCGCGCGATACAGACAGCGACGGGGTTTCTGATAACTGGGGGTTGGTTACCATCAGCGGAGTAACCCCCAGCCGGAGCAGTACAGACCTACCAGGTGGAGCTAACGGGCGGTCGTATTCGCAGACTTTGACGTTTGACGAAACGTTCGGCGCAAATTTTTATCAAGCATCACAGTCGGTGGCACTTACGAAAGGCGACCTGGTTACAGTATCCGGGTTTATCAAGCATGATAACGCTAGTATGTCCGGCAACGGGCTCTCCTCACCTGTAGTAGAGTTTTACGCGCCGGGTGTCGTCCCGACATTGAGCATTAACTGGGCTAACCTACTTGCCCAACCATCTGGCGAATGGCGGTATTTCGAGATACTGACTACTGCCACGGGGACCGGCAATGCTTCCTTACGCCTTGCCCGCGTAGCATCCGCCGATTACGACGTTACTGGCTCGGTGTCATTTGCGTATCTACAGATTGAGAAATCCCCATACGCCACGCTCCACGTTCCGACCACCACGGCGGCGCTGACTCGGCCTAAGGACATTTGCTTGACGTTGAACGCGGGGAATCGTAATGCAGCGGAAGAGACAATTATCATCGTGGCGACGCCATGGGGCGATTTTGCGAATGATGGAATTGCTCGGCTGCTGATGAGCAGCAGCGTCAAGGATCGGAGAATAGAGAAGTATTCTACTCATCCCGTACCACAATTTAAGCCCAATTCGTCGGACAATGGCGATTGCGCGGCATATGCATCTGGCGCGGATATTAATGGATTCGGTACCTATACATTTGCTGCTGTCTGCAAGCACAGCTCACCTTATGCGCAGCTGTATATAGACGGGGTTAGTGTTGCGGGAGACTCATCTGATGATTACGTTAACCCGGCGTGGGGTGATTTCACTTATTTAGGCTCGTCTGCTGCTGGCACGGGTCAACTCAACGGAGTTATCCACGCCGTAGTAGTATTCAACCGCGCCCTGTCTGCGGCTGAAGTGGCGTACGTAACCAACCTTTTAACCGGAGCGACCTAACATGATGACTTTTGTAGCACCTAATTACTGCGTTAACGTAAGACCGGGAATCACGACTGTGATGTTTGACCGGTGTTTGTCACCCACTGAGATTGCCACAGTGACAGAGCTATTCCAACGCGACGTGCTACCGTTTGTGCCAGATATAGATGATGATAAGGAGGACGATGAATAATGTTTAACGATACATACAAAGAGGCATTTGTGTTGTGCCGACTTATCAGCGTTGACGAGCACGATGACGGCAATGATCGAATCGTGCTGGACATCCCGGTGACGGTGCAGAACCAGATAGTATTGAGTGGCGGCAGGGTGTACCCGGATCGGATACCGCTGGAGCTGGACGGGGCGGAGTGCATTGCTCACATCGTGTACCGGGCGGAGGCTGATGCGGCGGTTGCGCCGTATAAGATCGCGGGCGATGTGAAGAAGCACCCACGTTATGCCGTGCATTGGCCGCGTACAGTGGGCGACATGAAAACCGCCCAGCTGCGGTCGCAGTTGCCGGAGGGGTATCAGGGAGAGCTGCCGGTGTATGAGGGCAAGGATA
>Ga0209510_1005664_pt1 | contig 10342 bp, 6 predicted proteins | sample BiotimSIPDNA_FD_185749 | JGI IMG/M metagenome (GOLD analysis project Ga0209510, IMG submission 185749) | Anaerobic biogas reactor microbial communites from Washington, USA - Biogas_R1 time_0 SIP DNA (SPAdes) (version 2) | ecosystem: Engineered > Bioreactor > Anaerobic > Unclassified | place...
TGCATTCCAATGTGGTGCTGGATTCTTTAATTCACTGGGATGCCGGCTGGTTTTTAAGAATCGCCGGGCAGGGATACGACTTTAACAGCGCTCCCTTTTTTCCCATGTTTCCCCTGCTCATCCGGTTATTGACTTTTATTACCGGCAACGGTGTGGAGGCCGGCTTTTTAGTATCCAACACGGCTCTTTTTTTTGCATGTTTCCTTCTTTATCACCTGGTTAAAGAAGATTACGGTGAGGACATTGCTTCCACCACGGTTTTCATAATGCTTTTTTTCCCGACAGCCATCTTTTTTTCATCAATTTACTCGGAAGCGCCTCTTTTAGCCTTTTCTCTGGGAGCTTTTTACTATGCCAGGAAAGGAAAATGGCTGGCGGCATCATTATTGGGCGCCTGTGCAGCCCTGACCAGGAACATCGGTATCGTCTTGTTTTTTGCCTTCCTGTATTTGCAGTATAAAGAAAACGGTTTCAAGTTTTCTGTCCGAAAGGTTCTGCCTCTTTTTTTAATCCCGGCATCTTTGGGGTTGTTTATGCTTGTTTTATGGAAATATACGGGCGATCCCCTCGCTTTCGCTCACTCATTAAACACCGAATACTGGGGTTATCGCCATTTCCAATACCCAGGCGCAGGCCAGTTCCTAAATTTGTCTGTATTTTTTTACCAGAGTAATTTCTATGCCCTTTTTGAGTCGGGGATGGCCTTCCTGTTTCTCTACCTTGTGATACGCAGCTTTAAGTATATCGAGGACCGCTCCCTGCTGATTTTCCTGGTGCTGGGCTTTTTAATACCCTTTTCATCCGTGGTGGGCAATGTCCCCCTGGGCATGCCCAGATATATCCTCGTTCTATTTCCCGGTTACATCACCCTCGCCCGGCTGTTGCACAAAAACAACCTTGTTACTGTTTACTCTGTCCTTTCCATTATTGCTTTTACGGTTGTCTGTTCGTTGTTCGTAGCAGGCTGCTGGATCAGTTAGGTTTTTAACCATTTTTGGGCTTACCATATTTAAGAGATAGATTGATTTATATTTCCGCCTGCCCTTCAAAAGCAGGCAGGCTGTTTCGGAACGGAGCCGCCACGGTTTTTTACTTTATTTTGAGGCTCTGCAGGCTCACAAGGGTGGAGCCTTTTTTTGTTAAATGGAAATCAAGTGAAGACTGTAACTCAATGCTGTGGAGAAACATAGGATGTAGAATTAACAGGAGGAAAGGGATTGCCGATGAGCTCATATTTAAAGGCCATTACTGCACTTGGCGGCGGCAGCCTCCACCCGGGGGGGTTTACCGGGACCCTGGGTATTTTACGAAATTTCACCATTGCCCAGGATGAAGTAATTCTGGATCTGGGGTGCGGTACGGGGCGAACTGCCTCCCATCTGGCAAAGATTTATAGAGCGCACGTTTTTGCTCTGGACAATTCTGAAACTATGCTGTCTAAAGCGAAGTCAAGGGCACTTCAGGAAGGGGCGGAAGTTCATTTTGTTCTGGGTGATATGCTTGACCTGCCTTTTAAAGACAACATCGCTGACCTTGTTATTGTTGAATCGGTACTGATATTTTTACCGGTCCGGGCGGCGCTTCAAGAGTGCTTCAGGGTGCTGAAAAAAAAGGGTTACCTGGTTTGCGTCGAAATGTTTGCCAATGGGTCCTTGCCAGACAATGAAAGAGAAGAACTCAAGAATGTTTGCGGACTCTATCAAATACCGTCCTACCAGGAATGGCTGAATTATTTTCAAACCACAGGCTTCACTTTTGTCAAGACCCGGCAGAACAAATTTCCCGGACCGCTGGAGAGTTTAAAGGAACTCTTTAATCCGGATCCCTGTTGTTTCATGCCAAGGGAACAGGTTTTAGACCCGGCCTTTTTAAGTGTGCTTTTTAAATATAAAAGGCTGATGATAAGAAATAAAAAACATCTTGGATTCGGAACTTTTATCTTAATTAAGGAGTGAACGGCCGGTAATGTAAAACCACCTGACCGGGCGATTTCATATCTCAAAAAACTATGACCTGTTGATTTGAGGACATGTTCATTTGCTTGCCGGAGGGAATTCTCCTTGAGAAAAACAAAAACAACATGAATGTAACCCTTGACCTGGAGCAGAGAAAGTAGTAAAATATCAAATGTGCTGACTGATATTAAAGTCATACGAGGGGACATAGCTCAGCTGGGAGAGCGCCTGAATGGCATTCAGGAGGTCAGGGGTTCGATCCCCCTTGTCTCCACCAGATTATCTACCATCTATCGATAAAAAGAATTTTATCGGTGGATGGTTTTTATATTGCTTGAAAAGCTGGTATTTAAGCCGTTCCCACGTTGCAGCGGGGCGGCTTTTACTGTTTTGCGGTGGGTTATTATCTCTTGATAGGGTGAAATCCTTTCACTTATTATCAGTGCCACCAGGAGGTAATCGTTGAACTTTAGCAAGGTGTGTGCAAAGGGGGGTGTGCATTTTTCAAAGGGGTGTGCAAACAGTCAGGCCTGGCTATTGGCAAAGAAATGCCCACAAAGTCGAAGCCCTGTAAGCTTTTTGAGGATTCTTACTGTTGCAGCGGGTGTGTTCAAGCATTTGGACACACCCAAGGCTAATGATGTAAAGCACAGATAATTCTGGTGTGAACATACCGGCCCAGCGAGATGGACAGATGGAATTCGTTTTTAACTGCTATATATAACCCAACGGAATGTCTACAAAGACAAAATTGAACTGATAAGACAACAGCTAAGCGAAACATTGCCTAAAATATGTAATTATTTTAATAGAAATGAATTTATGAACATAGCAATTGAATTAGATAAATATCACCGTAATGTTAAAAAGCATTACACGGAATATCTTGAAATACAACGTATATGGGTCAAAATATGTAATTATCTATACTTAAATGCTGGACAAGTTTCTAGAATGTTGGAAACGGAAAATATTGCGGAATATGGGCCAGGGACTTTCATCTCAAAAACCCTGTAGGAAATCGATATACGAAAATTGGTGGTCGGTATAACTATTATTCTGATAAGGTTGAAACGGGTAACTACCATAAAGTAGACTCCGTTTCCAGTGGATTCGATTTTCAAGGGCCATCTTTGAAGAAAAGTTACTCTGGTGAAGAACAAACAATCTAAAACCTACTGCGCACCCCTGACGAAAATGTACACCCCTCTATGAAATTGTTCAAAAACTAATGCCTATTACTATGGTTCACCAAAAGATCTTGGATAAAATGCCAGCTCTTTATAAAACCGATACAATTTCAAAAGACCGACAAAAATTAGTTAAGATTGCTTAATATTTAGAAACATGGCTAGAGAGAACAAAAAGTTCTATTTGAGCCGTGTTTCTTTTTTGGATGTTATTAATGTTATTAAAAATGCTGTGACCGGTTCCCTATTTGTATCCGATCATCACCAGAACCCGGTCAGGCTAGTGGTCCTTGAAACGGCCATAACGGTCACTTATCGGGACTTTCCCATCGAAACAGGTAGATTATAGGATATTAAGCGGCAGAAGAAGGATTTGGTAAATTAAATAAAGAATAAATGCATGGAATTAAAATAAAAATAGCCACAATTTATTGAGGGAGAAAAGAGTATGAAAAGAAAATCATGAAAACCAGACTTTCTGCTGTGGTAATTGTACTTTGCCTGGTGTTAAGTATGGCTGTCACGGCTTTTGCTGCTCCGCTGACGGATATTGAAAACCATTGGGCGAAGGAGCAAATTAAGGCCTGGGTGGAAAAGGGCCTGGTGGATGGATATGAAGATGGAACATTCAGGCCGGATCATAATATCTCCCGGCGGAATTTATGGCTTTAGTCAACAGTGCTTTCAACTATCAAGAGAAAGCAGAGCTCTGGTGGAGGAAAGGACAGTATTTACTTTATTGACAGCCAAATCGGCAGAACATATGTCTTAAAAGATGATGGTCCAGTACGGATGGTAGTGTCGGGAACAACGGAAATAAATGAAATAATAGCTCAGTCTGGTCTAACGGTCGAAGAAGTGGATTTGACCGGTGATGGTGTTGAAGGTATTACTGTTGACAAAAAAGTTGATGGTAATGTTGAAATTAATCTAAAAGGCGTAAACGTGGAAAGCCTGGAGATTAATACCGCGGGAGTTACGGTGAGAACTGATAAAAACACCGTAATTGACAAGTTGGTAGTAAATGAAAAAACGGCCTTCAAAGGGTCAGGAACCATTAAAGATGCTGATATCAATGCTGATGATGTGACCTTTGAGAAAATGCCCGAAAAATATGAACTCGCTGAAGGCGTTAAACCATCCACTAGATCAAGCAGCGGCGGTGGCGGTGGGGGCAGTAGTAAAGTAGCAGTAAGTGCTATTAGTGTGGAACCAGCAGAATTAGTTTTGACACTTGGGAAAACGGAGAAAATTACGGCTGTAATAAGTCCGGCCAATGCGACTAATAAGAAAGTCACCTGGTCATCAGACCATGAAGAAGTTGCCACGGTAGATGAGAACAGTAATGTGACGGCGGTGGCAACTGGAACCGCGACCATTACCGCGACCACGGAGGATGGCGGATTAGCAGCAACCTGTTCGGTCACAGTCTGGAAGATAGTGAACATCACCCGGGAAAAAGGCTATGACGCCATCCAGCGCGCCATTGACGATGCAGATAACACCATAAGAGGAAACCATATCGGGATAGCAGCCGATAACGGCAGCGACAACCATAACGTTACCCGGAACCGGATTCTATTTATGCTTTCCGCTGTTGTTTAATTACGAAAAGGAGTGAGTAATGTGGGCTACGAACGGCGTCGTTACTTATCAATGATCGTTACTGTGGTCTTTCTTCTTTCGATCGTGCTGGGTGGCATCCCAACTGCTCTTGCCCAGCCATCTGATGTCCAAGGCCACTGGGCCGAGAAAAAGATTGCCGAATGGGTGGCAAAGGGCCTGGCGGGAGGCTACCCGGACGGGACCTTCAAACCCAATAACCACATCACCCGCGCGGAATTTGTGGCGCTGGTGAACCGGGCCTTTGAAAAACAGGATCCGACAGCCACAGCCAATTTCAAAGACATTAAGCAATCCCATTGGTTCTACAGCGAAGTGGCTGTCGCCGCACAGGCGGGCTATGTGAGCGGTTACACTGACGGCACCTTCAAACCGAACAACCCCATCAGCCGCCAGGAAGTGGCCTCCATTATGGCGCGCCTCCTTGGGCTGGGCAACGATGCACCAGAAGCCGGCTTTAAGGACAGCGTGGCGGCCTGGGCCAAAGATGCTGTCAACGCCGTAGCCGTAGCGCGCATTATGGGCGGCTACACCGATGGAACCTTCAAGGCCACCAACCCGATCACCCGGGCCGAAGCCGTGGTCACCCTGGACCGGGCGATGAAGATGACTGTAGGCGAAAAGCCGCAGGAGCCTGAAGTAACCACCGTTACCTACGACAAAGCCGGCACCTATGGTCCGGCCACCGGTACCGAAACCATCAGGGGCGATGTGGCTATCAATGTGAGCGGTGTCACCCTGCAAAACGTCACCATCACCGGGGATCTCCTTTTGGCTAAAGGCATTGGCGAGGGCGATGTCATCCTTAAGAACGTCACTGTCAAAGGGGAAACCATTGTTGAAGGCGGTGGCTCCAACAGTGTAGTCCTGCAAGACTGCAGCCTGCCCAGCATTACCATTACCAAAGACGGAGTGCGGGTAGTAGCCACCGGTAATACCGCCGTCAGCGTGGTAACCCTGGAATCCGGCGCCACGCTGGTGGCCGTAGATGTGACCGGAGATGGATTTGCCACCGTAACCGTGTCCGAGGATGCTGCCGGAGTCAAGGTTGTTCTCCGCGGTGACTTTGAGGCCGTTAATGTTGAGGCCAAGGACGCGAAGGTTGAGATTGCCGAAGGCTCGGTTAAGGACCTGACAGTTGACGCCAAGGCCACCGTGACCGGCGAGGGCGAGATTGAAAACGCCTATATTAACGCCAATGACGTCAGCATTGCGCAGAAGCCGGCCAATACCAAGACCGCTAAAAACGTGACCGCCAAAGTCGGTGGTGAAACCGTTGGCACCAGAACCGGTGGCGGCGGCGGTGGTTCGTCAACACCAAGCAAGACAGAAGTAAGTGCGATTAGCATCACAACAGACCCGGGTGATGTTAACTTGCCCAATAATACTCTTGTCACAATAACATTAGAAACAGCAACAGGCGGCGCAAGCATTTACTATACGTTGGATGGGACAACACCAACAAAAGATTCGACATTGTATGAAGGGCCATTTACTATAACTGCACCTGGAGATGAGGGCGGAACCGTCACAGTAAAGGCTATTGGGATTAAGCCCGGCTATACCAGTTCGGCGGTTGCCGCAAAAGAAATAAAATTTAATGCGGTTACAGGGAGAATTCAAATCATAAGTGTAGAGCCGGGTGAAAATTTAGAGCCAGGTAAAGAAACTGAATTTACTGTAGAAGTAGCCTATGAGTTTGATGGAATCGAAAAAGCTATATTATATATAGGATTTAACACGGAGGAAGTAGACCGGTACGAACTCATAGGTGATGGACACGTTGTTGAAGATAAAGCAGGCACACATACCTCTGAAGTTAAAGCAGTAGTAAAGGATTGGGGAGAAGAGGGGAACTTTAGGGTATATGTGAATATATCGGAGTATCCACATCCCGACAAATGGACAGTACTTGATTATGACATATATGAACTTAAAATATTGGAAGTACCTGTAAGTGACGTTAGTGTGGAACCGGCAGAATTAATATTGACAGCTGGGAAAACAGAAAAAATAACGGCAACAATAAGTCCCCCAAATACCACTAATAAGAAGGTTACCTGGACGTCAGACAATGAAGAAGTGGCAACTGTAGATGAGCATGGTAATGTAACAGCAGTAAATGTCGGGACCGCAACCATTACAGCTACAACAGAGGATGGTGGAAAAACAGCAACCTGCGAGGTCACAGTTAGTAAGGTAGTTAACACCACCAAGAAAAAAGGTTATGACAGCATCCAGGATGCCATTGACGATGCAGACCCCGGAGACACCATTCAGGTGGCGCCTGGGATGTATCACGGGTACTTGACCATCGACAAGCCACTCACCCTGCTGGGGCCCAATGACGGGGTGCCGGGCTACAGTGCAGAGAGGGGTGCGGAGGCCATCATCACCGTGCCGAAAGAAGTTGAGCTGGAAAACCCGGAGAACGATTTGAGCACGGTGATCACCGTGGAAGCTTCAGGGGTGACCATTGACGGTTTCCGGATCACCGGCGACAACGGCAACGGTAAGACCAACTATGCCGGGTGCAATATCCAGGCAGGCTATGGTATCAACGCTATAAGGTTTGACAAGATGGAGAACCTAACGATCCGGAACAACATATTCGACTGCTTCAGCGTAATCGGTGTGGCCACACAACGAGGTTCGTATAATGTGGGGTATTATGGACCGATTGAAAACGTGACCATAACCAGTAACCTCATCCAGAACATACTTGATTTGAGAGCGACGGCTGCCGGCTATGGGATTTACATGCAGGGCGCAACCGGCAGCATTACCGACAATGTGGTGAAAAACAGCAGGATCGGAATTATGGTGCAGCCTTACAGCGCCGAAGGTGGCGGTCTGGTGAAGGACAATTATTCGGAGACCTACGTATATGGTCTGCTCTACAGCCGCGCCGAAAGTGGCGCAGGGACATGGACCTTCGAGGAGAATACTGTCACAGCCATTGATCCACCTGACGCCATGGAAAGCCCGGGTCTCTGGCGGGGCATTGACGTTCAGTATTTTCCTGCGGGGGCGGAACCAGTATACTTTAAAAATAACACCGTCGACGGCTCCGGCACCAGTATTGAGCATCCTAAGCGCACCGAGGTATGGGGCGTACAGATCAGAGATAGTGTCGAAGACGATGCCGAAATGATGTTTGAAGGGAACACAATCACCGGTGTGCAAATAGGTCTGAGGCGGGATGGGGGAAACCTTAATCTTGATGACGTTCTGGCCAACAACACTTTTGCTTTCGGCAGCATGGTTATTGGAAATACGATCCAGGCTCCACAGGAAAATGCCGCTTATAACGTGGAAAAGGACCAGTACTACGATAGCATTCAGGAAGCCATTGACGATGCCGGGGATGGAAATACCATTTTTGTGGGCCCGGGGACATACGAAGGGAACTTGGCTATACCAAACAACAAGAACAACCTTGCCCTGAAAGGTGCCAATGCAGGCATTCCTGCCGGCCTGGAGCCTGGAGAGAGAGCCCCTGAGAGCATCATCAAGGGCAGCATCAGCGTGGGTTCCGGCAAAGGAAAAGGCGGTGGACGCAGTGAACCCGATGGCTCCAGAGGTCCGGGCGGTCCCGGTGGACCCGGCGGAGGCCAGGGAGGAACTGTGAGGGGCCTGACCATTGACGGGTTTACCATCGATTCCAGCGCAGGCTATGGCATACGCCTGCGGGCAACAGGGGAAACAACCATCGTCAACAATATCATCACCGGCAACGGCACCGTGCAATATGGCATCAGGACCGAAGACGCCGGAAGCCCACACTTCATCATCTGCAACAACACCATCGGGGACTATAGCTCTGATAATGGTTCCGCGGGTATCCTGATCAGGGGTTCCAATGCCACGGCTGAGATTGGAGGTAATCTGGTTACCATAACCACTTCTGACGACGAAGCAGAAGCCGCGGGCATTGAAATTACCCGGGGCGCAGAGGCGGTCATCCTTGACAACAACGTCTCCGGGAACGGCCTCGGGCTGGTGCTGGACAGCAGAGACAACACCGTTACCGGTAACGTTGTGGAGAACAACGACTGGGGCATCTACCTGTCGCGGAGCGGCAATAGCATTACCGGCAACACTATAAGAGGAAACGTTATCGGAGTGGCAGCCGTAGACCGCAGCCACAATACCGTCACCTTTAACAGGATCTATGACAATTCCCTGAAAGGAGTCAGTACCGCTCTAGACGGAACCTCCCTTACTGTCACCCATAACTGGTGGGGTGTCAGCACTGTTGCCGAAGTTATAGCCCAGCTCAGCGGCAAGGTAGACTTCAACCCGTGGTATGTGGACGAAGAGATGACCACCCTCTGTTCTGAAGCGGCTGTTGATGCGGTGAACAGCGCCCGGGACGAGGCAGAGCTGCAGGCATTGCTGCGGGAACACCAGCTGGCCCTGGGTCTTGACTTCACCGCCTACGATAACGAACTGACCGAAATCGGCCGGCTGCAGGTAGCCCTGGCACTCCTTGGCGGAAGCTATCCGGACGCCGCTGCCCTTCGGTTCGCCTTCGAAGCCGCCGTCGAGGAACAACTGCTGCTGATTCCGATCAACACTGCTTCCACCGTTGAGGAGATGTGCCGGAAACTGGACGAAAACGGCCTATTCCTCGGCCTTGCCCCCGATTACTTCGGTTGGACTGACTACTACCGCCTCCAGGTGGCAGAACATGTCCTCAATAGCAGGCAGGCGCGGGGTTATGAAAACGCCGGCGCCCTGAAAGGAGTTTTTGACGAAAAGGCTGGGGTCCTTGCTCCAACGGCCAACGCAGTAACGGCCGTCAATAACGCCGGGGACTGGGCAGCGATGAAGGCCGCTCTTGAAGACGAAGACATTGCCGCAGGGCTGGGTCTGGATCGGACCGCTTACCTCGCCCTGAGCAGAGTAGAAAGGAGTCTTGTGGCAGCCATACTGGTAGACGAACGACCTGCTACCGGTTACGGCAACCATGAGGAGATCCAGCGCGTTTTTGAGCTTGCAGTAGCAGAAGCGAGAGACAACGGCCTTGATGGTATGCGAGAGTTGTTTGAGGAAAAGTTCACTGAAGAGCCGGCTGACGAGTTAGTCGATAAAAATCCGGAGGAAGAAGAGTTCGCTAAAGAGCCGGAGGACGGTTCAGGGGATGATAACCCGGGTGAATTAGAGTACGGTAAAGAAGCGGACGACGGGCTTTTCGATGATAATCCAGTTGAAGAAGGTTACGCTGAAGAACCGGGTGAAAATCCAGTTGAAGAAGAATACGCTGAAGAGCCGCTTGACGAGTTAGTCGATGAAAACCCGGAGAAAGAAGGGTTCGCTGGAGAATCCGTCGACGACTGCTCCAATGAAAACTCAACCGAAGAGGACATCAGCAGGGAAGCGGTCGCCCAGTGATCGACCAATAGCGTTTGAATGATGTAAAAGCAGCAGAATAGCTTGCAGAATAGCTTGCAGAATAGCTTATTATTTAAGGGATGCCAGTGTTTTCAATGAAACCAGGTATAAAGATGGCGTTCAACAGAATATATGGTGGGTTATAGGGCTGTTGGAATATGACAATTGACTGTCGAG
>Ga0209510_1005677_pt1 | contig 10330 bp, 6 predicted proteins | sample BiotimSIPDNA_FD_185749 | JGI IMG/M metagenome (GOLD analysis project Ga0209510, IMG submission 185749) | Anaerobic biogas reactor microbial communites from Washington, USA - Biogas_R1 time_0 SIP DNA (SPAdes) (version 2) | ecosystem: Engineered > Bioreactor > Anaerobic > Unclassified | place...
GTTTTAGATTCTCCAGTACATTAGAAACGGACGTGTATTATTTTGCACAGAAGCTTCCCGATGGTCATGTATTAAGACTCTCCATGAGAAAAACAAATTTATTCTCTATTTTTTCTTCTGTATATCCATACTTAATTCTGCTTTTTATTGCTATTGTATTATTGTCTATTATTTCTGCTTTTTTTCTCACAAAGCTTTTTTTAAAACCAATTCACGAAATGATTTCTCGTTTAGATTCAGAACATGTCGTTGACGATGATACCCTTATTTATCATGAACTGGTTCCTTTTATTGTTGAAATAAATAAACAGCGTAAAAATACGCAACATGAATTAAAGCGTCTTGCTAATGAAAAAGAAAAACTATCTGTTTTGATGAAGAACATGCCCGAAGGATTATTGTTTCTAGATGAACATAAAAATGTAGTGATGATTAATGAAGAAGCAAGGTCATTACTCCATGTTCAAGAAGAACACGAACTTCGTCATATAATTTATTATTCTCGTAACTTGCATTTAAACAACCTTATTGATAAGGCTTTCTTAGGTAAGCGCATTTCAGAAGAAATCTCTTTAAATGGAATGCTATATCAAGTGCTTGTAAGTCCAGTGATTGTGTTAAACGAATTTGTGGGTATCATTTGTCTTTTTATGGACTTGTCTGCAAAAAATAAAGTAGAACAATTGCGCCGAGAATTTACAGCGAATGTTTCTCATGAATTAAAAACACCATTGACTTCTATTTTAGGTTATGCTGAGATGATTGAAAATAATATGGTAAAAACAGAAGACGTTCCTCGTATTGCAAGTAAAATTCATAACGAATCCAAGCGAATGCTTATGCTTACAGAAGATATAATGAAGTTAGCAGAATTAGATGAAGTTAGATTTGAAGAAGTAGCCAAAGATTCTGTAGATTTATTAGCAGTGGCACAAGAATGTGCTTCTTCATTAGAACCAATAACTGCTTCAAAAAAGATAGTGATGGAAGTAAAAGGTATTGCAACAAAAATACAAGGCAATCGGCGCTTACTTTTTGAAATGATTTATAATTTAATGGATAATGCCATTCGATATAATCGTGAAGGCGGGTCGGTATTAGTTCTTGTTGATGAAAAAAGTATTTCTGTGCGAGATACTGGAATTGGTATTCCAGAAAAAAGTCAGGAACGAATCTTTGAACGTTTTTATCGTGTAGATAAAAGTCGATCAAAAGAAACGGGTGGAACAGGGCTAGGCCTTGCTATTGTAAAGCATGTTGCCGAGACCCATTATGCAAAAGTAATTTTAGATTCTAAAGAAAATAAAGGGACTGAAATTCGAATACAATTTTAGATTCAGATTTCTTTAGCAAATGCAGCGCTTGTGAGAGCAAAATGGCCTTTAGAAGTTTCACTTTCTGCGCGAACATAGCGATAATCTTTTAGAGGAATCTTAACAGAAAGCGTCTCACTCTTTGTTTCCAAAATGGAATGTGTTTGGTTGAGCTTCTCAGGTGAATAGTTGCCCTTTTCTGCCGTATAGAAATGTAAATATTGAATAGTCCCAAAATCAGCAGAACAATTCATTTGAAAATGAATAAAATCATTTTCACGAGACCACCAAAGGGCAGGGCCATCAGTCAAGTACAGAGAGTCTCCCTGAAAGCCTTCTTTTAGAGAATCAATTGTTAAGGCATTAGAATCGTTGACTTTCACTACCGTTTTTACTTTCCCAAAAACATGGTTCCTATTATGACGTAGAGAAATGAGAGGCATAGTAATACTTACCGAATCATTTAAATCACCATGAGCGTCGTTTCCGCCAATGGGGAGAATCTCGTGCCCTTTTTCAAGCAGAGAAATCCACCATAAACGGCCTAATTCAAACCCGCGATCTCTTGACCCATTCCAAAACTGAATGCCTCGTATAGGAGTTTCACTTTCGAGTTGTAGATCCTCATCATGCCAGTCCCCGCGTCTAAAAACAAAACGTTCGAGCTTGCTCATCGGCACCTTAGGGTGTGCGGCAAAGCACGGAGCATTAGCGATAGAAATCGTTTTTGAAATACCCCAAGTAGGCTTGTTATTTAAGCCATAACGCCCGCAATCGCCTTTCCCTTCTAAATACTCTCTTGGAGAAAGACAAAGCATGTGGACGTTTTCATTATGAGAGTTCCCCACAGATACTTCTTCTCCAGCAATCATCAAAGGAGAGCTTGGTAATTCCTGAATTTCTTGTCGAAGTGCTTCAAACCGAACGTCTGCCTGATCGGGCAACGTATAGTCTTCTTTTGAAAAAGCAAAATCATAAGCATGGTCTGTGCAAAGAACAAAGTCTAATCCAATCAAGCGGGCCGCCGATTGAAGCACATGGGGCGCCGCTCCAAATTCCACGTGATCCGAAGAATAGTGTGTGTGGCAATGCATTTCGCCAGCGACAAAACCAGAAGGAATAAAATAGGGCTCTTTTAATACTTGAATTTTTAGAGGGAGAGGCTTTAAAAAAGGATAATTTGAGCGCACCCATTTTTTGGTACGGTTCTTTTGAATGGTCTCAATAGAGGGTATGATTTCATATTCTCCAGGAGGTAGCGGCTTAATTACAAAAGAATAAAAGCCAAACGCAAGATCTGCAGAAATATTCAAATCCTGTTTTATAACGGTTGTTTTATTTTCTTGATTTTTAATGGATAGTTCAATTGACTTGATTTTCAAAGGGAATCGATCGGCATCACGTACTACAATCCAAAACTCGGGAGATTGATTCGCATTGATTTGAGATGGAACATCTACAATAATCTCTGGCCTTTTTCGATAAAGTAAAGACCAAGGCAGCTTAAATTTAAAATGCGTTTCTGCGTAAGCAGGGCGATTTAAAGAAAGGAGGCTCATGATTCTTTTATAAGAATCGCTCCCCAAGAAAAGCGTATTTGTAATTGAATCCCACCGAGATCCCATTTGGCTTTTTCAGTAGAAGCGTCTGGAACAATAGATGAAAAAGGTTCTTTAGAGGAAACAGAGATAGAAGTTAGGCCTAAATCACCATATATTCGGATAGAGTTCCAAGAGGCGATTAAATAGCCAAGACTTAATCCAAAGCCATTTCCAGCAATGGAGCGCTCTGCTTCTATTTTCCCCCAAGTGGAATAAATCTCAGTGCCTGGGAGCATCCAATACCATCGAAAAGCAACGCTAAAAAGGGGCTTGTCCGATAGGGTGATAAACTTAGAAGGAATGCTCATTCGGTATTCTAAAAATAAAGGAACGGCTTGTAGAGTATAATAGTAGTTAAAGGCTTTATTATTTCGATCGCTTAGAACAACGGATTCTCGATTATAAATAAAGCCTATTCCAGAGCTAATAAAATGATCTTTATAATGCTGAAATTGAATACCGCCAGAGATAGGAAATGTAAAATTTACCTTTTGAAAGTCTTGTTTTACAACGGCGAGTGATTCGGCATTATTGACGGCTTCTGCTTTATAATCAAGATAAATCGAATCAATTGCTGATTGGAATTTTTCACGATCGTCAAAGCCTAAAAAAGAAATCCCTGGTTGGATAAAAAAGGAAAATCTTGAATTATCGGCATATTCAGAAGCCGCTTTTTTAAAATCGGCAGAAGCTGTGGAACTGGCCGCACTTGATGTCGATGCTTTTGAAGTAACAGACGAAGAATCATTTGAAACAACAGACACTGAATCGTTTGAAATAACAGACGAAGAATCATTTGAAACAACAGACACTGAATCGTTTGAAATAACAGTTGTAGAATCATTTGAAACAACAGACATCGAATCGTTTGAAACCGCAGAAGTCGGCGCATTTGAAATGGTGGATGTCGCTTTTGTTTCTTGAGCAAAAGATAAGGAAACAGAAAAAAACAAAAGGATGAAGACGATTTCTAAAAAAGAAGTATTGAAAAAAAATGTTTTTAAAGGACGAACCGATCTGGAGTATCGTGGTTGATTTTTGGATAATGGATTTTTAGAAAAAGCAACCATTAGTTAAAATCTTCGGCCTCTATTTTTTTCACTTGTTTTTGAGAATGTTCTTTTTTCAATTTTTCTTCATATTTAACTTCGGCTTTCGCGATATGCTTTTCAAGAGAGGCCACTTCTTTCTCTTTAATCTTGGCATCTATAGAGGCATCGTTCAAGACTTCTTTTAAGTAGAGGCGAGCCATGTCAAATTGATCTAAATCGGAATAGCTCTTTGCCATTAAAAGATAGGCATCAAAGCGTCTTTCACTTTTTGGATAAGTCGCTAGAAAATCTTTAAGGTAAATCACAACGGCTTTTGGTTTTTCGAGCTTGTAGTAGAGGTTCGCTGTTTGGAATTCTTTTTCTGCAAGACGATTCACGAGTAAATCATAATAATGAGAGACTGAATCTTTTAATGGAGATTCTGGGTAGTTTGAAATAAAACGTTCAAAATCTTTCATCGCCACTGCTGTTTGAGTTTCATCTCTGGCAATATGAAATTCCATATTAAAAGAAGAAACGGCTTTTCTAAATTCGGCAGTTTCAATAAAAGACGATCCAGGGAAGTTCAATATAAAGCTTCCATATTCTCCGCGGGCTTCAATCCATTCTTCTAGATGAAAATGACTTTCGGCAAGCATAAATTGAGCTTGTTCCATATAGCCAGTCCCAGGGCAAATGGTTAAAATTTCTTCTAACTTGGTTTTAATGCGACCGTATTCTTCTTTTTTGAAGCCTTCTTCGACTCTAGAAAATCGTTCTTTGCACATAGCGAGGCGATCGGCTTCTGCATTTTGGTTATTTGAAGTGTTTGCACAGCCCATAATAAGCAAAGAGGCAAGTGAGAGAGCTGTAATAATTGTATTCTTTATGTATAATTGCATTGAATTTTCTTTTCCGAATTCATAATTTCAATGTCTTAAATTAGAAAAACAGAGAAAAAAGAACAAATGATTTTGGTCCGGTATGTACTTAAAGAACACATAGCGCCTTTTATGGCAGCTCTTTTTGTCATAACCTTTCTGTTTGTTGTGGATTTTTTGGTCAATATCTTAGATAGTGTATTGTCAAAAGGTCTACCCATGGAGACTGTTCTTGAAATTTTTGTTTTGAACTTAGCCTGGATGTTGTCACTTTCTATTCCAATGGCTGTGTTAGTCGCTTGTTTAATGGCTTTTGGACGTTTATCAGGGGATCATGAGATTACGGCGGTGAAGGCCGCTGGAGTTGCTCCACTTTCTTTAATGCGTCCTGTCATGTTAGTGGCGACCTTACTTTCTCTCCTTTTAATTTTATTTAATAATTGGGTATTACCAGAAGCAAACCACCGGTCGGTAGAGCTCATGAGTGCCGTTTCTAGAAAAAAGCCACATGCTTTTATCGATGCAGGCTCTTTAATTACGCAGTTTCCAGATGTTCAAATATGGATTAATCATATCGATCCAGCTTCTGGTATGCTTTATGGAATTCAAGTTTTTGAAATGCAAAACAAAGGAAACCCGCGTATTGTTTATGCAGATAGCGCTTCGCTTGAATACATTGACAATGGCGCTACACTGATGTTTCGTTTGCGAAGTGGTGAAAACCATATTTTAGACGCAGAGAACCCAGGAAAGTATTTTAGAATACGTTTTTCGTCTCAAGACTTTGCCATGAAAAATGTAGATGATCGCTTGGACCGTCGAGACCGTAACTATCGAAGTGACCGTGAAATGCCTATTGAGATGATGTTTGATGTAGTGAAAACAGCACAAGAAAATCAAGAAAAATATTTGGCGGACTATAATAAAACATTGTTTCTGCAATTTCGAGAATTAAACTCTACCCTTTTAGGGGATTCCATTGTACCGAAAGCAGCAAGTCTCGAAGTAAAAGCAGACTCCATAAGATACGTTCGAGCCATACAGCGTTTGAAAGTACAGGAACGTAGCCAACTTCGTATTGTAGAACGAGCCTATAAAAGAATAGAAGCAGAACATAAAAGAGAAGCTCAGTATTTAGTGGAAATACATAAAAAGTTTAGCACTTCTGTGGCGTGTATTATTTTTGTATTAATTGGCGCTCCCCTAGGGATTATGGCAAGAAAAGGCGGCATAGGTACAGGAATTATATACAGCTTAGCGTTTTTTGTCATCTATTGGGCAAGCTTAATGGGGGGCGAAAATTTTGCTGATCGCTTAATGGTTTCTCCAATACTTGCGATGTGGTTTTCAAATATAATTATTGGAATTTTTGGTATAATAATCACAATCCATATGACTCTCGACCGCTATTCTGGTAATTCTGGTTTATTTTATCGTGTACGTCGTTTTATCCAATGGATCACTCGTCTTAATAAGAAGATTGGGTAAGTTATGAAGTTTTCGCGCTATCTAGTTTGGAATTTTGTAAAAACGCTATTGCTTTTAATGTTTTCATTAATCATCATATTTGTGGTGATTGATTTTATGGGTAATATCCGTCAATGGTTGACTCGTGAAACGAAAGAAGCCGTTGATTACTACTGGAACTACTTGCCTTATATCGTTTATTTAGTTTCTCCTGTGGCCCTTTTGATTTCAGTCATCGTTTCTATTGGAGGCATGGCTCGACACCTTGAAATGACCGCCATACAATCCTCTGGGAGAAGCCCTCTATTGACGTTGATGCCTGTATTTTGGGTGGCGCTTTTTTTAGCCGCGGCTTCTTGGTGGTTGAGTGAAACGATTTTACCAGATGCCAACCACCGGCGGTTTGAAATCATGCAAACGTCGCAGCAGCAAAAGAAAAATGCTCGTGTGAAATATAAAGCCGATTTTGTTTTTATTGATAGTGATCGCGTGAGCTGGTTTTTAAAACACTATTCTGGGGTTACTAAAAGTGGGCGAGACGTTTTAATTCTTATTCGAAATAACGGCGAACTCGAAGAACGTTTTGATGCCAAAGGTATCCGTTGGGAAGAACCCAAAAATAAAGAAGGGTATTGGGTTTTAGAAAATGGGTATCATCGCCGATTTGCTGAAGATGGCACCATTTTAGTTCGCTCTTTTGAATCTGAAATTATGGGCCGTCGCATTAGAACGCAGCCTGAAGATTTAATTAACGAACGTCAAACAGGCGATGAAATGGATTCGAAAATGATTAGTCGTCGCATAGAAGTGCTAAAACGTTCAGGAGAAGATACCAAAGTTTTGGAAACGGCTTTTCATTTTAAGTATGCTGGCCCTTGGATGAATTTCATCATTGTTCTCATTGGAGCCTCCCTTTGTCATCGATTTAGCCGCTCTGGGGGATTATCTCAGAAATTTGGAGTTGGCGTTTTACTTGTGTTTATTTATTATATAGTAATACGTGTGGGCTTAAAAATGGGTGAAAACGGAGCGTTGACCCCATTTTTAGGTGCTTGGATTGGTCATTTTATTTTTGGAACGGTTGCGATTATTATGCTTTATCGATCGTTCCGTTTGTAATCGGAGTATAAATGTCAGATATTCTTTATGTGATTTCCGGTTTATTATTAGGTCTTGCCTTTCAAGGTGGGATATGGTTTTTCTTAATTCCCTTTGCTCTTGTTTCAGCAGCACTTGCCTGGTTGAATCGTCCAAAGCTCCCAGAATCAGCGACAGCGATGATCAATAAGGTTTCAAATAACCCAACGACGGATGCCACTGCCATTGGGAGTATTTTTAGAAAAATGCCACCGACTTCAGAACAGCCCGATTTACGTACCGTTTTTAATAATAAAGTTTTAGAATTTAATGAACCGACATCTAAATTAAAAATCGATCAAATTTGGTCTAGAGCAGATACAGAACTAAATCTATCGATGTCGTTTTTATTAAAAGCCTTAAAAGTCATGCTGCCTAAAACACACACATTAGGCGTTTTCTTTTTACAAGGGAATGAAAACGCTCTTGTACTAAGAACTTATGTGAGTGATTCGACAGAAATTGTGCCGAATACTTTGATTACAGCAAACAGTGGCTTAATCAGTCAAATTTTAGACCCGAGCGTGCAGAGATTATTAGAAGGTGATTTATTTAGCAGTAAGGGATTGTACTATAGAAGTGGTTCTATTCCTGTAAAATCAATTGTAGCCACTCCTATTTACGATAAAGATCATAATTTACATGGGGCTTTGGTTGTCGACTCTTTAATGCCCAATGCCTTTGATGCTTCTGTCGCTAATGCCCTTTCTGATATCGCGAGTGTATTATTCACTTTAAGCTTTAAAAGCTTTGCTTCGGCTAAAAACTTTATTGAACAACAACAGTTTAGCATTTTATATCATTATCAGAAAAAATTCTTTAAGAACATGAATGTCAAAGATATTTATAAAGAAATCTTTGAATATGTGAAAGGCAACATTCCTTATGATCGCATGATGATTCTTGCACTTGGTAAGAATAACGAAGAAAAAGGTCGTGTGATTTGCTGTGATGGCGAAGACTCTGAATTATTTGTCAATCAAGAATTTAATCTTTCAGATAAGGGTGTGGTTGTCTTAGCTCTCTTACGCAATCGCATTATAGAACGTAATTTTACGGCGGGCTTTTCAGATTATACTTCTCGAATTAATGAAACAGAAAAGAAAAATTTTGAACTCAGGCACCTTTTTGCGATGCCTATTGCGATAGAAGAAAATGCCGAAGTTGCTGACTTAGCCATTAGCTTAGAAAGCAAAATCCCGAACCGTTATTCTCAACACGAAAAAGAATTACTCAAAACAATTGCTGGGGTCGCGGGTTTTGCTTATGAAAGAGCAAGGGCGTTTGAAAAGGGCAAAGATTTAGCCACAAAAGATGGCTTGACAGGGCTTATCAACCATCGGACGCTACACGAGCAATTGCGGACAGAAAAGCTTCGTGCCGAACGTCAAAAAATAAATATTGGCGTGATGATGATGGATATTGATCACTTTAAGAGTGTGAATGATACTTATGGGCATCCTGCGGGAGACGAAGTCATCAAAGGCATAGCTTCTACTATACGAGAAGAAATTCGTTCAGAGATTGATATTGTCGCCCGTTATGGTGGTGAAGAATTTGTGGTGGCTCTAATAGACACCACACCAGAAGGATTAAAAGACACGGCCGAGCGCATTCGTTTAGCGATTGAAAAGAAGGCTTTTGATATCCATCAATCGAGTCCATTAAAAATCACGGTCAGTATAGGTGCTTATCTTGTGCTACCAGAATTTCGTGACATGAAACAAGCATTAAAACAAGCAGATCAAGCGCTCTATAAGGCAAAGAATAGTGGACGAAATCAAGTTTTTGTCTACCAAAAGGAAGAAGATGTTCACTTGGATTGATTCCCTTGTTTTAGTTTCATACTTGTTATTATCAGTGGCTATTGGGCTTTGGGTTTCTCGAGGGAAAAAAAGCTTTAAAGATTACATGTTTGGGGGCGGTTCCATGCCCTGGGTGGCTGTGGGGATTAGTCTTATTGCTACTTCTGTCAGTGCAACTACTTTTTTAGGGGCTCCTGCTGATGTTTTTGGCGCTGACATGACATTTTTAATGTTTCAATTTGGGGCTTTCATCAGTATTTTTGTGATAGGTTTTTTATTTATTCCTCAGTTTAAAAAGTCGGGAATCCAGAGTGCCTATGAATTATTTGAAATGCGCTTTTCCCGCTCCACTAGGCGTTTAGCTGCCATATTCTATTGTTTGCACCTACTACTTCGAACAGGTATTTTACTTTACGCCCCTTCTATCGTATTATCTCGCATTATGGGTGTAGATATTCGAGTGGCGATATTAATTTCAGCTGTTATTGCGATTTTCTATACTTGGTTTGGCGGAATAAAAGCGGTTATTTGGACCGATGTGATGCAATTTGTCGTCTTTTTTGGTGGTGGTATTGTTGTTTTAATTTTCATTGCTCAAGATGTAGGCGGTTTTTCTTCGATGATGGATCTTGCCTCTCAACACGGAAAAACCAAGTGGTTTGACCCTTCTTTAGACCCCTCCAATGCGAGAACTCTTATTTCGGCAGGATTAGCTTATGCCGTATTAGAAACCGCTATTCGTGGGGGAGATCAACAATTTGTTCAACGTTATTTGAGTTGTAAAAGTGCAGGTGACGCGAATCGTTCGAGCGTTTTGAGCATGGTTTTAGGTGTTTTAGTCTCTATTATTTTTTATTGGGTGGGAGCCGCTCTTTTTGTTTATTATAAGGTGGCTCATGTGCGTTCTTTACCAGAGGGTACAGGAGTCAATGATGTGTTTCCTTATTTTATTGTCGAAAGCCTTCCTCAGGGCCTCACGGGCTTAATTGTGGCGGCTATTTGTGCGGCGGCCATGAGCAGCTTATCGAGTGCTATAAACTCTTTAAGCAACACCACTGAAAATGATATTCTCTGTGTAGCCTCAAAAAATGGTCA
>Ga0209510_1005680_pt1 | contig 10326 bp, 10 predicted proteins | sample BiotimSIPDNA_FD_185749 | JGI IMG/M metagenome (GOLD analysis project Ga0209510, IMG submission 185749) | Anaerobic biogas reactor microbial communites from Washington, USA - Biogas_R1 time_0 SIP DNA (SPAdes) (version 2) | ecosystem: Engineered > Bioreactor > Anaerobic > Unclassified | place...
TGTAAAGATACGAAAACTTTACGACATAACGAAGCCCTGGCTTGAGAAAGTCGGGGCTTTGATATAAAAAAAGGATGTGCCTATTTTGACACACCCTCTTTTTGTTTTGTAACGCTTCACTCAAATTCTTTCTATTATCAGATGTAAACCTTCAATTTCGCCTTGCCCTTATCGTAGAAAATACGATATGTAAACCTCTAATATTGTCATGTTTGGGTGTTTGCAACAAAGAAATGATAGAAAAAGCATATTTATTATAAAAAAAAATGTGAAATGTGATTCCCATTCAAAAAAAGTAATTACCTTTGCAAAACCGACGTCTAATAAAAATTATTATGAGTATGACAATTTCAAACATTCCTAATGTCAAGCTTGGCCTTATCGCCGTAAGCCGTGACTGTTTCCCAATCGCGCTTTCTACTCAGCGCCGCGAGAATATCGCAAAAGAGTATAAGGGTGACCTCTTCAACTGCAAGACTACAGTGGAGAATGAGGCAGATATGCTGAAAGCCCTTGATGAAGTGAAGGCTGCTGGTTGCAACGCTCTCGTTGTGTTCCTCGGCAACTTCGGTCCTGAGACTCCTGAGACGCTGATTGCAGAGAAGTTCGATGGTCCATGCATGTTTGTGGCTGCCGCTGAAGGCGATGGTGACATGATCAATGGTCGTGGTGATGCATACTGCGGTATGCTGAACTGCTCTTACAACCTTGGCATGCGTCACCTGAAGGGTTATATCCCTAAGTATCCTGTAGGCACTGCTGAGGAAGTGGCAAAGATGATTGCAGACTTCGTGCCTGTAGCTCGTGTGATTCTTGGTATCAAGGGCTTGAAGATCATCACTTTCGGTCCACGTCCACAGGATTTCTTTGCTTGCAACGCTCCTATCAAGGGTCTTTACGAACTTGGTGTTGAGGTGGAAGAGAACTCAGAACTTGACCTTCTCGTGGCTTACAAGGCTCACAAGGACGACCCACGTATCGAATCTGTTTGTGAGGATATGCGCAAGGAAATGGGTGAGGGCAAGTACTATGAGGAACTTCTCAAGCGTATGGCACAGTTTGAGCTCACATTGCTCGACTGGGCTGAGGAGCACAAGGGTTCACGTCAGTATGTTGCATTTGCAGACAAGTGCTGGCCAGCATTCCCATCTACATTCGGCTTTGAGCCATGCTACGTAAACAGCCGTCTCTGCTCTCGTGGCATTCCTGTGGCTTGTGAGGTGGATATTTACGGTGCTCTTTCTGAGTACATCGGTATCTGTGCATCAGATGACACTGTTACTCTCCTTGACATCAACAACTCTACTCCTAAGTACATCTACGACGAGGACATCGTTCCTAAGTATGGTCAGAAGTACACAATCGAAGACACATTCATGGGCTTCCACTGTGGCAACACTCCTTCTTGCAAGATGTGTGCTAACCGTGCTATCAAGTTCCAGCTCATCCAGAACCGTCTTCTTGAGAATGGTGGCACTCCAGACTTCACTCGTGGAACTCTTGAGGGTGACATTGCAGCAAGCCCAATCACATTCTATCGTTTGCAGTGCGACAGCGACGGCAACCTCCGTTCTTACATTGCAGAGGGTGAGGTGCTTGATGTTCCTACTCGCTCATTCGGTGGTATTGGTATCTTCGCTATCCCAGAGATGGGTCGCTTCTACCGCCATGTGCTCATCCAGAAGCGTTATCCACACCACGGTGCTGTTGCATTCGGTCATGTGGGTCGTATTCTCTTTGATGCGTTCAAGTATCTTGGTGTGAAGGATGTGGCTTACAACCAGCCAAAATCTCTTCCTTATCCAACAGAGAATCCTTTCGAATAAAATTTGAGGTTCTTTCTCGCAGTGATGCGATATGCATAATGTGGATGGTCCCTGCGTGTCAGGGACTATCTTTTTTTTGTATCATATTGCCACTCCATTTTATTTTTTTTAGAAAAGCACCCGCAAGGTTCTATTTTTCTCTTCTGCAAAGGCTCTTTCTTCCACAGAATGAGATACTTAACCTCACTAACATTTTTTCAGGAGAATTGTAATATCGTCTAAATAGGACCTTGAAAACATTAGTTGAAGAGGGTAAAAGATACTGCTTCACCACCTGAATCCTTCTATTCCTTAAAAAATGCTAATTCTGATACAATGAAACAAAAATGCTCAAAATTGAACGAATTTTGTCATTCCTCATGAAAAAAGTTTCGTAACTTTGCATCAGAAAAAGAAAGAAGTGTACCGATTCGTGATATTGAAATCTTTCTTTTTATGAGATCGCTTCATCAGGCAGAGACAAGTGAGTCATTCTGGTGAGAACAACTCCAGCCTTTGCGACCTCAAGAAAATGAAAAACGAGCATTTATGCTTTACGAAATATTAAGTAACCTGTACATGAAGGTGCAAGGATTAGATTTTAGAATTAGGATTTTCAATTTTTAGTGTATTCCTCTGGTTAGATTGTAAATATAATGAAAAGATTTAAGTTATTATTAGGTAATAGGTATTAGGTTAGTATTGTCAATCGGTTCCCGTGCGTGATGTATAGGAATCGATTTTTTTTGTTATACGGTATCGATTTACCTCTTTTTTCTTTGTTTATTCCTTTTTTATTGCTATTTTTGTAGCAGAATTACGACCAATACTTAGTTATACTAACCACATGGTAAGAGTATATAACTGTCTAATCATTGCATGTGTCATACTACTTTTGATGTCATGCACAGGAGTGGGAAAGGTTTTTCACCCCACTGTGGCATGTGTCAATGAGTCACCTCTCCAGAGTGGTGTTGTGCTGACAGCAACACTATTGAGCGACACGGGTGTAACGATGGCGGACAAGCAAGACAGCCTGGGTGAGCGTTTCAGTTTTCTGAATCAGGTTCACGAAGACTACTCCAAGCAATATTCTGCCCAACGAGTGTTGCTGATTGCATTTGTGGTCGTGTTGGTCATTGTCTGCGTGTTTCTGGCATTGAGTCTCCGAGCCTACTACATCAAGCATCTTCTCAATGTGAAACTCACCTTGCAGAAACACCGTCTGCTAAGGCAACGTGATGAGATGGCCTTGCAGATAGAGATGGCGGAGCAAGACCGTCACAGATTGGAAGAGGAAAAAGACCGTCTCATAGAAGAAAAACTTCTGCGGGAGGAGCAGTTGGAACCTGGCGATAAGTTTGTCTTGCCCGAGTTGAGCCATAAGACTGAGGAAGAGTATGAGGAGGCTATCGTGAGATTTCAGAAGAAATTGACAAAGGTCATCGAGAGTCGCATGGACGATTCAGAATTGACTGTAGATATGATTGGTGCGGAGATGAACCTCAGCAGAGTGCAGTTATATAGAAAATGCAAGGCGGCATCAGGCATATCGCCTATAGAGTTGCTGCGCACCATCAGACTACAGAAGTCGCATGCACTTCTCCACGAGACCGACATGACGGTGAGCGAGGTGGCATATACGGTGGGCTTCTCCTCGCCCAGCTATTTTGCCAAATGCTATAAAGATCAGTATGGGGTGAATCCATCCAACGATGGTGCATCTTTCTCGTTTGCTTGTGGCAGGCAGGTGAAAGGCAAGAAGAGTTAGACCTATAGAGACCTTCCATCAGGAGGCAATGAAAAAAGTAGTGTGGCAAACGACTCCCGTCGGCTGCCACACTTTTCGTATTAAATACAACAAACTAAAATGATATTTTTGCTAATCATTTATCAATATAAAAACATCATGTTTTAACCTCTGTTTTATGATGCATGCAGTGAACACTTGAGTGTGAGCAATCCATGTTGAAAGCCCTCATTATACTGTGCCGATTCGTGAAGCATGTTTCAACGTCCAACGAATACTGTTGCGATGCTCAGCGAACAATGCTTCGATGCCTGATGAACAATGCTTCGATGACCAACGAACAATGGTGCGATGCCCGATGAACAATGCTTCATTTTTGCTGTCATCACAGATCTCTTTTCGATAAGCATATAACAGTCTGCATATCAGAGGAATAATAAGAGTTTCAGAACACGTGTCAGTGGTCGGTTTCTACAGTGGCATGTTGCCATGCTTTTTGGGTGGATTGCTCACGCTTTTGTTGCGTAGCATCTCCAGCGACTGGATGATGCGCTTGCGTGTGTCTTTAGGCAAAATCACCTCATCAATTAATCCTCGTTCTGCAGCCCGATAGGGATTGGAGAACTTCTCCTCATACTGGCGCACGATGTCGGCTTTCTCTTCCTCCGAAGCCTTGCGATAGAGAATATTTACCGCTCCTGCTGCTCCCATCACTGCAATTTCTGCCTGGGGGTATGCCAGATTGATGTCACCACCAATCATCTTGCTCGACATGACAATGTATGCCCCTCCATAACTCTTGCGGGTGATGATCGTGACCTTTGGCACAGTCGCCTCGGCATAGGCATACACAATCTTTGCGCCATGACGGATGATGCCATGATGTTCCTGCACTGTGCCTGGGAGGAATCCTGGCACATCCTCGAAGGTGACGAGTGGAATGTTGAAGCAGTCGCAGAAGCGGATGAAACGTGCCGCTTTGTCGCTTGCGTCAATATCAAGCACACCAGCCAGATACATGGGCTGGTTTGCCACAATGCCCACAGGCCTTCCTGCCATGCGACCAAAGCCCACGATGATGTTGCGCGCAAAGTGTGGCATCACCTCAAAGAAATACTCATCGTCCAACACAGGCTGAATCACATCCATCATGTCGTAGGGTAAGTTGGGGTCGGAGGGAATTACCTTTTCCAATCCTTCCAGATAGCGGGTGGGCGAGTCCTTAGTCTTTCTCACAGAGGCTTCATCCATATTGTTGGAAGGAAGGAAAGAGAGAAGTTCGCGGATGCTCATGAGGGTCTCTTCTTCTGTGTTGCACACAAAATGAGCCACACCGCTGCGAGTGCCGTGAGCATCGGCACCACCCAGTTCCTCCTTGCTCACCTCCTCGTTTGTCACAGTCTTGACCACATCAGGACCCGTGATGAACATGTTGCTGTGCCCTTTCACCATGAAGATGAAGTCAGTGAGGGCAGGGGAGTAGCATGCGCCACCAGCACAAGGACCAAGGATGGCACTGATCTGTGGAATCACACCAGAGGCCATTGTGTTCTGATAAAAGATGCTGGCATAGCCTGCCAAACTGCTGATGCCCTCCTGAATGCGAGCACCGCCAGAATCGTTGAGTGCCACAATGGGTGCGCCATTCTTCAGTGCCAATTGCTGAACCTTCACCACTTTGGCGGCATTGGTTTCGCTCAGCGATCCTCCATGTGCCGTGAAGTCATAGGCATACACAAAGGTGAGCCTGCCGTCAATCTTCCCATAGCCCGTCACCATGCCATCACCGGCAATCTGTTTTTTCTCCATGCCAAAATCATGACATCGGTGAGTGACCAGTCGGTCGAGCTCGCAGAACGTGCCTTCGTCCAAAAGATGATGGATGCGTTCGCGTGCGGTGAGCTTTCCTGCGGCATGCTGTTTCTCTATCTTGTCCACGCCGCCTCCTTGCAGCGCCTGTTGGTTGATTTCTTCAAAATTCATCATAATGTCTCCAGTTTAATCAATGTTTCATTTGTCTCTATGGTATCGCCCTCTTTCACCAAGATTTCGCCTATGCGGCAGGGAGCGGTCACCTTCAGGTTGCTCTGCATCTTCATGGCTTCGAGCACGATGGCCGTGTCACCTTGTGCGAGTTCCTGCCCCACATTCACAGGGATGCTCACCACCTTTCCCGCCATGGGAGCAGTGATGGCAGATTGATTCACCACCTCTTCACTCTGCTTCATGCGCAGGTATTTCTTCTGATTGTCAATGATGTCCACATCAAAAGAACGGGAGAGGATGGTCACCTCATATTCCTTTCCGCTGTCACTGCGGTTGAGTTCTGCATTGAAGGAATGCCCTTCGTTGAGGATGGAGCACGAGCCATTTTCCGCCATCACGATGTCCACATCCCAGCGCTGACCGTCAATGAGCACGCTCACCTTGTTGCCCTCCTTCTTCACGAGTTCCACCTCGGCAGTGCGATTTCCAATATGTATTTCCATTTTTATTTCTGTTTTATATGAATAAGACTGATGGGATTTGCTGAAACTAACGTGTTTCTTCCTGAAAAGGTTCTTGTCGTTTCTCTCATCCCTGCACTTATATTCTCAACACGCCTTTTTGCATGCCAAACATCTTCCATCTGCTGATGGGTCGCTGGTCCTCAAGTTTTTCCGTGCCCTGATTCTCTTGCAGGTTGAGCAGATAATCCATATAGGCGGCGATGAGGGCGATATTTTCCAGTTCGGTATTCTCATTGTGGCTTCGAAGCAGCATGTTGGCATTCTTCTCGATGAAATGTGTGTTGTATTGCCCTGCCACAAAGTCATGGATGTGCATGATGCGTTTCAGATATTTCAGATTAGTCTTTAGACCAGTAATCTTATATTCGTAGAGCACTCTTCGCATGCGCTCGATAGCCCACTCTCTGCATGTGGCCCACACGATGAGCTTGCCAATCATCGGGTCGTAATAGACAGGAATCTCATACCCCTCATACACGTAGGTGTCTATTCTCACGCCAATGCCATTAGGTTCAGTAAGTTGGCGAATGATGCCTGGTGAGGGTATGAAATTGTTTTCGGTGTCTTCGGCACAGATACGGCACTCAATGGCATGACCGTGTTGGGAGAGTTCATGTTGCTTGAATGGCAGTGGCTCATTGTTGGCAATGCGAATCTGTTCTTTCACCAAATCCACACCCACCACTTCCTCTGTGATGGGATGCTCCACTTGCAGACGAGTGTTCATCTCCAGAAAATAGAAGTTGTGATGTTCGTCCACAAGAAACTCTATCGTGCCTGCACCACTGTAATTGACAGCCTTGGCAGCTGCCACAGCCTTCTCACCCATATCCTTACGCAGTTCGGGAGAGAGGAAAGGTGATGGACTTTCCTCCACAATCTTCTGATGACGACGTTGCACAGAGCATTCACGGTCGAAGAGATGCACCACATTGCCGTGATTGTCTCCCAGAATCTGAAACTCTATGTGATGTGGTTCTTCCACAAATTTCTCCAGATATACTGTGTCGTCGCCAAACGATGAACGGCTCTCACCTCGGGCAGACTCGTATGCCTCGGCGACTTCCTCACGATTGTGAATGAGGCGCATGCCCTTGCCGCCACCTCCCATAGAGGCTTTCAGCATCACGGGATATCCAATCTCGTCACAGCGTCTTTCAGCCTCCTCCACCGATTGGAGTGGCTCTTCTGTGCCAGGCACTACGGGCACTCCAGCCGCAATCATTGTCCTGCGTGCGGCAATCTTGTCGCCCATGGTTTCCATCACTTCAGGAGAAGGGCCGATGAAGATGATGCCTTCCTCTCTGCATCTACGAGCAAAGTGGGCATTCTCCGACAAGAAGCCATAGCCTGGGTGCACGGCATCGGCATGGCACTGGTGGCAGATGTCGATGATGCGCTCTACATTTAGATAACTTTCACTTGCGGCTGCAGGCCCTATCTCATAGGCCTCGTCAGCATACGCCACATGATGGCTTGTGCGGTCTGCCTCAGAGAAGATGGCGACAGCTTTTATACCCATCTCTCTGCATGAACGCATCACACGCACAGCGATCTCACCGCGGTTAGCGATCAGAATCTTGTTAATCATATCCTAAAAGTCTTTTGTTTTCCTGCTTGCGCTCGGTTCTCCTATCCCACGAGTAAGAACACGCTCGTTGTGCAAGTAATTGTTTCATTCGGAAACGGCAGGTATTCTGACTCGCTCCAACGTTACGAATAGCCTTCCCGACATATAGGTCAGTGGCAAAAAGGATGCCCCCTCATTGGGGTTTCTTTCCATAACGTTAGCGGAGCATACAGCAGCGGGACTGTTCAGGATTCTCACCTGATTCCCTATCGAGGATAGCACTTCAGTGCTCCTCTTCTATCCACATATTATATATATGCAGAAACCAATCTCCAAATCTAATTCCCAACGGAATTTGTGTGCAAAGTTACATAAAATGGTTCTAATGGACAAACAATTTGTATGAAAAGATGGAATATTGATGTCAAAAGGAAATAGTGTGTTCTTCATTGCGGGAGGACTCTTCTGCATGTATATTTCTGTTAATTAGGTGGTTTTGTATGGAAATCAATCGAATGAGGATAAATATTTATGAGAAGAAAGTATTTTCTTTTTTACATTCCAGTTAAAATAACTATCTTTGTAAATAAAATGAATATGGAATGAAAAAGATACTATTTGTTTGCTTAGGAAATATCTGCCGTTCTCCCATGGCAGAGGCTGTGATGAAGAAACTTGTGAAGGACAGGGGACTGGAGACCAACTATGAGATAGACTCTGCTGGTCTGATCAGTTATCATGAAGGGGAGGGCGCAGATCCTCGCATGAAGATGCACGCTCGTCGGCATGGCTATCTGCTCACCCATATTTCTCGCCCTGTTCGTGAGCTTGACTTCGACCTCTTTGACTATATTGTGAGTATGGATGACAGCAACTGGGACAAACTCCATTGTCTTGCGCCTACTGCCGAGGCCGCAGCCAAGATTGTGCGCATGACGGATTATTGTCATACTCATGTCATAGACCATGTTCCAGACCCTTATTATGGTGGTGATCAGGGATTTGAGAATGTGATAGAAATACTGGAAGATGCATGTGGCGGAATGCTGGAAGATTTGGAAAATCAGCCTTAGTATTTATCTTTTTCTCTGCTGTTTCTTTGTTGGTTTCACAAAAAGACTTACATTTGCAATGTATTGTCATCGATTATAAATCAGAAATCTATACTGTTATGAAAAAAATGATCACCCTCATCTGTATGGCTTTTATGGCATGTGCCATTCATGCTCAGTCAGATGTGATTACTTTTCTCGGCATTCCTGTGGATGGTACTGAAGCGGAGATGCGCGAGCAGTTGATGGCTAAAGGCTTTAAGAAGGTGTCAGGAGAGAAATACCTCAAGGGAGAGTATGACGGCAAGGAAGTGCAGGTGACGATTAACACTGAGAAGAAGAAGGTGTATCGTCTCATGGTTTTTGATGCTATCTCCAGTGATGAAGCACTGATTCGTGACCGCTACAATGAACTCTTCCTTCGGTATTCTAACGACAAGAGTTTTGTGCAGTCCTCAGCTGTTTCAGCCCAACCTATCCCTAAAGAGGAATCAATTTCTACTGAAATGCTCACTCATGGCAAAGTCTATCATGCAGCATTCTATCAAGATCCCGACTCTACGGCAGTAGATAATGAAAAGGTTCAGGAACTGATAAAGTCTTTCATGGCAGAACAATATACTCCTGAGCAGATTCAGCGACTCTCCCAAGAGCGCAAAGATGAGATTGCTAATGAAATCTATGGAATCTTTCTGGAAGCAACCAGTCAGAAGCGTGTTCAGTTTCTTCTTCGCACCATGTCAGGTCGTAGTGCCATCTTCTTGTTCTTTGATAATCTGAAAAACTTTCCAGAGAAAGAGAACTGACAGACAATATCATCAGAAATGAAAAAAAGAGAGTTCACCTATCAATAATGGGTGAACTCTTCTTATTATATATAATGTGTGATGAGCAACTTATCGCTGCTGCATCAACATTCTAAACGAACCACATTCGATGAGCACTCTTCCTTCAGCATCCTTGTAGATGTTAGCGTCTGTGCCATCAATGTTGAATTGATTCTTGTTGGTCCAGTTGATAGGGTAGGAGTCAATCTCTTCACGAACTGTTGCGCTTGTCTTATCTTTTGGATCATAGGTTTGTATGAACGTATATACCTGAAGCGTGTTGTCGGAGATGGAGCAATACATGTCAGCCCAAGAGTTGGGTTTCAGTTCTTCATTCTTCTCGCCCAGGGCATAAACAGACCATGTGCCAGCAAGTTTTTGAAGAGTGGATGCAGTAGGCTTCATGCGAGTAGTCTTGCTTTTCAATACAGAAGTTGTAGTGAGATTTTCGGTAGCTTCTGCCTTTTCACAGCATAAGAACGCACAGGAGAGGACTGTCAGCACAAGAGCCAACTTAGAGAAAAAAATGTTCATTGATTGTTAAATGGATAAGTGGATAAAATGGTTGTTATACCGAAACTTCTTTTCGTTTTCACGTTGCAAAGTTACGTCTTTTATTCATGATGACCAACTGAGAACCAAAAAGTTTAAGTAAATTTTAAGGTTCATCCCCGAATTGCGTTGGTTTTGTAGTTTCCTATCATATGAAAAGCTGACAAATCATTATCTTTGTGGTTCCCCAACCATATCAGATATGAATGCCAGCTTATTATATCAGGCCTACGGAGTCAAGAACTATTCGTATGGCAGTA
>Ga0209510_1005682_pt1 | contig 10323 bp, 4 predicted proteins | sample BiotimSIPDNA_FD_185749 | JGI IMG/M metagenome (GOLD analysis project Ga0209510, IMG submission 185749) | Anaerobic biogas reactor microbial communites from Washington, USA - Biogas_R1 time_0 SIP DNA (SPAdes) (version 2) | ecosystem: Engineered > Bioreactor > Anaerobic > Unclassified | place...
GAAAAGTTTATCGCCATCGCACGTAAAAACAACATCGAAGTGGCGCCGCTAGTTCAAGGCGGGGGGTGGGCCTATGGGGTCGCCGACCGCGACCCGCACTGTTGCGAAGGGGTCTGGGTGCGTGACGCCAAGGTCAAACTCGGCCATGAGCCTGTCCCCTTCCCGAATCCCAATGTTATCGTGACCCCGGCCATGCCGATTCTCGTGCTCAGCGAAGACGGGAAGACTTGCTATAAGGAAGGGGTTGACTATGAAATTGTAAGAGGAGTGACCCGGCGGCTGTTCAAGGAAGACCACGCCCCCTGGAAATTGCGGGTTTTGCCGGATGGGAAGCTAAAGGCGGGCATGACAGTGTCCCTTGATTACAACTATGTGCCGTATTCACCTCACCAGAGTCCATATTGCCCGAGCGAACCTCGTACTTATGAAATCCTTGCCGAAGTGCTGAAAAATGTCGTGGAGATTTACCGCCCCCGTTTTATCCACATTGGGCATGACGAGGTGATTCGCCGAAACAGCGACCGCAGGTGCATTGAACGCAACAAGAGCAGGGTAGAGCTGGCCGCCGAAGACTTGAAGTGGTGGCATAGCACAATCAAAAAACTCGACCCGGAAATCACTATCATGATGTGGGACGACACGATGCGCCACAACGTTGACAACGGCGAACTGCTGGATAAAATCCCGCAGGACATCATCATTTGCCCCTGGGTTTATCACCAAGGCAAAATGGCGCAGGCAAGGATCGCGGAACGCCTGGATTGGTTTCTGGGACAGAATCGCCGCATAATCATCGGCACGGCCAGCGGGTATTTCCTTGGAAACACGCTGCTTTGGCGCGATGAATTGGAACGATACAGCGGCGACCCCAAAAATCTTGGCTTCATGTTTTCGCATTGGGGAGAGTCGCCGGCCTTGTGGGGGACGCTGCCGTTTACAGCGAATTACATGTGGTCAAGCAATCGTCCGTCAACGGAACATTACGCGGCACTGAACCGGATTGAATCCGGAATGGGCAAATTCGGCCTGCGCGGCGCACTTGAATTCAGCATACAGCGGCAGGGAATGGCCAAGAAAATCAATGCCGGCGAAAACCGCCTTGGTGAAATCCGCGCTTTCCTGCGTACCCACGAGCCTTCGGTGCTGGGCGGGCTAGTCAAGGGCATAGAAACGTTGGACAATCCATTCCCAGAGGCGCTCCTGGCTCAAAGCCACCGCCTGGCCGATTATTATGAAGCGATGCTGCTGGCAAGAAAGCTGCAAAGCAAGCCAGAGCCGCAAGCAGCCGAGCGGTATTTCGCATTGCTGGAAAAACTGGAGCCGACCCGAAAGGCGGAATGGAAAGAAGCGCGCAAAAAATATGCCTCCGACAAAAAGATTCCCTCTTCCGAAACAGTGTTTGGCGTGGAAATCCTACCGGAGCCGGCGCTCGACGAAGGGGGGATGCACTTGCGCATCGCGCCGGTTTCCGTCAAAGATGAATTAGGCTTGAGGCGCTGTGAATTCAGCGATGCAATCCCGCTCGCAGGCATGAGGATGGAAGCGGCAGCCCCTGGCATGTATACGCTTGCTGGAAGCGTCGATGGCGAAAAATTCAAAAAACTGGGTGAGACAACCATTGGCGCCGATGGAAAAGGGCATGTCACTTTCCCTCCTGAGATGCTGCGTTATGTGCAGATAGCCAGCACGGAGCCTAATGCGAAAATCAGTGCGGAAACGCATTTTTCCCTCTTCAAGGCGTCCCCCCGTTATTCCAAAAGCCTATTGCAAGCCGATTGTTTTTTGACCCCGGAATGGACGGCGGCAACATGGCCGACACGTGCGGCGATGCAATGCACGGCTGACACACTGGAAATTGCCTTCGACGTGACGGAGAAGCCAGGGCGAAAGCCAGTTACAGGAAATACGGCTGAGGCATTGCACGAGGACGACTGTGTCCAGTTCTTCCTGCGGGAAAAGCCAGGGTCGTCAGGATTTCTTCAGGTCATCGTCAACTGCGAAGGGCAAACACAAGTAAAGGCGATGAACGGGCGTACGGGCAAGCTCCCCAGCTGCAAGACAACCCTGAAGAAATCAACCGCCAGCGGCGACTGGCGAATTGAGATGTCCCTGCCCTTGGCAGAGCTTCAGGGCGATCCAGAGCAATGGGCAGTGAATTTCACCCGCAACATGCCAGGAGTGGAACTGTCAAGCTATGCTGCATTGCCGGCGACCGCGTTCTGGTTCCTGCAACCTGAACACTTCGTTGGCAATTGATGAGGGAAAAACATATTATCCGAATCAGGCATGCGGTCATCGGCGGTCGTTGACGGCCTATTGTCGGCTTAGGCAAGGATTATGATTCTGACTTGTACTGGGAGATGATTCTCGTCGCAGCAGCGAATATTTGATAAGGAGAAAAGCGCATGCATGGTGCAGTGAAAATGGTCGCGGTGTTCCTGGTGGCTTGGTCATGGACTTTGTGTGGACAGGCCGATGTCATCAAGGCCGCTGTTGACAAGACGTTTAACCAGTCGCCGTTTAAGTATGAGCTGCGCGAACTCAAACGATGCCAGACGCACACGGTGTATGCCATTTCATATCCGTCGCCAATCGTTTCTGATCTGGAAAGCAACAACACCGTGCACGGCGAATTCTTCTTGCCGCACGGACTGCCCTTGACCAAGTCGCATCCGGCTGTGGTGATCAACCATATCATAGCGGGAGGCTTTGAGTTAGAACGGATGATGTGCACGATTCTTGCCAACAATGGTGTGGTCGCCATGTTCATCATGATGCCCTACTATGAACGGCGCGGCGACAACCGCGGCAGCAAGCAAATGCTGGAGGCGTCCGACCGGTTCATTAAATCCCTGGAGCAAGGGGTCCAGGACAATCGGCGGGCCGTGGATGTGTTGGCCAGCCGACCGGAAGTGGCGGTGGACAAGATCGGCATCGGCGGCGGCAGCCTGGGCGCCATCACCTCAGCCAGCGTCTGCGGCTTTGAGCCACGCATCGAAAGGGCATTCCTGCTCCTTGGAGGCGGCAACCTGGAGCAAATCTTCCGCCATGAATCGCGCGAAGCAGCGCCGTTCCGGAAGTTCATAGACAGCCTGGATGATGCTTCCCGGGAGGCGACGCTGGACACATTGAGGCGTCTGGACCCGATTTCCCAAGGCGAGGCATTGCAACGCCTCAGCCGTTTTGACCGGCTGCGGATGATTTGCGCGGCCGAAGACCACATCATTCCGCCGGAATGCTCGCAGGCCCTGGCCGAGGCTGCGGGATGCATCATCACCTGGCTGCCAGGCGTGGATCACTACTCGATAGCGTCGCAGTCGGCGTTCATATTCGCTGAGCTGGTGGATTTCTTCACGGAGCGACGGCCGTCGGAATGGAAGCCGGTCGGCATGGGCGATAACGACAATCCCGAGGCAGTCGGACTCCGCATGCTGGCCAGGTTTCTGCAGGAATTGAGCCTGATGCTGACCGGGACGCCGGCGCCTGGATGCGGCCATCGCCTAAACGTCAGACTGGCGATAAATTACGAGGGCAAAAGCCACAAGGCTGAGGTGCTGTTAACGCGCGGCTCAAAGGGATGGTATGCGCTGTCTGCAAACGGGTTTAAGTTCGGTCAGGCGGCTTTTGGACAAGCCGAGCACCCGTGGATGGCCAACGCCAAGGAATCGCTGTATATCGGTTCGCTGAACGCTGTGGAAGGGCGACGCTTCAGCGCCTTCATCCCCCCAGAGCAGCTGCTGAAATACCAGGCGGTAACTGGCGCGCTGGCCAGCGTTGCCATGATGCCGGAGATGCTCACCTCATCTACCGGGATTTCGGTCACGCCTACTAGCGAAGACATGACCAGGGTCGCAATTGACGTCCCCCATCCTAACTTCTTTGGCAGAATAAACTTGGTGTTTGACGCCAAGGGCGCGCTGAAAAACAGCTTCTTCTCGGTCGGCGGCATCCAAGGCACGCTGGAAATATCCGAGTGGCGCCTGGATGCAGAGACGCCCGAAGCTGACTTTAGGCCGCCAGCCGACCGCATTGCGCACGAAGTCAACCAAGAGGACGTCTTGCGCATGACTGCGGTGATTTTCAATCGTCTGCTTGAGCCGGTCAATTTCTGGTAGTGTGCGAAAAAATGCAAGGCGCTGTTTTTGGCGGGTTTCTCACCCCAGGCTGGGGTTAAGCATGAGTAAGCGTCAACGGCACAATGCGTTATGCCGGAAGCCGATTGGTCAGATAAAACAACCAACTAACCCTACTTTCTCACTTTACTTTTTTTGAAAAAATTTTCTACGTGAGGCCGATGTCCGACGCGTTGATTTTGTGCGGTTCAAAGAATTAGACTACGGGGGGCTACCATAGATTCTCCTCCAAGCCTGCGTCCGTGCCTGCAACCTCCTAACCACAACGAGAACCTATGAGCGCATTTACCCTTACTGCCCTGAACTCTGCGAAATTGAATGGTTACCTTGGCGAAAAACTGGCTTTGTGCCTGGAACGGCGCATCAAGGCCGAGGATGTTGATGGTTTGGTGGCGCCCTTCCGGCGTCGCGAAGAACGCAGTTTGTGGCAAACGGAATTCTGGGGCAAGTGGATGCTTGCCGCCGTGCCCGCCTATGAGTACAGCGGCAACAAGGCCCTCTATGAACAAATCCGCAGCTCCACCCAGGCGGTGATCGCCACCCAGAGCGCGGACGGCTATATCGGCAATTATCCTGACGATGGTCGCCTGCAAGGCTGGGACATCTGGGGTCGCAAATACACGCTGCTGGGCTTGATGGGCTATTACGACCTCTGCAAAGACGCGCAAACCCTCCAGGCAGCCTGTCGGCTGGCGGATCTGTGCATCAAGGAGCTTGGTCCTAGTGCCAAGGTGAACATCGCCAAGACGGGCATGCACCACGGCATGGCCAGTTGCTCCATTCTCGAGCCATTCATGCGCCTATACCGTCGCACCCGCGAAGAGCGCTACCTGGAAATGGCGCGGCACATCATCGCCTGCATTGAGGGGCCGGATGGGCCGCAACTGATCAAAAAGGGCTTGGCCGGGGTGCCGGTAGCCGAGCGCTTCCCGCTGCCGGATGAGTGGTGGAGCTGGTACAACGGCCAGAAATCCTACGAGATGATGTCCTGTTATCAGGGCATGCTGGAGATGTACGAGGAACTCGGCGACGAACGGCTGCTGCGCGTCTGCGACTTGGTTGCCAAGCACATCATTGCCACGGAAATCAACATTGTGGGCACTGGCGTGTCCAACGAGTGCTGGTATTACGGCAAGAAATGGCAGACCGAGTCCGCCACCCACATGCAGGAGACCTGCTCGACCATTACTTGGATGAAGTTCTGCCAGACCCTGCTGCGCCTGACCGGCGACGTCATCTACGCTGATGAGCTGGAAAAGACAGCGTACAATGCCTTTTTGGCGTCTTTGAACCCCGATGCATCCACTTTTTCCATGTACTGTCCGCTGGAGGGCAGTCGCCACGTCAGCGCCGGCCAATGCGGCATGGACATCAGTTGCTGCATCGCCAATGGGCCGCGCGGCTTCTTTGTGCTGCCTGAAGCCGCCATCATGAGCAACGCCGAGGAGCTGGCGGTCAATCTCTACGAAGATTTGCAGGCCCGGGTCACGCTCAAGGACGGCTTGGAGGTCTCGGTGGCCATCAACGGCAACTACCCGGTGAACAACCGGGTGCAGATTGCCGTGACGCCGTCGGCGACAGCGACTTGGGCGCTGCTGCTGCGCATTCCGGCGTGGAGCGCACTGACTGCGGTGACAATCAATGGCGCGGCAGTGGCGGGCGTCAACGCCGGCAGCTATTGCCGCATCGCCCGCGCTTGGCAGGCCGGCGACGTGGTTGAGCTGGTCTTTGATTTCAGCTGTCGGGTCGCGGAGCTGAACCGCTGCCTGGCTTTGCAGCGTGGGCCGCTGGTATTGGCTCGCGACTCCCGTTTTAACGACGGCGCTGTTGACGCGACCGTGCTCATGCCCGATGATCAGCCACTGGAACTGGTGGCGGTTGCCGATGCAGCGACCGCCGCTGGCGTATGGCAGGCTTTCACGACGAAGCTGATCAATGATCTCACCGCTGTGGGCCCTGCTGGTGGACCGCAGTTGGTTCATTTCTGCGATTACGCTTCGGCCGGCAATACGTGGACAGCCACCTCGCGCTATCGCGTGTGGCTGCGCAGGGGCCTGCGCGTCGCCAGCGGCGACCATCTGCGCTGGTAAGTAGATTACCCTAAAAAAATAGTTGAATTTTGGGCATGGATTGGTTAGAGTTTATGTGTCGCCCTTTCAGAGCTCAAAATTATTATACGCCTCACCCAGGGCGGCGCTCGCCCACAATCCTGCAGAAGAGAAAATCGGAACGGAACTTTTGAATGTCGGCATAGCTGCTGTTGCCGCGGTCATGAGGCCAATGGCGCTGCGGACAATTGCGGATGTCGAATAATCAGGAATTGGGCGCCGCAGGCAGTGCGGCATCCCAATTCTTCGTATGGGCGTTTCCATCCAGCAGCTTCTTGACAAAGGAAAAACCGCCGTTCGAATTGATTTCTTCTGAACTCTGCATTGACTTTGAACATTGGCATCCTCGTTGGTGAGTGGAATTATAATGTTGGCAGCATATATAATATGCTGCAAACCAACGGGTTGTTAAGTTTTTTGACTTTTTTGGGGTGTTGTTTCACGGAATCAGAGAAACGTCATGGATCAGCACACATTCATTGAGCGACTCGGCACGAAAATCAAGCTGTTGAGCGCCAACTTACAGGTATCGACCCCAAACCTTGCTACGCACACTCATGCGCATTCCAGCTTACTGCATATTACTTACACCGCCAAGGGAAAAGGCTATTGCACTGTTGGCACGACGCGCTATGTCTTATCGTCCGGCACCGTCCATGTCGTGTTCCCCAATGAAGTCCACAAATACATCGCCGACAGCGAGAATCCCTACACGGTATATTTTTTGCACATCACCTGGTTTGGTGAGAATCCGCACATCAACAGGGTCTCCAAAATCGCCAAAGGGCACGTGCTGAATTCTCTGTTTAAGCAAATCACCGACCTGTCCGAGCACAACGTCCCGCCGACCGGCGAAATCCGTAAGTATGCCCTGATGTGCCTGATCCTGTCCGAGCTGTTTGACCTCAGCCAGGCCAGCCAGGACAGCGAGAAGCGCCCCTTGATGCCGCCGGCCATGGACGGCAGAATCCAGCTCGCCTTGAGGCAATTGGGCGGCCCGCCTTTCGAGTTCCCTGGGATTTCCAGGCTGGCAAGCCTGCTTGGCATGAGCAAGCGGACATTCCTGACCTTCTTCCGCAATAACGTCGGCATAACGGCAAGGGAGTTTTTCCTGCAAAACCGGATGGCCTACGCCAAAAGCCTGTTGGACTCGCAGGAATACACCAAAAAAGAGATCGCAGTCTTATGCGGCTACAGCAACACGCAGAATTTCACCCGCGCTTACCGGAATTTCATGGAGAAAAACCAAGGCACTATAATATGGCGGCAGCTGGTCGCCGGAAGCACCGAAGGACAACGGCAATGATTCTGGACATACACACGCACAATTTCAAAGGCCAGGCGGATGCGGTGGCGGCTGCCGCGTTTGCTCATGGCATTGACCGCTTCCTTTTCCTGGGGGACGTCCTGCGATACGGCGACCAGCCGACCCAGGAACAGATACGGCAGCTGAACAATAAAACAGCAGCGGACGTCAGACGTTATTTCGACTATCGCCGCGGCCTCTGCTTCCTCAATCCGGACAATGCGACTGAATTCGTGGCGGAGGAGGCCAATCGCTGCCTGGACATGCCCGAATTCCTCGGCATCAAGATGGAGATTTGCACCAATTGCCGCAGCGCCCGGATGGAGCCGATCAATATCACAGAGGCCCTATTGGCCGCCCCCAAAGGCCATGTCCTGTTCGGAAGCCACGCCCCATTCTTCGTTGCCAGTGCAGCGCTCTCCAAGCTTCAAGATGGCATGCCGGAGGAGGATGCCCAGGCCATTGCCCGGGACAACGCCTTAGCCATATTGCGTGCGTAGTCAGCGGCAAGGGATGTCGCGTCAAGGGCGCTGATGGGAAGTAATCGGTCAGCCATTGATACTTGGGATTCCGGTAAGTTGCGGAGCTAGACGCCCCGGGCGACCCTGGACGCCTGGCGCCGCTGCTTGCCGGGACTCCGAGCGTCCTGGGTGGTGCCTTGTCCGCGGAAAATTCTTCTTGAAAATGCGTTGTTCCGGCTTGCGGGCGCCGGAAGGCGTGGTATATTAAAACTTGCGCCCTGAAAAGGGTGCCGCGCTTAACTGCCCCCTGTTGTCCTGTCCTGTCCGGCTCTGTCCGGTTTCCGGTTAGGAAAAAGTCAAGAAAAAGTCAATTTTCGGCTTGCGGAACGTGGAAGCTGTGGTATGTTAAGTATTCCGCGCCCCCTGGGGGTGCGGCCTCAAGGCTCTTTGGCAACTGAGCAGCGCAATATGATGCGATTGTCACGAACGCGAGACTTCCGCCTCGGCGGCGGTTTCGCGCCCCCCTCGTTTTTTCGAGGGATTTGAAAAGGACAGGCGCCCCTTTTTGGGGCGGTCAAACTTTTTGCAATGGAGAGTTTGATCCTGGCTCAGAATGAACGCTGGCGGCATGGATTAGGCATGCAAGTCGAACGGGTCCCCTCGGGGACCAGTGGCGCAAGGGTGAGTAACACGTGAGCAACCTGCCCCCGAATCCGGAATAAGCCAGGGAAACTTGGTCTAAAACCGGATGTCGGCTGATTTCCGCATGGTTTTCAGCCGAAATATTCATAGTTCGGGGATGGGCTCGCGCCCCATTATGCTTGTTGGCGGGGTAACGGCCCACCAAGGCTACGACGGGTAGGTGGTCTGAGAGGATGGTCACCCACACTGGGACTGAGACACTGCCCAGACTCCTACGGGAGGCTGCAGTCGAGAATCTTCCGCAATGGGCGCAAGCCTGACGGAGCAATGCCGCGTGAGGGACGAAGGCCTTCGGGTCGTAAACCTCTGTCATCCGGGACGAAAGCCATGACGGTACCGGAAAAGGAAGCCACGGCTAACCACGTGCCAGCAGCCGCGGTAACACGTGGGTGGCGAGCGTTATTCGGATTTACTGGGCGTAAAGGGTCCGCAGGGGGCCTGCCACGCCCGCCGTGAAATTTCAGGGCTCAACCCTGAACCTGCGGCGGGCACGGGCGGGCTGGAGTGCAGGATGGGCAGACGGAATTCCAGGTGTAGCGGTGGAATGCGTAGATATCTGGAGGAACACCGATGGCGAAGGCGGTCTGCTGGCCTGCAACTGACCCTCATGGACGAGAGCGTGGGTAGCAAACAGGATTAGATACCCTGGTAGTCCACGCCGTAAACGTTGTGTGCCAGATGCGGGCGGGTTCGGCCCCGTCCGCGTCCCAGCTAACGCGATAAGCACACCGCCTGGGGACTACGGCCGCAAGGCTAAAACTCAAAGGAATTGACGGGGGCCCGCACAAGCGGTGGAGCATGTTGCTTAATTCGAGGCGACGCGAAGAACCTTACCCAGGTTTGACATGCTTTCGGCCGGCGTTGAAAGACGCCCTTCCCTCGGGACGGAAGCACAGATGCTGCATGGCTGTCGTCAGCTCGTGCCGTGAGGTGTTCGGTTAAGTCCGGCAACGAGCGCAACCCGTGCCGTCAGTTACCATCGGATAATGCCGGGGACTCTGGCGGGACCGCCCGTGTCAAGCGGGAGGAAGGCGCGGATGACGTCAAGTCCGTATGGCTCTTACACCTGGGGCCGCAAACGTGCTACAATGGCGGGTACAATGGGCAGCGAGTCCGCGAGGCCGAGCGAACCCCCAAAGCCCGCCCCAGTTCGGATTGCAGCCTGCAACTCGGCTGCATGAAGTCGGAATCGCTAGTAAAGGGACATCAGCCACGGTCCCTTGAATACGTTCCCGGGCCTTGTACACACCGCCCGTCACATCATGGGAGCCGACCGCACCCGAAGCCGCCGGGCTGACCCGCAAGGGGGGCAGGCGCCGAAGGTGTGTTTGGCGATTGGGATGAAGTCGTAACAAGGTAGCCGTTGGGGAACCAGCGGCTGGATCACCTCCTTTCTAAGGAAGCGCCGCCGGCCTCGGCCGTCGGCGCGCCGACGCATCATGTTGCGCTGCTCAGCTCCCAGGGAGCGCCGGCTCAAAAGGCCGGGAAATAGCTCTTTGACAACCTGGACAACAGTAGAAGAAATGCAAGAAGCATCTTAGTTTAAGGAAGTCCCCTCCTGGCCAGTCGGGCCCGGGGGGGCGAGGCATGCGCGCCTGGGGCCTGCCCGTCAT
>Ga0209510_1005685_pt1 | contig 10319 bp, 10 predicted proteins | sample BiotimSIPDNA_FD_185749 | JGI IMG/M metagenome (GOLD analysis project Ga0209510, IMG submission 185749) | Anaerobic biogas reactor microbial communites from Washington, USA - Biogas_R1 time_0 SIP DNA (SPAdes) (version 2) | ecosystem: Engineered > Bioreactor > Anaerobic > Unclassified | place...
TCTATTAAACAAATTGCACAAGTCGTCAATATGAAACAAAGCGTGCATACTGCCTGCGGGCAAGGCGGAAACCTCGTGAGAAGTCAGGAGAAGCAAAGGTTCATCAGAGAACATCGGCAGGGAATGGGAGCAGGACACATAAAGGGTGTTCTTGTCCCAATGGCTATGGGACGGGCCCAGGAGGCATATATCGTTGACTTTTGCATAATCGGATCCGGCCTTTATCTCGATTGCAAAGTCCTGGCTAAGAAGTCTCATTAACTCGTTAAAGCGCATTTTCATCACCTCGCTATTTTTATTATAGTACATTTCAATAAAAAGAACATGTGCAAGTTGCACAAATAGTCAGATTATTTTCGTGCGGGATGAACCTAGGCCGTTACAGCCCGTGTATGTTAGCATGTGCGTAAATAAACAGGTGCCGGCTCAGGCGCTGATTATAAGTTATAACTCAGGGTCGACGGAAAGGAGCGATTAGGTATGATCACATCGTTTCATGTATTTGTTCCCGCTCTAATGGGCAGCGGAGCATCTTTCCGGACCGGAATAAAGGTTCGGGAAATGGGCTGCAAAAAGGTCCTGGTGGTCTACGACAAAGGGTTAAAGGCTGCAGGGATAGCAGATCCCATCGTAGAGAATCTGCACAGTGCAGGCATTGAAACTGTCTGTTTCGATGGCGTTCTTCCGGATCCGCCGGACACAGTGGTGGAAGACGCGGTGATGATGGCAAAAGAAGCCGGAATTGATGGTATCGTGGCAGTAGGTGGCGGTAGCGCTATTGACTCCGCCAAAGCCATCAATGTCTTGATCAACAATCCACCTCCTATCATGAAATACTTTGGAGTGCAGAAGAACCTAAAACCCGGAGTTCCCATGGTCTTTATACCGACAACCAGTGGGACGGGGAGCGAAGTGACGAATATGTGCGTAATTTCCTGTACTTCGCTGAATAAGAAGGACAGTGTGGTAAGTCCTGTCTGTGTAGGCAAGCTGGCTATCCTGGATCCTGAACTGACGCTGGGTTTACCTCCTAAAATGACAGCTGCTACAGGTGTGGACGCGCTGGCTCATGCAGTGGAATCCATGACAGGCAACCAGGCTAATCCTCTCTCGGATGCTCTGGCACGGGATGCCATCCGTACTATTAAAGAATGGCTTCCTGTGGCATACAGGGACGGTTCCAATATTGAAGCCCGTGAAAAGATGCTGCTGGCGTCCATGTTTGCAGGAATGGCATTTACAAACGGACTGGTCCATCTGGGGCATTCCATCGGTCACACCATCGGTGCTCAGTTTCACATTCCTCACGGGATCGCTTGCGCGCTTGTACTGCCTGAAGTCATCGAGTATACAGCAAAGACCGAATGGAAAAAGGTTTTGATGATCTGCGAATGTCTGGGTGCAAAAGTCTCTCCCTACGCTACCCCGGAGGAAATCGGCGAGGCAGCCAGAACCGCCCTGCGAGCTTTGATGAAATCGATTGATATTCCTAATATGAAGGATTTGGGTATTCCTGCCGATGCGTTAGCAAAAATTGCTCCATTGATCACGGCAGATACAGGTTTTGCACTGGTTCCATATCGCATCACGACCGCAAAGGTTGCAGACATGCTTCAGCATGCCTACGATGCATAGACAGAGAGGAGTGTAGGGTTATGTGGTCAAAATTGATTGTAGATATGAACACCTTATCGGTATCGAGAGAGCCTCTGGATGAAGACTTTCGCGAACTGGGCGGCAAAGGACTAATCGCCCAATACATGATCAAAAACGTACCGCCTCAGTGCGATCCGCTGGGAGAGCAGAACCAGCTGATCTTCTGTCTGGGCATCTTTGCCGGGACCAGCTTCACCACAGCACATCGTCTGTCTGTAGGCGGAAAAAGTCCATTGACAGGCGGCATTAAAGAAAGCAATGTTGGCGGTTATGCAGGAACTCTCCTGGCGGAACAGGGTATTAAAATGATCATTCTGCGGGGACTTCCGGAGAAGGAAGGACCGTCGCTGCTGCACATTGATAGCTCAGGAAAGGCAGAGCTGTTGGATGCGGCGGAATATAAAGGGATGGGTAATTATGATCTGAGAGAAAAGTTAGCCGGCCGCTTTGGTGAAAAGGTGGCTACCATCACGATCGGGTCCGCCGGTGAGATGGGGTATCGCAGCGCTTCCATCCACGTTTCAGAATTTGGCGCAGGGCATCCCAGCAGAGCAGCTGCCAGAGGCGGATTAGGAGCCGTCATGGGAAGCAAAGGTTTGAAAGCCATCGTTGTAGAAAAGCCAACAGAACGTTTTAAGGTCGAGTATGCAGACGAAGGAAAATTCAGGGAAACCTGCACTCTGGTCAACAAAGTCATCGCTCAGGGCGCACAAAACGATCCCTTCCACAATATCGGCACCATATCTACCATAGAAGTAACGGGAGCAAACGGCATCCTGCCTGTGGACAATTTCTCCGGAAAGCTGTTCCCTGCTTATCAGGAAGTGGGGGCCAATAAATTCCTGACGAATCTGGCCACCCGGGGAGGGAAAAACAAGCTGGCTTGTCAGCCCGGCTGTGTGGTCCAATGTTCAAACTGTTACAACGATGCAAATGGGGAGTATCTGACTTCGGGTTTTGAATACGAGACGATTGCTCTCTTTGGGCCAAACTGTCATATTTCGGATCTGGACAGCATTGCCAGAATGGACCGCTTCTGCGATGACATAGGAGTGGATACCATTGAAGCGGCTAATGCCATAGCCGTGGCTATGGAGGCTGGAAAGCTTCCCTGGGGCGATGTGGATACAACTCTGGCTCTGCTTAGTGAAATGAAAGAGGCAACAGAGTTCGGGAGAATATTAGGAGACGGATGCGAGGCCGTTGGAAAACATCTGGGATGCAAGAGGATCCCTGTTGTCAAACATCAGGCAATGGCAGGTTATGAGCCGAGAAATACAAAGGGAACCGGAATTACATACGCAACCAGCCCGATGGGCGCAGACCACACGGCAGGTCTTACCATGGGGAGGGCTTTTGACGATGCAGGTCGGGCCGCCCAGGCCTATGCCTCCAATAAACTGCAGGTGGCCATGTGTATCGCTGACAGCATGATGTGCATCTTTGCCTTCGCTCATGTGGTTCCCGTCATGCCGAAGCTGGGAGAAATGATGGATGCCATGTATGGTGGAAACTATGGTTTTCCACGGCTTGCTGCAATGGGCGTAAAGACACTTCTGACAGAGCGGGGCTACAATAAAATGGCGGGTATGACCGATGCCGACGACAGGCTTCCCGAGTTCTTCTACAAAGAGCGCTCTGTGGCGACGGGTTCTGTATTCGACATCAACGATTATGAATTGGAGGTGCTCTTCGATTTCTGATGATTTACGTCAATGAAAAGGAAGTTCCATATAAGAAGAATATAACATTAGCCGAGGCTCTTTCCGTTTCTGGCGAAGAGGTCGACGAAATGACTTTGTTATTAATGGACGGGAAGGTCCTGAGTTTTTCGCAGCACGCTTTCGAAAAAATAGAAGACGGTGCGAAGATAAAGGTGCTGCGCGTCGTGTCCGGCGGATGATCCTGCCAGAAAGAGCGGGTAACACCGGAAAACCAAAAGGAGTCATCGGAGGGGCTTATTTGATCATACATTTGTTAACGAAAGCTGCAATGAAAAAGGCTGCGGCGGCGAAAGAGGCGTAACCCGGGAACAACTATAAAAAAATCTTACCTACTTCAAAGCCTGAGGTAGGTAAAATTTTATTATTTTCGTGTGATCTTCCCTACATTTCATACTTGATGTAGGGAAGAATCAAATCACATTAGCGCAGCACGGCCCCGGTGTTCGCCGAGGATACCAGTCTTGCGTAGCGCGACAGCCAGCCGGTAAGGGGCTTGGCTTCATTGGGCTCCCAGTTTTCTTTTCTTTGTGCCATCTCTTCGTCGGAGATACGCAAGTTGATTTTATTTGCCGGAATGTCGATATCGATGATGTCACCTTCCCGGACCAGACCGATCTCACCGCCCGAGGCAGCCTCTGGAGAAACATGACCGATGGAGGCGCCTCTTGAAGCGCCGCTGAACCGCCCGTCGGTTATTAGGGCTACACTTTTATCCAGCTTCATACCGGCCAATGCGGCAGTGGGACCGAGCATTTCCCGCATGCCCGGGCCGCCTTTCGGACCTTCATAGCGAATAACCACTACATCGCCGGGCATGATCTTTCCGTCGAAGATCGTTGCAATGGCTTCGTCCTCACTGTCAAAGACCCGTGCCGGGCCGCTGTGGACCAGCATTTCTTCAGCAACTGCGGAGCGCTTCACCACGCAACCGTCTTTGGCAATGTTTCCCCAGAGCACAGCAATACCCCCGGTAGGACTATAGGGATCCGACAATGGACGGATCACTTTTGTGTTTTTATTAGTCCGGCCTTTTATGTTATCGGCAACACTCTTTCCTGTAGCCGTTATGAGAGTAGTGTCAATATAACCACCTTCCGCCAGCTGAGCCATTACCGCCGGGACGCCTCCCGCTGCATCCAGATCCTGAATATGGGTATTACCGGCTGGAGCCAGGTGACAGAGGTTAGGGGTTTTGGAACTGATCCTGTTGATCAGCTCCAGATCTAAATCGATACCGGCTTCCGTTGCAATAGCAAGCAGGTGCAATACGCTGTTAGTGCTGCAGCCCAGTGCCATGTCAACTGCCAGTGCATTTCCCACAGCCGCCTCGGTGAGGATGTCTCTTGCTTTTATATTTCGCTTCACAAGGTCCATGATCTGCATACCGGCGTGCTTTGCCAGTTGCAGGCGGCCCGCATGTACCGCTGGGATGGTGCCGTTTCCGGGAAGGGCAATGCCGATGGCTTCGCAGAGGCAATTCATGGAGTTAGCCGTGAACATACCGGAGCAGGAGCCGCATCCGGGGCAGGCCTGGTTCTCCATATAGGAAAGCTCATCATCGTCAATTAGACCGGCTTTACGAGCTCCCACTGCTTCAAACATGGTAGAGAGGCTGATATCACCCTCATTGTGAGATCCGGCCAGCATGGGTCCGCCGCTGCAGACCAGAGCCGGCAGATTGAGCCGGGCCGCGGCCATAACCATACCGGGAATGATCTTATCGCAGTTAGGAACCAGGACAAGACCGTCCAGACAGTGGGCAAGCGCCATGGTCTCTACGCTGTCTGCAATGAGCTCTCTGCTGGGCAGAGAGTATTTCATTCCTATATGTCCCATGGCGATACCATCACAGACACCGATGGAAGGAATGAGAATAGGAGTACCGCCAGCCATGCGGACGCCGGCTTTCACCGCTTCCGCCACCTTGTCCAGATGGCTGTGGCCGGGCACTATCTCGCTGTGGGCAGACACTACGCCAATAAGTGGCCTGTCCAGCTCTTCCTTTGTATATCCCATAGCGTAAAAGAGGGAACGGTGGGGAGCCCGTTCAACCCCTTGTGTTACTTGTTGACTTCTTAAATCCATATTTCGCTCCTATTTCTTAAGCCAGCTCATCATTTCGCGGAGCTTTGCACCAACCACTTCCACCGGGTGCGCTGCTTCCATGCGGCGGCATGCAAGGAAATGGGCTCTTCTGCCTGCGTTGTTCTCAGCGATCCACTTGGATGCAAAAGTGCCATCCTGGATCTCTCTGAGGACTTTCTTCATTTCTTTTCTGGTATCTTCTGTGATGATCCTGCGCCCGGTTTCGTAGTCGCCGTATTCAGCCGTATCGGATATGGAATATCTCATGAGAGACAGGCCACCATTGTTGACCATGTCAATGATGAGCTTCATTTCATGCACACATTCGAAATATGCCATTTCGGGGGGATAGCCTGCTTCGACCAGTGTATCAAAGCCCGCTTTCATCAGCTCTGTTACACCGCCGCAGAGTACAGCCTGTTCACCAAAGAGGTCGGTCTCAGTTTCATCCTTAAAGGTTGTTTCCAGAATGCCTGCACGACCGGCCCCGATGCCGCTGGCATAAGCGAGAGCATAATCCCGGGCTTTCCCGGAAGCGTCCTGATAAATGGCGATGAGGGAGGGAACACCTTTGCCTTCCTGATACTGACTGCGTACGGTATGGCCGGGACCCTTGGGTGCCACCATGATCACGTCACATTCTGCCGGAGGGGTTATCTGGTTGTAATGGATGTTGAAGCCGTGGGCAAACATAAGGACGTTACCGGGCTTCAGATTTGCCTGGATCTTATCTCTATAAAGATCCGAAGCCTTTTCATCGGGGACTAGCATCATAACAAGATCGCCGGCTTTTGAAGCTTCTGCAACTTCCATGACTTTCAAACCGGCTTCCTCTGCCTTGGCCCAACTGGGAGATCCCTTTCTCAAGCCTACCACGACATTCACGCCGCTTTCCTGCAGGTTGAGGGCGTGAGCATGGCCCTGGCTTCCATAGCCGATGATAGCGACGGTTTTGCCTTTTAATAATTCCAGGTTACAATCTTTGTCATAAAACATTTTTACCATTTTCTATTACCTCCGTGTTATAGCTAAGTAGTTTATTTAACAGCGCTGTCCCGCTCCAGAGCGGTCACGCCGGTACGGCACATTTCCAGTATGGGATAACTCTGCAGATTCAAAAGAAAGGCATCAATTTTCTGGGTGGTACCTGTAAGTTCGATCATCATGGACGTGGGTGCCAGGTCTACGATGGATGCCTCATAGATCTGGGAAATCTCCCGAAGTTCGGCGCGAGTTGCCGTATCGATCCTGATTTTGATCAACAGCAACTCCCGGCTCAAGGCACTGTTGTCGGAAAGGTGCTTCACCGATATTACTTCCAACAGCTTTTCCAGTTGCTTGATGATCTGCTCCAGAATGGCATCATCACCTGTCACCGTCAGTGTTATGTTGGAGGTGCCCGGGTTATGGGTTTCCGACACCGTCAGAGAGTCAATATTGTAGCCACGCCGCCCGAACAGGCTGGAGACTCTGGCCAGAACGCCTGCGTTGTTTTCAACGATAATAGACAATATGTGCTTCTTCATAATATTTTCTCACCTCTATTCCAGGATGATTTCATCAGCAGTGAGGCCGGCAGGGATCATGGGCAGGACCCGTTCCTCGCAGCTCAGGATGCATTCGATCACGGTAGGACCATCGTAGTCAGCAGCTTCCTTCAGTGCAGCCCGAAGCTCTTCATGGTTTTCGCACCGCACTCCCCTGGCGCCAAAGGCCTCTGCCAAAAGGACAAAATCCGTTTTACGGTTGGACTTCGTGTATGAGAAGCGACCGTTATAAAAGGATTTCTGCCATTGATACACCATGCCCAGTGCTTTGTTGTTGAAAAGAACCGTTGTGATGGGAAGGTTATTGCTGACAGAGGTGCAGAGCTCGTTCAGGTTCATATGAAAGCTCCCGTCACCCGTGACGTGGACCACTTTAGTGCCCGCACGTCCACAGGCGGCACCAATGGCAGCTCCATAACCGTAACCCATGGTTCCCAGTCCGCCGGAAGTAAGGAAATTGCGAGGTTCTTCTGCCCGTGAGTACTGGGCCGCCCACATCTGGTGTTGACCTACATCTGTGGCCATTACAATGTCTTTACCAAAAATATTGTAGATATCCCGGATGATGCGATGGGGTTTCAGTTCCTTGCAGTTTTCGTCAGGTCTGTATTCGTTTTCGGACCGGAAGCTATGGATTTCTTCAAGCCAGCTTTCGTCCTGTCTCTCATCGATCATTGGAAGGAGCTTTTCAAAAACTTCTTTAACATCGCCGATCAGGCTGTAATGGATGGGTACGTTTTTGTTGATTTCTGCCGGATCGATGTCGATGTGGATGATTTCCGCGTCTTTGGCAAATTTGCCCGCATTTGTGGCTACCCGATCAGAAAAGCGTGCACCCACCGCCAGGAGGACATCGGCTTGTTGTACGGCCCTGGATGCAGAGACACTGCCATGCATGCCGATAATGCCCAAGTTGTAAGGATCTCCATAGGGAAGGACGCCGGTGCCCATGATCGTATGGCAGCTGGGGATCTTTGCTTTCTTGATCAACTGCATTACGGAGGCCGAAGCGTTGGATGCCACAACTCCGCCACCGTAGAGCATAACGGGACGCTTGCTATGATTGAGGAGATCAGCAATGGCCTTCAGCTGCTCTTCATCAACATGTGCGGTCTTTTCCTTTTTTAAAGGAACTTTGGGCTCGTAATCACAAAGCGCTGCAGATACATCCTTTGGAATGTCCACCAGCACTGGACCGGGACGGCCGCTGTTTGCAATTTCAAAAGCGAAGCGTAAAGTGTCAGCTAGTTTTGTTACATCCCGGACAACAAAGTTGTGCTTTGTAATTGGCATGGTTATCCCGGTTATGAATACCTCCTGAAAGCTGTCTTTGCCAAGTAGGTCTGTGCTCACATTACCGGTGATAGCCACAACGGGGATGGAATCCATAAAAGCGGTAGCCAGGCCGGTGACCAGATTGGTCGCACCGGGCCCGGAGGTGGCTAAAACCACACCGGTCCTGCCGGTAGCTCTTGCGTAACCATCAGCGGCATGGGAAGCACCCTGTTCGTGAGCGGTCAGGATGTGGCGAATGCGATCTCCATAACTGTAGAGAGCATCATAAATATTCAATACAGCTCCGCCCGGATAGCCGAAAATGGTGTCGACACCTTGTTCAAGCAGTACTTCCATTATGATTTCTGAACCGTTTTTCTGCATTGTTATCACTCCTGTAGGCATAGATCTGTTGTTATAAAAAAAGATCCTCATCTCCATCAAGAGACAAAGACCTGACATCTTTGCGGTACCACTCTTATTGCCTCCTTCGCTTCTATTCGAAGGAGACCACTTACTGGCATCGAAGGTTTAGTATTTCAATACCGGATGGGATAACGGCCATCAACCGATCGGGCTTACTTGGGATATCCTTTCGGCCGATTGCTCAGAGGTGATTTTCACCTATTACCAAGCACTGCCTCCCACCAAACGACAGCTCTCTGAGCCTTGAAAATAAGCTACTCTTCCTCGTCAACGCCATTTCGTATGATTATTAGTACAATATTACTCGTCTTTTTGTGCTCTGTCAACTATTAGTTTGTGCTTTTTTTGTTATAAACAGCCACGGGGACAGACCCCATGGAGGCAAAAGCAGCCACGGGGACAGACCCCGTGGCTGGGTTTTGCTGTCAGGATCCGCTCTTGGGTTTGCGCATGTCAAACTCCGGATTGATAGCATAGAAGTTTCTTGAATTTAAGTGATCCTGAACGATGCGCAGCCCTTCTCCAAACCTCTGGAAGTGAACGATTTCCCTGGCTCTGAGGAACTTCAGAGGGTCACGGACTTCCGGGTTGTCGATGAGCCGCAGCAGATTGTCGTAGGTAGTTCTGGCTTTTTGTTCTGCTGCCATGTCTTCCACCAGGTCGGTAATGGCATCACCTTTTGATTGAAAGTATGTGGCAGTAAAGGGAGCACCTGAAGCTGCCTGAGGCCAGAGTGCCACGGTATGGTCCACAAAGTACGGATCAAAGCCCGCAGCCTTTATCTCTTCCAGAGACAAGTCCTTGGTCAGTTGGTGAACGATGGCGCAGACAATTTCCATATGAGCCATTTCTTCTGTTCCTATGTCTGTCAGTAAACCCGCCACCTGTTTGTATGGCATACTGTACCGCTGGGAAAGATACCGCTGAGAGGCGGCTAACTCTCCGTCAGGTCCTCCGAACTGAGTTATAATGATTTTAGCGGCATTTGCATCCGGCTTGCTGATATTTACCGGATATTGAAGCTTTCTATCGTAAGTCCACATAGATTATCCCTGCCTTTCCCAGGGCCAGGGCATATCTGCCCAGGTCCAGCGATCTGTAACAAAAACATTATCTTCTCTGAGTGGACCGTACGCATTCATATATTCCTCTTCTGCTTTTCTCTTCAGATCTCTGTATTTCTCATAGCATCGAAGAGCAGCCTGATCGGTAGGATGGGTCTGCAGAAAGAGGGCGATATCGTCCAAAACAAAGCTCACTGCCTGCAAGTCTCTCATTAATGCTTCTCTGGATGTTCCGGGCATATCAGATCAACTCCCTTCCGCAGAATGGCAGATCCAAGTCGGGAAAAATAGTGCCCCGCTGAAGAGCACGACAGGGATCATAAATGCTTCCCCAACGTTGAAAGGGCACATATGCCATAGCTAACGGGAGCCGTCCAAGATAGGTATAATCAAAGGCGTTCTCTGTAGCTGAGGCTGTATCCGGTTCTCTCTGCATCGCAGACAGTACCCGATCGATATAATTGTCCAATTGTATTGCTCCTTTCGGTAGTAATTTATGGAGGTAACAAGGTATAAAAACCTTAGTTCATACTATGCGAAAG
>Ga0209510_1005688_pt1 | contig 10309 bp, 7 predicted proteins | sample BiotimSIPDNA_FD_185749 | JGI IMG/M metagenome (GOLD analysis project Ga0209510, IMG submission 185749) | Anaerobic biogas reactor microbial communites from Washington, USA - Biogas_R1 time_0 SIP DNA (SPAdes) (version 2) | ecosystem: Engineered > Bioreactor > Anaerobic > Unclassified | place...
TTTCATCTTCTATGATCGATCCAATCCGATTTTTGATTTGTCCGAGCATTCCGAGAATCTTGTCACGATATTGAATCAAATCCCTTAGATGCCTTGTTTCCTCGTCCACATCCTGCCATAAGAGCAGGTTTTCGCCTTCCTGGAGACAATAATTGGCTATCATCAGCGCATCGGTCTTGTCTGTTTTGTTGCAGTGTAGACGGTAGTCTCCATAACGTTTTATCTTCAACGGATTGATGACACTGACTTGATGACCGTGTGCAATCAGAAATCTTGCCAGGGCTTTCCAGTAGTTGCCTGTGGCTTCCATGCCGATATGCAGCTCTGCGGACCTGGCTTTTTTCAGCCAGCTTTCTAACTTTTTGAAACCCTCAGGGTCATTGCTAAACTTCTCATGTTTGGGCTTTGCTCCGTTTAGCAAACAGACATCGAAGGTCCTTTTTGAAATATCAATTCCGAGTTTGGTGGGGTGGTATTGCATTAGAGCCTGCTTTCTTGTACACTCAATATGGTTGATTTCAATCAGGCGTAAATCACTGAACCAACCTTGTAGATGCGAGCTTGCCACTTTTGTGACAGCTCAGGATACCGTTCGGATTTCTGTGATTAAAAAGGTGTGGGGATTCAATCTACGACACGAGTTCTGCTAAGAGGACTCATGGGAAGGTACAAATTCACCCACACCTGCCTGGTTGATACCCTAAGTCTATATCAGCACTTTTGGTCTCACCCCTAATATACAAGGGAACGTGGCTTGTCCCGTTCCGAGCAATGCGCTCGTGTTGTAGGGAACGTGGTCATGATGCTGGGAGCGCAGCGAACAGTACTTGTCCCGTTCCGTTTCCCGGTATTTGGTGTGAAGTTGTGGAAGGGGTCATACCTTGCTGCGCAGGCACAGGGCCCCTTCCCTTCTGATGTTAATTTCGAGCGTTCGTGTTTGGGACCCGCCCGTACGATATTGATATATCAAAAAAAAATTCTGACACGTGATCAAATGAAATAATGTGTATTGGAGTCGGTGGCGGAGGCAGCCATGGTTGCCACGCCGGCGATCTCAACCCCATCCAAAAGCTCTTCGTGCTTGATGCCCATCAGATCCATTGACATCTGGCAGGCTAAAATGCGCACACCGTTTTCTTGTGCGGTTTTGATCATCTCGGGAAGCGAATCGACATTGTATTTCTTCATTATGCCCTTGATCATTGCTGTCCCCGCGCCCATCATGTTCATCTGCGAGAGGGTGAGCTTGTCTGCGCCTCTTGGCATCATCCAGCCGAACATTTTCTCGATTAAATTCTTTTTGACCTTAACCGGCTCGGGTTTGCGCAGGATGTTCAGCCCCCAGAAGGTGAAAAAGAGGGTCGCTTTTTGCCCAAGTGAGGCGAACCCGTTGGCGATGATAAAAGCGGCGATGGCTTTGTCGAGGTCGCCCGAAAACACAACCATGGTCAGGTCTTTTCCTGGGGTCGGGACAGGCTGGCTATCAGCACTATTGGTTCTCATACTTTGGGCAAGCCCTTTTTGTAACTGGGCAGTGACGATACCTTTGCTGACGTCCAAAGCAAGCAGGCTGTTTCCGGTCGACTTCGCCCAGGCGCCCACATCGGCAGCGAAACCCATATCCGTCGCTGTTACCGTGACCACATCACCGTCGTTCATCTCGTTTACCTGTTTATATAGCTTCAAAATCGGTCCGGGGCACTGCAAGCCACATGCGTCCAGGTTATATTCTGTGCCGGTACTTTGAACAGCTTGAGCCGAAGCTGCAGTGGGTGAATTTTCAACTTGTTCCATCGTATTATCATTCCTGTGGGTAAAATTGAGGGTCTTGTAGCCTCCGCTGACGTTGACGGCATCAAAACCTTTTTGGCGAAGGATGCGCAAGGCAAAATAGGACCGTTTGCCGGTGCCGCAAATTACAGCCAAGCGTTTCCCCTTTGGCAATTCGTCGAGACGGGAGCGTAACTGAGACAGCGGGATGTTGATCGCCCCGGGAATGGCAGAAACTGACAGTTCTTCCGGGTAGCGCACATCCAGAACCGCCCATTCGTCAGGATCGAGCTGTTCCACCTGGTCCCACTGGACCACATCCATATCTCCACGCAGCAAATTCGCTGCCATAAACCCGACAACATTGACCGGGTCGCGTGAAGAACCGAAGGGCGGCGCGTAGCTGAGTTCCAGCTCTTCCAGGTCGTAAACGGTCATGTTGCCGTGAATCGCTGTGGCAATCACATCGATGCGCTTTTCCACACCTTGCGTACCAACCGCCTGTGCGCCATAAATCTGTCCCTGGGATCCAAAAAGTAATTTCAGCTGGATAGGTGCTGCGCCTGGATAGTAGCTGGCATGGTTATTATCATGACCAGTGACGCTTTCGAAAGGAATTTGAGCTTCTTTCAGCTGACGGCTGTTAAGCCCCGTGCTGGCGACAGTCAGGTCGAAAATTTTCACCACCGAGGTGCCGATCACGCCTCTGAAAGTTGCTTCACGCCCGGCGATATTATCAGCTGCGACGCGGGCTTGCTTGGAAGCGGGCCCAGCCAGTGCCAAAAAGGTTGGTTTGCCTGTCAGGCAGGCATTGACCTGGACGGCATCACCAACCGCGTAAATGTCGGGGTCGGAAGTTTGCATGTGGTCGTTGACACAGATATGACCGCGCGGTTCCATCTCAAGCCCGGCATCTTTAGCGAGTTTTGTGTTCGGTCGTACGCCGATGGAGAGGATCACCAGGTCGGTTTCCAGCTCGAGACCGCTGCTTGTGTTGACTTGCAGCGGGCTGTTCAGACCGGTCTCAATCGCCTTGAGTCCGTCACCCAGATGCAGGTTGACACCGTGAAGCTCCAGGTGTTGGTGCACTTCGGCTGCCAGTTCATAATCAACCGGTGCCATTACCTGGTCCATCATTTCAACCAGGTCAACCTTCAAACCGAGTTCAACCAGGTTTTCAGCAACTTCCAAACCGATGAAACCCCCACCGACCACAACTGCTCTTTTAGGTTGGCGGGTTTCGATCCATTCGGTGATGGCATCCAGCTCAGGAATGTTATGCAAAACGAAAACACCTTCATGGTCGACCCCTGGCAGGGGCGGGACGATTGGGCTGGCTCCGGTCGAGAGCAGCAGCTTGTCGTAAGACTCGCTGTAATCACGTTGGTTTAACAGGTCGCGAACGGTTACAGTTTTATTTTCGCGATTGATGGAGAGCACTTCTTGATTGGCACGCACATCCAGGTTAAGCAGATCGCGCAGGTCTTCGATGCTGGTGACCAAAAGCTGCTCGCGCTCTTTGATGGTGCCGCTGATGTGATAGGGTAAACCGCAGTTAGCGAAAGATACGTAAGGACCTTTTTCAAAAATGATGATCTCAGAATCCTCAGAGACACGGCGCAGCCGGGCAGCGGTTGTGGCACCGCCGGCAACTCCACCTACGATCAATACTTTCACATATACCTCCCAAAATATAATGGTGAAGTATATCACCGTGTTAGCTGATAGGTCATAGCTGGTAGCAGGGATCATGGAGCAGATTTGCTTTGTCTGCGCTTCGCGTCGGAGATCTCCGACGCACGGCTGAACCCGAGTGTTTTGAATCACACCTCATCCACCACTACGTGGTCCCCCTTCTCCAAGGAGAAGGCAAAAGGTCAATGCAAGGTTTGTGGTTCTAATTCCCAGGGAGAAGGCAAAAGGGCCATACAAGGTTTACTGATGCACGCGCAGGCCGGGGTCGGAACTGACAATGCCAATATCCCATGCCGAGATTCCGCGTTCGCGCGTTTTCTGCTGGAAATCGGCAAGCTTTTCTTCTGGCACGCACATCAACAATCCGCCGCTGGTTTGTGGATCAAACAAGAGCATGCGCAAGTTTTCGCTCAAAGCTGAATCGAAAACAACCTGGTCGCCAAAATAGAGCTTGTTGTTGCTTGCGCCTCCGGGGAAGGTGAAAGCTTCGGCAAGTCTGAGAGCGCCAGAAGTGAGAGGCAGCCGGCTGAAATAAAAATCGAGCCCCACGCCGCTTGCTTGGGCGATCTCGCTGGCATGCCCGAGCAGCCCAAAGCCGGTGATATCGGTGGCAGAACGCAGTCCGAGATCGTGGGCGAGGTGGGCAGCCGGTTCGTTGAGCTGTTTCATCCAGTTGGTGGCTTCGGATACTTCTGCCTCTGAAGCCACTCCGCGTTTGAGAGCAGTGGTGGTCACGCCGATCCCGAGAGGCTTGGTCAAAAAGAGGTGATCGCCGGGATTCGCCCCGCCCTTGGTAAGGAGGCGATCCTGCTCGACGAAACCGATCACAACCAGCCCGAATTTTGGTTCGTCGTCGACCACGGAATGACCTCCGGCAACAACAACCCCGGCTTCCTTGGCTTTTTCGGCGGCACCGCGAATGATCGACTGAGCCATGTCAAGTGGTAAAGACGGAGGCAGACAAGCGATATTGAGCGCTAAAACCGGCACTCCGCCCATGGCATAGACATCTGAGAGGCTGTTGGCAGCGGCAATCGCGCCGTAGTCGTAGGGGTCGTCCACCACAGGCGTAAAGAAGTCTGTGGTGATCACCAGGCTGCGCTTGTCATCCAACCTCCAGACAGCAGCATCGTCAGCAGCATCCAACCCGACCAGGAGATCGGGATAGTCGGGGGAGTTGAATGTTTGTTTGATTGGCAGCAGAACCTGCGCCAGCGTTTCCGCGTTGAGCTTGGAAGCTCAGCCTGCACAACTGGAGAGGCTGGTAAGTCGGATCTGTTTGCCGGATGTAGCTTGAGTATTCATGGGGGTAATTATAGCTGATTGTTGACCTCATCCGCCATGCTGTCTGGGACAGGTAGCTTATAGCCATTCTGGACTGGCAGCCCTTTCTCACCCCCTTTAATTCCCCCTCTGAAGAGGGGGTGATGGGCAGTAAAGAGGGTTTGTGTCAAAGAGGTGGTGGTAAAGATGGGTCTGATTTGAGCTATAATTAACTTATGAAAATCGCGGTGATTGGTGGAGGTGCGGCGGGAATCCTGACCGCTCTGTTTTCCGCGCGTGGGGGAGAGCAGGTAACACTTTTTGAACACAACAATTCCATTGGAAGAAAACTGTTGGTAACCGGCAGCGGGCGCTGTAACCTGGGTAACGATGCCGTCAGCACTGAGGCTTACTACTGTGCGGATGCTGAATGGATGACAGCGTTCCTGGAGGCTTTCGGCGTTCCCGAGCTCAAGGCAACTTTTGAAGAATTGGGTATTCCACTGGTCAAAACCGACGACGGCTGGTATTACCCGACATCTCAATCTGCCCAGTCGGTGGTATCCATTTTGGAAGAAAGGCTGCAGGAAGCCGGCGTTCAACTGCGCGTAGCCACAGAAGTGGAATGGTTTGGCTATAAAGAAGGACAGTTCGTTCTGAAACTGAACTGGAACGAACAAAAATCCAGCGAAAAATTCGATAAACTGGTGGTTGCGGCCGGGGGCAGGGCATATCCCACGCTTGGTTCGCGCGGGCAGCTCTTCCCGGCGCTTGTTCAGCTCGGTCACCAGGTAGAAGAAAAACTGCCTGCCCTGGGACCGATTTTTGTTGAATTGGGCGAATTCAGGCAGCTTAAAGGGCAGCGTTTTGACGCGATTTGCTCGCTTTATGCCGATGATGAGCGATTTGCGAGCACCTTTGGCAATCTGATCGTGACCGAAAAAGGCTTTAATGGTCCTGGAGTGATGAATCTGAGCCACCTGGTGGCGTTGAATCAGGGCAAAAAACTGGAGCTGCAAGTCAATTTTCTGGGACCCTTTTGGGAAGGGATGGCGGAACAGTTTGTAGACCCCGAGAAAGCCAAGCGCAGTCTGCGGACGCTGTTTTTGCAGACCTTTTCGCCCAAAGCGGCAGACTTTTTCCTTACCCTGGCAAAAATCCCGGCTGAAACGCATCTTGATGCTCTTGATGAAGCGCAGTTAAAAAACTTATTGCGCGTAGCCACCGATAACCGTTTCGCAATCACCGGTGCAGGCGACTTTAGCAACAGCCAGGTAAGTCTCGGCGGAGTGGCGGTGGGGGAGGTGGACCCGCGCACATGTCAGTCGCTGATCGTGCCGGGCTTGTACCTTGTGGGTGAGACCAACAACGTCGCGGGACCCTGCGGCGGCTTTAATTTGCATTATGCTTTTGGAAGTGGAGTCCTGGCAGGCAAAGACCTTGCTGGCAACAATTGATAATCTAAAGGAGAGTAAATGACCATTCCATTCATCGAACCATTTAGAATTAAAGTGGTGGAGAAAGTCAAGATGACCACCCTGGCAGAGCGCCAGGCTGCGCTACAAAAAGCTCATTACAATTTATTTAATGTCCCTGCTGAAGACGTAATCATCGACCTGCTGACCGACAGCGGCACCAATGCCATGAGCGATGAGCAGTGGGCTGGCATCATGCGCGGAGACGAATCTTATGCCGGTGCCAAAAGCTATTTCCACTTTGAAAAAGCCGTGCAGGACATTTTAGGTTTTGAATATGTGCTGCCCACTCACCAGGGACGCGCTGCGGAAGGGATGCTGTTTGCCACGCTGGTCAAAGCCGGTCAGTCGGTGCCAAACAACCGTCATTTTGACACAACCCAGGCAAACCTGCTGGTGCTCGGTGCAATTCCCGTAGATCTGACCATTGACGAGGCGGAGGATTCGAGCATCGAACTGCCTTTCAAAGGCAACATGGACCTGGAAAAGCTTAAGCAATTCATCGAAGCAACCGAACCAGAAAACATCCCGCTGGGAATGATCACCGTCACCAACAACTCGGCAGCCGGGCAGCCTGTCTCAATGGATAACATCCGGCAGACAAGCGAGCTTTATCACAGCTATGGGATTCCCTTCTTTATCGACGCCTGTCGTTTTTCTGAAAATGCCTGGTTTATTAAAATAAGAGACCCAAAATATGCAGATGTGCCGGTGAGCCAGATCGTGCTGGAAATGTTCTCTTATGCCGATGGCTGCACGATGAGCGCTAAAAAGGACGCTATTGTCAACATGGGCGGATTTGTCGCTTTCAGAGACCCGGAACTCAAACAAAAAATCGCCCAAAACCTGATTGTTCACGAAGGGTTTTTGACCTACGGTGGGTTGGCAGGGCGCGACCTTGAAGCTGTCGCAATCGGACTGCGCGACGCAGTCGACGAAGATTACCTGAATTATCGGGAATCGCACACCCGCTACATGGGCAAGGTGCTGCAAGAAGCTGGTCTGCCTGTCTATCAGCCGACCGGTGGGCACGCGGTGTATGTAGATGCCGGTAAAGCCCTGCCGCACATCCCGGCGAATCAGTTTCCGGGTGTAGCGCTGGCAAATGCACTCTACCTTGCCGGTGGGGTGCGAACGGTAGAGATCGGCAGCCTGATGTTTGAACACAAAGACCCCCAGACCGGAGAAACCCTCCTGGCACCGTTGGAGTTGCTTCGGTTTGCCATTCCGCGCCGGGTTTATACCCGCAGTCACCTCGACTATATTGGTGAAGCAGCCGCGCTGGCGATGAAGCAGCCGGAGCTTATCCGTGGTTTGCGTGTCACCTGGGCGCCCGAAGTGCTGCGCCACTTCATGGCTCAGCTGGAAGAGGTGTGAGATCGGATAGCTGATAGCAAAAATTGTACTGTGACTCTGTCATCCTGAGCTTCTGTTGCGAAGGATCTTGTAAACTGAAATATAAGGTCCTTCGTTTTTCAGGTTGATATGCAATGAATTATCGCACGTTGGGGTGGGACCAATCCACTCCACAAAAGCTCATTTTTGCCAGCTTAGCGGCTGGACCAGATACACTGCTTCGCAGGCACAGGTGCCCAGCAGTACGGAGGGGGCTTGCTCCCTCCGCTAACGATCTCGTAATGCAAACCTCAGGGGAGTGGGGCCATGATGCTGGAAGCGAACAGTATTCGCTCCCTCCGCTAACGCTCATGAATGGAGAATTCCCACTGTTGCCTTGATGTAAGTATAATAGTCTCTACATTAATAGAAGAGGGCATATGAAAGTATTGATCATTGGCACTGGATATGTCGGGATTAACACCGGCGTGGTATTGGCTTACCTTGGAAACGAGGTTACCTGCCTTGATGTCAATCAGGAGAAAATCGACCTGTTGAACCAGGGAAAATCTCCAATTTGGGAACCGCACCTTGAAGAAGTCTTGAGCCAGGCGCGACAAAACATCCGCTTCACCAGCGGTTATGATGATGCCCAAATTCCGGAGACTGATGTCATCTTTATAGCTGTTGGAACGCCCTCCTTAGCTGATGGAAATGCTGATTTGCGTTATGTCCGCCAGGCAGCTGAATCGATCGCTGAGCGGTTGGGAGAGAAGTTTACGGTTATCGTAAACAAATCGACCGTGCCGATCGGCTCGGGCAACTGGGTCGAAATGATCATACAGGAACAATTCAAACACAACCACAACAACGGCGAGAAAGCCGATTTCAACGTGGTATCCAGCCCCGAGTTTCTTGCCCAGGGGTCTGCCATGCATGATTCGTTCTATCCGGATCGCATCGTGATCGGCTCGCAGTGTGAAAGAAGCATCACCAGGCTGCGGGAGCTGTTTGCGCCTCTGACCAGGCAGGATTTCGAGCCGCCAGCCGGGCTGCCGCGACCGGAGGACCTGACTCAGGTTCCCTTGTTGGTTTGTGACCTGACTTCAGCGGAGATGATTAAATATGCTGCCAACGCGTTTTTAGCGCTGAAAATATCTTATGTGAACGAAATCGGGCGCCTGGCTTCAAAGCTGGGTGCCGATATTCAGTCTGTTGCAAGGGGTATCGGACTGGACAAGCGCATCGGTAATCGGTTTTTGAATGCCGGAATAGGGTGGGGGGGATCCTGTTTTGGCAAAGACACAGCAGCCCTGGTGGCAACCGCGCGGGATTATAACCTCGGGATGCCGATCATCGAGTCTGCGCGGGCAGTCAATTACAGTCAGCGCGCACTGATCGTTGATTTGCTGCAAGAGCGGTTGAAAATATTGAAGGGCAAGCACATCACCATGCTCGGGTTTAGTTTTAAACCGAACACGGACGATCTTCGCGACGCACCGTCGATCGATATCGGGCGTCTGCTGGTACAACGGGGTGCGATGGTACGGGTGCATGATCCGATCGCACTGGATAATGCGCGTAGGTTATATGGGGATTCAGGGTTGATCTTTTGCGATAGGGTCGAAGACGCGCTCAGTGGGGCAGAGGCGATCGTTTTGGTGACCGAATGGCCAGAATATCGCGAGATGGATTGGGAATCGATCCCGCGCGTTCCGGTGATCGACGGGCGCAATTCTCTCGATATTGAACGCATGGAAGCGCTTGGTTTTTCTGTGACAGGGATTGGAAGGTAGCTCTTTTACCTGTCACTGCAAGCAAACTGAAGCAATCTACCCGTGACCTGTCATTCTGAACGCAGCGAAACAATCCCGGCCTGCCCCAGAAGCGCAGCGGATGGGGCAAATAAAAACATAAGGTAAATGCCTGATGGCAACTTCCTGAGAGATCGCTTCGCAAAAGAGGCTCGCGATGATGTTTTCCCCACCGCCGTCTTTGCGAGCGAAGCGCGGCCTGCCCCAGAAGCGAAGCAGATGGGGCAATCTGCCTTTGATCTTTTTACAGAACAAGTGTCGGAATTGTTTTCATAATATATCAATACCGTACGGGCGGGTCCCAATCACGAACGCTCGATATTAATATCAGAAGGGAAGGGGCTTGACCCCTTCCGCAAATTCACACCAAATGCCAGGAAACGGAACGGGACAAGCCACGTTCCCTACGAAACGATCGCCGTAAACCACCGTACGGGCGGGTCCCAATTATGAGCGCCAATATTCCCTGACCCAGCAAGACCCGCCCAGCGCAGGAACAACGGAAATGATTTGAAAACGGAATAAAGGCAGATCGCCGCGCTTCGCTCGCGATGACGGGGATGAGGCAGATTGCTTCGCTTCGCTCGCGATGACCACCAAGGGGTGAGTTTCCACCCCCATTCCCTTTCTCCTCAAATTCCCCAAATATGCTAAAATCCGAATAGAAAATACTATCAGGAGATTTTTTATGTCAGAAATGTTTTGTTATCAGTGCCAGGAAACCATGCGCAACACCGGATGCAACGTCCGCAAAGGCATGTGCGGCAAACCTGCCGACGTATCCCGCCTGCAAGACCTGTTGATTTACCTGCTCAAGGGTATCTCTTTCTGGGGCACCCGTGGGCGCGATATGGATGTTCAGGACGAAGAGACCGATCTTTTCGTTGCTCAGGCATTGTTTTCCACAATTACCAACGCTAATTTTGATTCAGAGCGTTTTGTTGAACTGATCAGGAA
>Ga0209510_1005695_pt1 | contig 10293 bp, 9 predicted proteins | sample BiotimSIPDNA_FD_185749 | JGI IMG/M metagenome (GOLD analysis project Ga0209510, IMG submission 185749) | Anaerobic biogas reactor microbial communites from Washington, USA - Biogas_R1 time_0 SIP DNA (SPAdes) (version 2) | ecosystem: Engineered > Bioreactor > Anaerobic > Unclassified | place...
TTTTTGTATAAGAGGGGGTACGCAGAGGGTTAATGGCAAAGGAGAAGGTTTAAAACGCTTAAAGGATTTTTCCGATGTCTGGTTTGTTATAATCAAGCCAAAAGAAAGTGTTGATACATCATGGGCGTATAAGGAATATGATAAGTGCAAGAATCCTGACAGGCCGGACATGGATTTTATACAGGAAACTATGGATAAAAGAGATCTAATCGGTTTAAAAGGTAAAATTGTAAATATTTTTCAAAACGTAGTAATACCGCATAAGCCTTCCATACAGGAGGCTCTGGATGATTTAAATAGGACAGAACCGATTTCAGCTTTTATGACAGGTTCTGGCTCGGCTACAGTAGCAGTTTACAAAGAGATGAAACAAGCCAGTATGGCATATGCTGAATTAGCAAAAAAATACATTGATATATATATTACAAAAACATCAGGCGGCCTTTCATGAGAATAAGCTGTGGAACAGATATAGTTGAGAACAAAAGGATACTTGATGCAGTAAACAGATCAGAAAAGTTTCTTTTGAAAAACTTCACACCGAAAGAAATCAGTTATTGCGAATCAAAAAAGGCAGTTATGGCACAAAGCCTTGCAGCACGCTTTGCAGGGAAGGAAGCGGTAGCTAAAGCTTTGGGTACAGGGTTTATTGGTTTTGTCCAGCCTGTACAGATAGAAATACTTAATGACGAAAAAGGAAAGCCTTATGTAGTACTAGGAGAAGACTTGAAAAAAGATTTTCCTGATATAACAGAAATTAGTATCAGTTTGTCGCATTGCAATGATTATTCGGTAGCATATGCTGTAATAACATTTAAAGAGGAGTAGTATAATGATAAGTTTTTATCATTTGGCTGACATCCATCTTGACCAGCCATTTTCAACATTAGCATCAGTAGACGGATTTCCTTCAAAAAGAAGAGAGGAAATATTTTCTGAATTTAAACGTATATTAAAGCAGGCAATTGAAGAACAACCGGATTTCTTGTTTATAAGTGGCGATATGTATGAACATGAATATACTAAAATTAAAACGATAAAAGAGATAAATGAATATTTCAGCAAATTAAAAGGACAAGTTATCCTTATTTGCGGGAATCATGACCCAGAATCCAAGAACTCTTTCTATAGCAGCTATCCATGGGCATCCAATGTATTTATACTAGGAAGGAAAAAACCATATATGTTTTTTGAAGAAAAAAAAGTATGTGTATATGGTATAGGATATGATACCGGTGGTGGACAGTTTAGAGAACTGGAAACAATAAAAACAGATAGAAGATATACTAATGTTCTAATGTTACATGGAGATGCCGATTTAAGTATTTCGACATATAATTCTGTAAATTCAGAGTTGTTAAAGGATATTGGATTTGATTATGTAGCGATGGGACATAATCATAAAATGTATGTCAAGGATAACATTTATAATCCGGGGAGTTTATGCCAGTTAAAGTTTGATGATGAAGGAGAACATGGATATTTTAAAGGAGATCTTGAAACAAAAAAAGTTGAATTTGTGGAAAGCAGATCAAGAAAATATGCTGATATAACTATACCTTATGAGAAATTAAGCACATTTGAACAGGAATACACAGATAAATCCACAATATATCGCATAAAAGTTACAGGTGTGAAAAATGAAAATGATATCATAAATCCTATTGAAGGATATGATTACCTACACATTATAGATAAAAGAGAATTGCCCAAAAGAGCAAACTGTGAAACTGTTTCACAAGGAATAAAGGGACGTTTTGAAAAGGTAATGAATGAAAGAATTATGAAAGAATCACCTGAGGAAAAAGAAATTTATAAAGATGCTCTTAACTTAGGGTTGAAGGCACTAATGAATGAAGGTTTGGATTTAGAATGAGAATTGTTACAGCACATATTTATGGATATGGTAAGTTTATAAATAAGACATTCAATTTCAACCAGGGTATGAATGCTGTTATAGGTTATAACGAAACAGGTAAGAGTACGCTTATGTCGTTTGTTAAATCCATGCTTTACGGACATAAGAAAAACGAAAGAGAAGGAAAAGACGGTTCATTACCAGAGGTTAAAAAATACAAACCATGGAATACCGATAAATACGGTGGTTATCTTATAGTACACACAGATGATGGAAGACTTCTTAGAATAGAGAGAGATTTTAACAGTAAATCTTTAACGGTATATAATGAGAATAACGAAGATATAACCAGTGAGTTTTCCTTTAGCAAAGACAATGGGATGCTTGGACAGGATCTGCTGGGCATGGACTTGGAATGTTTTATGAATTCAGCGTTTGTATGCCAGGACAAAAGCATACTTTATCCTGAAGATAAAGAAAATATAGCGCAGAAACTTATGAACATAAGTGAGTCAGCGGAAGAAGATGTTTCAGTAGCAGACTCTATAAAAATACTTAAGGATGGAAAGACTTTTTTAGGTAATGAAAGAACATCAAAAAGAAGATACAACAATCTTATTTCCAATATAAGAACAGAAAAAGAAGAACTCTTAAAAATGCAGACGGAAAATGAAAACTGCATTGAATATCTTGAAGAAGCAAATGTTTTAAAGGATGAGATTAAACAACTGGAATTAGAAGAAAAATTGTGTGTTAAGAAGCAAGTTTATGAAGAGGTAATTAAAGATATTGAAAAATATGAAAAGAACAAATACGAAGCTGATTCATTAAAAGAAGGATTGTCTGTAATTGACATAGAAGAATATGAAAAAAGCAAAGAGCTTCTTGATGAAGAAATAAAAGCTGTAAATTTTAATGAAGAAGATAAAGATAATCTGTATAAAAATATTAAAATAAATAATTCTATTATTACTCTTCTTATTATTATAGGAGTTTTAATTCTTACAGCAGGTATAATATTATCTATAATTGTAGACATGTGGTTCCTTCTTCTAGCGCTTATAACAGCAGGTTGTGGTATAGGTCTGTTTTTGCTGCTAAAGAAAAACAAAGAAAATCAGAATATTATCGAAAAAATTGATGAAATAATTCATAAGGAAGATAGTCTGCAGAAAACCAAAACAAAAATTGAAGAGAATAAGTCTAAAGAAGATCTTATTAAAAGATATGAAAGACTTATGATAGACATATTAATAAATCAGGATGTTGCAGACTTTGATGCTCTTAAGGAAAAGGCAGAGGTATTTAGTCCTAAAAAAACATATCCTCAAATAAGTCATGATGAATGCGTAAGGCAGATTCAAAGAAAAAGAGAAAGATTGGCCGTAGTTAACGCTCAAATTGACAAGTACCTTAAATCAGATGATCAAATAGCTTCCCAGCAGGAAAAAATTGAAGTCTTAGAAGAACAGCGTAATGATTTAATAAGGAAACAGAAAGCCATTGATTATGCAATTTCAGGTATTGAAGAAGCATCCAGACAGATAAAAGAGGAAATAATCCCAAAGATGAACGAAAAAATGAGCAGTTATTTATATCGCATAACTGCAAAGAAACACGATAATCTGCTAACAGGCAGTCAGATGGATTTAAATACTGAATATTCAGACAGAATACGTTCAGCAAATAATTTTTCTGAAGGCACCTTGAGACAGATGTATCTTGCATTCAGATTAGCCGCTTCAAATGTTTTTTCCAATAAGAAAGTAGCTCCTGTTTTTATGGATGAAGCATTAGTTTATTATGACAAAGAAAGAAAAAAGAGTACGTTCGATTTTCTTTATGAAATGAGTACTAAAACACAGATAATATATTTTGCTACAGATATTGAAGATGCCCTTATTAAAAACAAAGAGATTAATATTATTAACTTAACAGATTAAAAAGCTATTTTTCCTTTTTGCCAGACAAAGATTTTAGAAATTCCATTTTGCAGGAACAATCTCTTCCATTATTAACCCCGGTATCTTTACATAACTCACAATCATACTGTCTGGTTAGATAATCATCAGGTATATTATGATGTTTGAAAAGAAGAGTCATTTCATAATTCTTATTCTTAATTTCCTCAGCAATTGCCTTTTTGTCTGGAGAAAATGCCTGTTTGAACAATAAATCATTTATGTCGTTATATAAAGTTTCAATAGCAGGAGCTTTTTTGAAAACTTCAACCTTCCTATTTTCGAAAAGCATGGAGTTTTTCATATTTATCTTTTGGTAATGTTCCTGGACAATCATTCTAAGTTCATTTGGAGTTAAATCTTTAATAGCTTTTTCTGACTCTATGTCATCGATATTTTTAAATTCGTTCTCATACCATGAAGATAGTATTTTATCTACATATGCAATATTAGGATTTGAAATCTTTACAGTTTTCTTTAATGCTTCTTCGATAATTTCAAAACTGTAATGATACTCGTTGAACCATTTATTGATTATGTCTGTTTCATATTGGGTAAACGGATTCTTTCTATTTAGAGCTTTTTGTATTTTTGACTGAACATCCCTCATCTTTTCACGCTCAGTAAAAAGAGCTTCAAGATCAAATACTGTCTTAACTCCGTTTTCAAACCAGTCTTTGGCTACGGCTTCTATATAGTTTTGTGTTAATGCGCCTTTTTCATTGCTAATGGAGAATAGCATCATCATGACAGGATCTTCAAAACGATATTTCTTAAACCATTGTTCTATGCATCCATACATATATATTGGCATATTGCCATCGAAGAATTGATTGTTTATAGCAGAGATAACAGATTCCTTTTCACCTAAATCCTCTGGTTTAATGGAAGTGCGTTCTTTATATAGCCTGTCAATCTCAATACCTTTTATATCATTTAAGAAGATATCTCTTCCACTCAAAGTTAAAAGATGCTTTTTGGTAAGTTCATCAAGTACAGAAACTAGTACATCCTCTTCAATATCAAGCCTTCTTACGATTTTGAATATATCAAGGCTTCTTTCTGTTTTATCCAAAAAACAGCAGAAAGTGTATACTTTTACTGCTTCACAGGATAACACAGGCAAGTATTCTGATATAAATATATCAGGTATTAATGTATCTGAATACAATATGGATTTACTGTCAAACTTTTCTTTCATAGGTATTTCCTTCGTTTGATTATTATATATAAAAAAATTGTTTAAGTAAACTGTAATTAAAAACCTAATATATAATTGTGTTAATTAGTACATCACATAAAAGCAGTTTTTGATAGAGCCTTAATTTGCATATATGTAAGTTAGAAAAGCCAGCATAAAGAGTTTTGGCCAGGGCAATCGCATAAAAGAAAATTAAAAAGCAGAAAAGCTAACAATAGCAAGTAAAGCTATGTATAGGGAATTGCAGAATTAATGCAATCCCCTATAGTTTTCCCCTTAAAAGTATAGTATAATATATTATACATATTTAGGAGGTATTACATGTCAAACTATCCAGATTGGGTGAACGCATTCAAGAAAAAAGGGACATCCGTAAAGAAGGTCGGCAATGAGTACTATTTGTATCGTTCCACTTCAAAACGGGTCCCAGGAAAGAAATATCCGCAGCCTGTGCAAGAGTATATCGGCACAATAACCAGGAATGGGGTGATGAAGACCCATGTGAGGAAGATATCTACAGACAGAGTAAAGGTCTATGAGTACGGGTTGTCTTTTGTTCTAAAATCACTGCTTCCTGAAACATTTTTGATCAACTCTCACGATAAGGAGACCCTGCGTTTTGCCTTCCTGCACATTGTGAAGCACGTTTCTCCGAAAAGTTATCTTTTGAGGAATACAGATCTGCCGTCTTTGTCCGACTTGCATATCAACCTGAATGTGCAGCTTAAGAGATATGAGCGGCTTACAGGAATATCCATAGAAGATCTGCGGCCGCTGTCAGAATTGTATCTGGTCGAGACGAAGGAATGCGATATGTTGTCAGAAATCACATCTGAAATGGGCGAAATACTAGAAAGATTGGGGGTTAAGATCGATGCAGTACAAATTTGAACCACTCAACACGTTGGCTGCAATAATGGGAAGCATAGAGGATCCGCGTGATAATCGGGGGAAGAGGCACAAACTTCTGGATATCTTCATCATGACTGTGTTTGGCCTTTTATGGGGACATACCGATTTCACGAACATGGTGATTGACCTGAAATACCATGAGGTATATTTTACCGAGCTGCTGGGGCTTGAAAACGGCATACCGTCGCATGACACATTCAGTGCAGCCTTCAGCATCATCAATCCGGCAGAGTTCCTTGAATGCTTTATTCAATGGATCGCCGACTTAACGCGCCCCCAGGGAAAACATGTTGCGATTGATGGGAAGGCAATCCGCGCCGCCTGCGAAAAGGTATACTGCAAAAAGGTGCCCATGCTGATCAATGCACTCATTGTAGACACAGGCATCTGCATTGGGCAGCTGAGAATAGATGCAAAGACAAACGAAATCAAGGGGATTCCTGATTTGCTGGACTGGTTAGATCTAAGGGGTGCTGTTGTGACCACAGACGCCATCGGATGCCAAAAGGATATTACCAGAATTCTTCTCGATAAAGGCGCAGACTTTGTCTTGCCTGTAAAGGATAATCAGGAGAACCTGCACAAAAATATCAAGTTGGAGATGGACACGATTATTGCCCAGCAGCGACTCGAAGCATCTGCAGCCAGAGAATATGCAGAAAAAGGGAAAAAAATCGCGATGCCATTCACCGACTTGTTAGGGATTCATCAGGAATTTGACAAAGGCCATTCCCGGATAGAGCGCAGAACATATTATGTCTGGAATGACGCTTCTTGCGTCTTCAAAGATGAATGGCCGGATGTGGCCGCTGTTGGCATGGTCATCAGGGAACGCCTTGTCATCCATCGTAACGAAGACGGAGAGATAATGGATGAAGAACCCACGGTAGAAACAGAAAGCTATATCATCAGCAGGCGAATGAATGCTGAAGAATTCGCGTGTTTTTCGAGACACCACTGGGCGATCGAGAACGGCCTGCACTGGGTTTTGGATGACGCGTTGCGGGAGGACCGCTGTACGGCAAGAAAGGGCCATGCAACGGAAAACATTGGTCTGATGCGAAAAATCGTATACAATCTGCTAAAGCTTGATAGCGATGTTCAAAATATGTCTGTGAGGGCGAAGCAAATATATTACCGTAATAATCCGGAAGCTGTATGCAGACTGCTCTTTGAAGTCGTTCCCGGTCACCGATAAATAGCTCTCATATCTTATTACAAGTAAACACAGGTCGATTTTTAAAGCAGGTCAACCTCTGGTCTGCTGCGCCTTTTTACGCTTTTGACTGCAATTGCCGTTGTAAATTATGCTTGTTGTTAGCGCCTTTTCTGACACTTAGCATTTTTCGCCGCTTCTTTCGGCTCGTTTTACCTTTTTATGCGATTGCCCTGAATAAACACAAAGGTATATTGAAAAATATTTTATGTACTGTTACAATAGATGTAAATATTTAAAAGGAGAATACTAATGCCAGAGATTGTTTATGAAATTAAAGAAAATATTGGCGTAATATCAGAAACTGCAAGAGGCTGGACAAGAGAAGTCAATATGGTTAGCTGGAACGGAAGAGAGCCTAAACTTGATATAAGGGACTGGGCACCAGAAAAAGAAAAAATGGGAAAAGGACTGACTTTATCAAAAGAAGAAGCGAAAAAATTAAGAGATCTTCTTAACGAAATTGATCTTGGTTAAGAGTCTATATTAATATTCTTTTGGCAAGGCTGCTTTCGCGGCCTTGTGTCATTTATTGTTTTTTTTATTTAAAATGTATAATGCCTTTGGTATAATACCTTTTGAGTGATTAAATGGAAGGATTATATAATAATGAAAATCAGTGTACAAAAACTATACGACAAGCCTCAGGATTTCGATAATAAAAATGTAACAGTTGAAGGATGGGTGAGGACTATAAGAAGTTCTAAGGATTTTGGTTTTATCGAACTTAATGATGGTACCTGCTTTAAAAATATTCAGATTGTTTTTGAAAGCAGTGTAATAGAAAACTATTCTGATGTTGAAAAACTGCCTATAGCATCTAGCATATCAGTAACCGGCAGTTTTGTACTTACTCCAAATGCAAAACAGTCCTTTGAGATAAAAGCACAGGAAATCAATATATGCGGAGTAAGTTCACCAGATTATCCTTTGCAGAAGAAAAGGCACTCTTTTGAGTATCTTAGAACAGTTGCTCATCTTCGTCCAAGAACTAATACATTTTATGCAGTATTTAAAGTCCGTTCGGTGCTTGCACAAGCAATTCACACTTTTTTTCAAGACAGAGGCTTTGTGTATGTCCATACTCCGATAATAACTGCAAGTGACTGTGAAGGTGCAGGAGAAATGTTCCAGGTCACTACATTGGATCTTGATAAAATTAAAGGTAATAAAGAGGAAATAGATTACTCAGAAGATTTTTTCGGAAAGAAGACAAACCTTACCGTAAGCGGCCAGCTTTCAGTGGAAACGTATTGTATGGCATTCAAGAATGTTTATACTTTCGGACCGACTTTCAGAGCTGAAAATTCAAACACAGCAAGACACGCATCGGAATTTTGGATGATAGAACCGGAGATGGCATTTGCAGATCTGAATGATGACATGTCAGCTGCAGAAGACATGATTAAATATATTATTAATTATGTTATGGAAAGATGTCCATATGAGATGGAGTTTTTCGATAAATTTATTGAGCCTGGTTTGTTTGATAAACTGAAAGTTGTAACTGATTCCAAATTTGCACATGTTACATATACTGAAGCTGTAAAAATATTACAAGACAGCAAAGTAAAGTTTGACAACTTAGTTGAATGGGGAAATGATCTTCAGACAGAACATGAAAGATATCTTACTGAAAAACATTTTAAGAAACCTGTCTTCGTTACAGATTATCCCAAACAGATTAAAGCCTTCTATATGAAAGTTAATGATGATAATAATACAGTAAGAGCAATGGATCTTCTGGTTCCGGGAGTCGGAGAGATAATAGGTGGAAGCCAGAGAGAAGAAAGATATGATGTCCTTGTAAGTAGAATGAACGAGATGGGTCTAGATGAAAATGATTACTGGTGGTATCTTGATACCAGAAGATATGGAACAGTAAAACACGCAGGGTTCGGACTTGGTTTTGAAAGGATGATAATGTACATGACAGGAATGGGCAATATCCGTGATGTGATACCTTTCCCAAGAGTTCCTAAACATGCAGAATTTTAAAAGAAATGATTAATAATTCCGGTACTGATGTAGCTGAAAGCATTATTGTGGTTAAAATAGCCCAGACAGTTGGGTTATTTAGTACTGTAAGACTCACAAAGAAGAAAAGACCTATAAAGATAACTGATAGTGAAAAAAGGAAAACCGTTGAAATTTTTGTTGATATTAATTACAACATTGTTATTCCTCAGGTCACCGCTGATATACAGAGGGCTATAGCAAAAGTACTTGATAAAGAACTAGATATAGTCCTGGATTCTATCGATATTACTGTTGAAGGTGTAAATATCGATAAGCTGGAGAACAAATGAAGAAATTTATAATTAATCTGATTATCGCACTTGCTGTAGGATGTATTTTTATTGTTCTAATGTTTACTAACCAATCAGCAGATGATGCGATACGCATATTAAAATCTATTGAATACATATATATATTATTTGCATTTATGTGCATGGTTTTGTTGTGGGTACTAGGTTCGTTGGCTATAAGGATAGTTAAAAGGGGCATGATTGGAAGGCAAAAAGATCCTGGCGGGAATTTTCTTTCAATAATTGTACATGAATTTTTCTGTGCAGTAACACCATTTTCTTCTGGAGGACAGCCTGCACTGGTCTATGTACTCACGAAGAAAGGTCTTGATGCTGGTACAGCTGCTTCAATTGCAATTATACGATCATTTTTATATCAGGTAACAGAACTTGCTTTATCTATTTTTGGTTTTTTACTATTAAGGAATTATCTTTTACAACATGTATCACATTTTTATGCGATTTTTATTCCTGCAATAATTATATGCTCTGTTATTGTAGGTATATTCCTAGCCTTTCTAGGAAAAGGCAAACTTGCTAATAAAACTGTTTCTCTGGTTATGTTAATAATACAAAAGTTTATGCCTAAAAAACATGAAAAGATTGAAAAATCAGTAAATGAATCTCTTGCCAGTTTTAAAGAAGGTGTTAGAATATTCAAGACAAGACCATGGTTCTGGGTGTTTTCAGTGCTTATACAGATTGCTGAACTTTTATCTATCTATATGGTCCCAGTCTTTATGTTAAGAGCAATTGAAGGAAGTTTTGATAATGCTCTTCCTCTAATGGTTTGTACTTGTATTTGCTCAATTATAATGTCCTATGTTCCAACTCCA
>Ga0209510_1005697_pt1 | contig 10292 bp, 3 predicted proteins | sample BiotimSIPDNA_FD_185749 | JGI IMG/M metagenome (GOLD analysis project Ga0209510, IMG submission 185749) | Anaerobic biogas reactor microbial communites from Washington, USA - Biogas_R1 time_0 SIP DNA (SPAdes) (version 2) | ecosystem: Engineered > Bioreactor > Anaerobic > Unclassified | place...
ATTGGCGTCAGTGGTCAAGACGGCGACGGATGCCGGATACCGGCTCTCGGAGAGTCAGCAGGAACAGTATCAGAAGATGGTGCAATCCTATGACGATCAGGGGTTCTTCTCCTCCAGCCGGACGATCGATCGACAGGTGCCGACGGCCGGCCAGATGTTGCAGTATGTCAAAGAGAACGCAGCGATCGAAGGGCCATCCGTTGACCTGGGATTGACGCATCCGCGATCCATGATGTCGCCGGGAACCGGGTATACGAACTCGCCGTTCACCTCGATGGCTGATCGCCAGAAGACTATTGGCGATTCTCGAATCGACGCGTGGTCGAAATACACACCCTTTGATACGGAAGAAGGAGTGGCCGCGGTCATCGATATCGCCCGGCGTCAGGGAGGGATGTCGGGAGGAGTGCGCGAGAGTTTGAACCTGGACGTCGCGAACTCGTATAATCGGGACTGGGGAATGCCGGGAGTCCGGGGGACCGACCGGTTTGCAGAGGTCCAGCGCGCAATCGCGGGGCTCGGCATCGGCACACCCGACCCGGGTACCGGGTCGCCGGCCCGGTCTGAACCCATCGATACATTACCCTCTCCCGCCGGTTCCTTCCCGTCTTCCACCCCCACCATCCCGGTATCCGCACCAGTTGCTGCCGGAATCGGCGCGGGTGCGACGGTACCGGGTCTTATGTACCTGACGGCAATGATGAACCGTCAACCGTCGCCTGCTGCGTCGCCGGTGACGATCGTCGCTCCCAGTTCGGCAACCGCGGCGTTGAACGAGATGCTGGCCGGTCGGCAACCGTTACCGGCATTTCCTGGTACAGATACGACCGCGGCTGCGACCGCACCGGAGTTCACGCCGTTCACGTCACAGGCAAAGACGGTAACTATCGGCGACAAAGGGTCGTTGAACACGATCAGTGAGACCCCCCTCCAGATCCGGGCGGGGGAGGAGAATTGGGCGCAGGTCTCGGCGACCCTCAACCAATACGTACAGCATAACGATCCGATCCCGGCGCAGGTGCAGACCGATCTCAAAAAGATCGTCGAAGAGAACGTGCAGTGGGAGACAGCCGGTGATAAACGGCGTGCGATTCAGTATATTGACGATTACACCAAAATGGCCGAACAGACCGACCGGATCGATACGCTGTTCGCCACCGTGCAGAAAGAGAATCGGGATCTGACCGACGGGGAGATCCGGGACGCGTATCGGATGGTTTCGGAAGTCGGCAAGTATGATGCAGAGGTCGCCCGGCAGTATAAAGGGATCGTTCACGATGCCGAAGTCAAGAAGTATGTGGATGCCGGGATCGGGACGCTGCAGGAGTATGGGGACAGTATGGATCAGACCGAGATTGATCGCCGGATCGGTGGACTGGATACGGCGATCAATCAGTTCGGCAACGACGATCTGAAGACATACTACCGGGCGATCCCGGCCGGGATCATGAAGGCCGCGCCGTTTATCAAGGATATAAACCGGATGTTCGGGGTCGATCCGAACAGCGATTGGGGGGCGCTGGCGAAAGAGGGGGTGTTGACCGACGAAGGGCTGCAGGAGGCGATTGCGGCCCGGGACAAGGCGATCGATACGCAGCTTGCTGGAATGCCGGACGCGTTCCGTACCGAGTTGAAACAGAACAGCCGGAATGCGTTTGAATACTATGATATCATGAGTGAGGCGAACCGGCTTACGACGGACGCGCGCGCGAGCAGGATCACCGATGCCGAGTTCCAGACCCGATCGCAGGCGCTCAGTGACCGGATGGCGAAGTTCGATCAGACGAGCGGGATGACGTTGTTCTCGGCGAAATCTGCGTATACCAACATCGCGACCGGAAAGACCGAGGAGACCGGGCCGACGTATGGTGAACAGGTGATTCAGGATATTGCGGCACGAAAAGGCGAGCAGTTCAACGAGCAGATGTTCCGGCAGGGGGTGGCGGATCTTCCGGTTGTCGGCGGCGCAGTGGCGACCGGGATGTTCGGGCTGGAGACGATGGGACAGATGGGGGAAGTCGCGATGCAGCAATTCAGTGATCTCATCTCGTTCAATGTCGGCGGTGGTGCCAGGATAGAACCGGTCAGGTATCTGGCGGATAAGACTGGGGTCAGCGGCATGTTCGGTGCACTGCAGGCCCCGGCGGTCCTGGCCCGGGAAGCGTATATCGGCCTGATGCACCCGAACCATCAGGGGATCACCGTCGAGATGCCGGAGTTCAAAAAATTTGCGCTTGGTCTTGACGAGTCGATCGGAAACGAGAAACGGCAATGGGTTACGGGTGAGGCAGCTCACGCATGGTCGGCCGGGGTGCGGGAAGGGATTATTGGAGATCAAAATGATCCTCTGCACACGGTGCGGTCGGGCGCGGCCGGTGTTGCCGGTGTCGGAACGGGACTGGCAACCACCCCGTCGATGTTCGCGACGGTCGGTATGGTGCAGGCGATGGAGTCGCCGGCAACCATGGCGAAGATATCGGCTGGTGGTGTCGGCCGGTTCGCCGGTAGCACCGGCCGGTATCTGGGGACCGATCCGTCGGGTGCAACGGCGGAGATAGCCGGAGGGATCGTGGCCGGTGCGGTTGGACCGAAGGTTATCGGCACGATCGCAAGTCCGCGCGGGTTCTCGATCGGCACCCGGACGTTTAATCCGGCCGGTCGCGTTCTTAATTCCCGACCCGGTCAGTGGTTGGATTGGCAGTATCAGCGAACCAGAGTGTTACCGGAAGATCGGTCGGCATTGGATGCCGTGCTTCAGGGACGGCAAGATGCAGCCAACCTTGATTTACCGAACCGGGGCACAAGTTACAATCCAAACGATCTTGGTATTCCGAAACAGTTTGGCGAAATGATTGGCGAAGTTGCACGGAAAACCGATAACACGGCACTTGGCGATGCATTCTCGTTGATGCAACTTGAGCAGGGCGTTGGAAAACATACGCTTATGCCAAAGAGTGTGTATACCACTGATGCAATGAAACTGGTTGCAAACCTTGAACAGGAAGCGCATATGCGTGGGGTTCGGGTTGCAGAAAAGTCGATTACCGACGAAGTAGCGACAGAAATCCGACCGGCCGATACAACATTACCGCCGGTTCGTGACGATGCCCCGACAATGACGGTATTGGATTATGGGGTGAAACCGGGCACTGAGTTCCGGGTGCGGTATGAGGAGAATCCGTTGGTGCAAAATCCCACCGACATTTATATCCGAAAAGCCGGTGTCGATGACCGGGGGAATCTTGATATCGGTTACAACGTGTTCACGAAATATCAACCGGAACCTATACGGGTTGGCGACAGTCTGTATAACGTCATGTCGCGCGTTGTTAGCAAGCGGAAAGCGTATAACCGGAGTGTCGGGAATCGGGTGGGAGAGAGTCGACCGATCCAGTATGAGAAACAGAAGGTTGATACGTCGGTACGCAACCTCCTGGGCGTGTCGTCTGAACGAACGCCGTCAAAACCGTTCATTGAGCCATTCGTCGAGATGGACGGGATCAAGGTACAGAATGTTGTCGATTACGGTGCAAGAACCGGACCGGAAACTGCCATCCTGTTGATGCGTGCAAAGAAAGCCGCGAAGATTCAGGCGGAAGGATTGTTTGGCGAAAAGATTGCGTTCGGTCGTGCTGCGAACAAGGTCAGTGAATCTATCGCAAACTATTATGATCGTGATATATCTGCGTTTGACCAGTTTTTACAGACGACATCACAGACACAATCTGGGGATACAGTTGTATTACCGTTCCGACAATATATGTCGGTTCGTCGGGTTGGTGGGTCGAGAATACAACCTGTTACGGAATTACCGACCCGACTATCCGAATTACAACAACATGCTCAACTATATCGTGATATGATTCAAGATCCGATGTCGTATCGTAAGACTCCGCAGTATGTCAATCTTCGCAGATATACCGATGAATCGGTATATACAACGTTGAAGACCCGGTTGAGAGTTGCCGACGATATCATCAGTCAGGCAGCGCGCGGACGGGCGGAAACGTTCGGGAAGATTGGTGCCCTGTCCAACGCTGAGGCTGAACTTACAGGATTACTAGACCAGTTCCAACAGGCACCAAAAGAACGGATTGCGCAACTCGAAGGAGAAAATAAAAATCTTATGAAAGATAAGGAGTCGGTTTACAAAGAACAGATGAAATTGGAAACAACTGGCGACTCTATCGGTGCTAAAGCAATCGAGTGGCAGATAGATGACATCAACAGTCTTATTCGATCGAATGAACGAGAGATTCGTGGATTGGAGACGGGAACAGTAGGCAGTGGGTATCAGCAGCATGTACCCCTTGTTCGTCGCGATCTCGAACGACTTGGCGAGATAAAGAAACAGGTTGTTGCGGATCAACAGACAGAGATGCAGATGGCGATGCCTGGACGGGACCGGGCGATCAAGGTTGCAGAACCGATTCGTGAACTATTCGGCCAATATGAGCGTGAGCGTGGACAGATTAAAGCGCTCGGTGACGAAAACATAGAGTTTAGAGACCGAATAAAAACAATCGACAATGTTTTACAACGGAATGATATTCCGTCGTTTACGCAGAGATTGAGGGGACGGCCGTATCCAGAAATTGGCGTTGAAGTGCGGAATGTTGCTGGAGATGTGATGCAATCCCCCTCTCGCGGTAACCTTGTTGCCACCCGTCAGATAATGAAATCGCTGACCGAAGCGAATAAACGTGAAATTGGCGTGCTTGATAGTGATTTACGATTAAGTAATCGGATTCGAGAGCAACAGGTACGTGATGCGGCGCAGCCGGTTCAGAATGAACCATATCCCGGTTACTATCGGGAGAGTGTTGTTCCATCTGAGATTTCGGATACTATCGATACACTTACCGGAAGAAACCCACACCCGCGTGAATTCAATCCGCGTGATGATCTCACGATTATCGAACCGGAACGCAACGCAAACCAAGGTTCGCACCAATCTGGATACCAAATTGATGAACATGGTGGATCAACACATGAGCCGCGGTTAGGTGATAACGATTATCTGGATAAGCCCACAAGCGATCTGATAAGAGAGATCGAAGATGTCACACCAGAAGATCAGGTAAAAGAGTTGGGGAGACCGAAATACGATGAATGGTTTGGCAAACAAGCGGCGTTGGTCGGACATGGTTCGATAAGCGAGACGTTGCCCGGCAGTGGTATAACCCGTGGTGCGGTATCCGGGTATGCCGGGAGTGTTCTATCGGGGAGAACGAGTGGAACCATGTTACCGGGATACATGCCGATCGAAACAATGAAAACGATCGCGGGAATGTCAAATGTTCCACGCGAGCAGTTCCTACGGTTCGATCAATTTAGTAAACTTGGTCAAATCGAAAGTGATGGTGGGGATATAGCCGCGATATCGATGTTTGATCCTATAACAACACCCATCGCAAGGCGAGAGATGACCGTGGGTTCCGGTGGAACGCAACCCGCGCGCATTGAGTATTCCGGGGGAGCCGTGTCCAGACGACCAATTGGAGATTATTGGCGTCAACCAACTGCAGAATCAACACAGGTTGGAACGCTGCAATCTATCAATCGATATATTCTCTCGATCAAACAAGATTCGTTTGCAGGACGACCATCGCTGACACGCATTCCGTATGCACAGGATGTCAACCGGATTCTTCCTGGTTTGTTCAATCATACCGGACTCGACGATAAATCGAATGTTGTTGAACAGACCAGGAACAAGCATATCGTTGATCCCCGGCAACTGACGATGTCAGACGGGTTGTGGCGGGTCGTCGGGGTTCCGTTTGAACGTCCCAGCACGCATGCAAAGGTTAGTGCGACCACAACAGTTGAAGTTATGCCGGACGTTGAGGCAAAGGCGTTAGAGTATGCAAGCCCAATTCCCGCCGCTGCAACAGCGACGCGCACGCAACCGTATCGCCAATCGTATCCGATGACGCGCCCACCGGGATATCGGCCACCGGTGAGACGAATCTTACCTTTCAGTCTCCCCCGACTCGACCTGTCGGGCGGTGGCGGGAAGTCGGATAAGAAGAAGATCGAGACCGGGAAACGCAAGATCGTGCACCCGATCGCGACCCCCGACCAGATGATCGGGAAAGGCGTCTTCTCCATCAGGTTCAACCACCTGACAGTGGACAAGGAGATGACAAAGGCGTGGGGAATGGGAGCGACCGGGAAACACACGGTCAACACCACACGGCGTGTAAAGCGGACCCAGGTTGCGGCGAATATCGGGGATGCTCTCACGACCGTGACCTCGATGAAGCGGTCGAAGAAGATCCGCGGGCTGGTCTTCTGACCCCCTCTTTTAGATACCCTTATTTATCTCTCCTGAGCATATATGCATATAAGGATTCCGAAACAATTATCAATAACTGGGGTGAATTATGCGTAAACCTGTAAATGTGAAGGGAATTTCAGACTGGTTTCACCGGGGCGTCGCGGTGTTGCAGCGGCCGGACGGGTCGCTGGCGCAGACATGGATCGTGGTGCTCGTCTGCATCTTCGTCTTGATGCTCTCGTATGCCATCTTCTACCCGTTCATCACCACCACGATGTACTCCATGGTGGAACAGTACGGCGGGAACACGGGGGTTGCGAACAACATCAAGATGTTCTTCAACATCTTCCCGGTCATCTTCATGACGGCGATCCTGGTCTGGGCGTTCATGATCAATTTCAAGAAAGAAGAGGACCGGTACCGGAGGTAATCATGCGGTTGCAAGACGGCTATTCACCAGCCTATATCCTGTTCATCTGGATCATCACGATCATCGTCGTAATGCTGACCTACGGCATCTTCAACGACTTTGTCGTGAACATCTTCTACAACATGGGGGTAGGGAGCGGGGGCGATCCCGCGATCTTCGATCTGATTGTAACGTACTGGCAGACATACTTTATCGTGGGGTTTCTCTTATCTCTCATTGTTTGGGGGGTTGTGAACGCCATGCATGAGAATGATTATTGAGGTGGATTATGCAAAGAACATGGATACTGTGTGTGGTCGCCCTCCTCCTCCTGGTGAGCGGGGCGGACGCGGCCTACACTTACACGTCGTGGGAACACGATCTGAACACGTCGGTATCGGCGATCGATACCAACGAATACGGCACGGTCACGTTTATCGGGACTGCGAACACCCTGTATTGTTACGATCTCGCCGGCGGCGAGACGTGGAACCTGACGGTGAACGGGACGCCGCAGAAGATCGTGTCGACGCAGGATGGAGACCGGGCGTTGCTGTACACGGATAACGACATTGTGTATTACGTCAACGGGACGGACGGTGATGTGGTCGCCGAGTATCAGATGGCCGGGGTCGGGCGCGCGAAAGATGTGACGATGAAAAAAGACGGGCAGGTGTTCGCGTTCGCGTACGAGAACACGACATACGTCGTTGACGATGTCTCTCCCGCAGTGGTCGGGACCCCATATTCGTGGTATGAGATCCCGGTCACTACCGGGACGTGGCACAAACTCGCGTATCAGGCGGCGAACGACATCCTGACGCTGTCAAAGACCGGCGAGTCCCGGATCTATATGGTGAACGCGACCCGGATTCCATATCATATCCCGGTGACTGTCAAGAATAACATGACGGTTACTAACATCAGCAATTCAGATATCGATAATGATATTACCTATGTAACAATTGCGAGTGAACCGTTATTTGATTTTCTACACGATGAAGCACAGAAACTTGAAATCTGGACCAACTGGTCGTCTACCGATGGGTATTCGAATCAATATCCGTTTGAGATCATGGCGTGGAGTTCAACCAATCATACCATGTCACTGGCTCTCTTTGACTTCACGTTGCCGCATATGAATTCGACAACACTGTATTTTAGAAACAATGTTTCGCGCATTTATTCAGTGCCATCGGAGGTTAATATCGGTCTCGGTTTCGGCACGCTTTCTGGTACGCGAACGACTGTCGTTTATGATGATTTCAATGACACTAATATTAGTGATACGTTATGGACACCACACGAGATCAGAGTTACGGGTGAAATGCGCGAAGTTCCTGGAACGTATGCCGGGTATTATCCAGAAGATGATGGGTTTGTATTATTCCATAATCAGTTTAATACATCAGGTTCACGTACTAAAGGAATGACTGGTATTTATTCAAACTATGTGTTAAATCAACATATGACATACGTTGTAAACGCCACATGGTCTGTTAGTTACATTCCATACTATGGCTATGGAGTGGGAGGATTTGCGTCGGGCGTTGCCAATCCATTAAGTGTGCAATTTACAAATACAACGGCGTGGGGAAATGGCGCAAATACAATCTGGAACAACTCGATTGGAATGTTTGCGTTGGGAAGTGACACTAATCGATATCTCCAGGCACATGTTACTGCTGCAGACGGAACGCGTTCTGTGATCGATACATGTCCGATCAGTACCGGTGGAGCGTATGTATTACATGATGAGAATGGCTATTTCTACGGTAGTGGAATATCTAACGTGTACTATACGACAGTTACAGAGTACGATTTATATAATAAACAAATGACGACATATCTATGCAATAGTGGTGGCGCATCTATCTATACATTTCCAACACAATCCTATGCAAATACTGATCTACAGATGTTTGATGAAAATTTGCGCGTTTTTTTAACCGGAAGCAGTTTTACATATAATTACATGAATGATTTCATAAATTCTCGTGGAATTGGATGGGCATGTCTTGATACCGTTGACATATCTATCGTTATGCCGGAAGTAGAAATAACGTCTGTTGGAACATTTAATCTGTTCGCCGACCATCACGACGTTACCGGCGTTATCCAGCACATGGATTCCCCGGAGAGCGGGGAATGGCTGGTGGTGGCGTCGGCAACCACAGGAAGTCCGGTGACGGGCTACGTCCACCACATTTATGTACCGGCGTCCGGATTCTCGACCATCTATTCCGCCGACACTGTCGGAAATTCATATGATATTAAAGCGGCAGACGGATGTGCGTTCTCGATTGACGCTCGGGAGATCACGGTGGAGATCAACCGGATTGACGGCAACCCGGTCGGCACGTATACAACCGGTGGTAGTCTGACCGGGGTCGATATCGCCGTAAAGAACGGGTTGTGGGCGGTCGCTGGGTCGACGGACGGCAAGTTCTATGTCTTCAGCAAAGACGCGACGTCCGGCTGGTATCAGGATTACGCGTCGGACTCGTATGAATCTGTGACGTGCGTTGCAATGTCGTGGCGCGGCGAGATGGTGGTGGTGGGGCGGTCCGACGGGTCCGTTCTTATGTATCCCACCGGCGGCACCAGTGGCAACGACGATGATGGTCACCCAGACACGACGTTCCCGGCCCAGATTACCGTGTTCCAGGACGGCCGGCTCGCGGTCGGCAAGACCGTGGTGATCGAGAAGAGTGAGACCAGCAATCCGTATACGTGGACTTCGTACGCGACGGAACAGACGGACGCGCAGGGAAAAGTCGTGATTCCGAACGCAGATAACGGAAAATTCTATAAACTCACGGTCGATGACAAAGAAACAGTGTATGTTGCATCATCGACGTCTCCGCAACTCACGATCAGCGTGATGACGCCGATCATTAACGGGCAGTGGGAATTTGAAGCGGTCTATGACGAGGATACCAACATCATCACCGGGTCGTATACCGACGTGGAACCGGCACAGAGTATCACGATCCGGATCGTCAACACGAACACCAAACAACTGGTCGCGCAGCAGACCGTCTACGGTAACGACCAGTTGATTGTCACCGTGGCGGGAAACCCAGATTATGTCTACAAGGTGGATGTCGACGCTGTCCGATTCACCGGGAACCAGATCCGGATGTCGAAGATCGTTCACACGGCGTCGATCTACAACATCCCGCTCGGCGATCTCGACGTGCATATGAAGAACGCCATCTTCACCCTCATCATCATGGCGGTCGGTGGCCTGTTCAGCTACGCCCACAGTACCAAAGGCGGCCTCCTTCTGGTGGCGCTGGCCGGCGGGTTTGCCTTGTTCGGGTTCACCACGGTATCGTATGCCATGATCGGGATTGCCGGGTTCGTGGCTATCATTTCCATCCTGATTCGTGGAACCCGGCGTTAAATCCTTCTTTTTTAAAAATATCCGTTTTTCATCGAGATGACGGAAAACCTTTATATTGGTTTGCGACGCCATTATGGTATACAGCGATATACGCTACGGAGACACGATGCAACGGCGAATAACGAAACGGCACGAAATTCTGGGGGTGATCACGTGAGGGCGTGGACAATTATTGTCTTTACCGCGGCAAT
>Ga0209510_1005698_pt1 | contig 10291 bp, 11 predicted proteins | sample BiotimSIPDNA_FD_185749 | JGI IMG/M metagenome (GOLD analysis project Ga0209510, IMG submission 185749) | Anaerobic biogas reactor microbial communites from Washington, USA - Biogas_R1 time_0 SIP DNA (SPAdes) (version 2) | ecosystem: Engineered > Bioreactor > Anaerobic > Unclassified | place...
GATGGTCAAAATGTAAAATTATGGTGCAATATATTAAACTAGTGAAAACAGCTGTAACCGTTGAAAATACCGGGTAAATAAAAAAACCCGTAGCCGCAAGGGCTATTGTAACTGCAATACCGATTGTATTTATGTAATAGCTTCGTTTTTCACGTATCTCATTTTGATGTAATGAAATAATTGTATCCTTATTTTCTGTCATACTATTAAACAAGTCAAATCTAAAATAATGAGGCATTGAATGTTCCATTGTTTCAAGCAGCTCGGAAACTGTACCATATGAGTAAGCTTGCATTTCTGATAACATTATCTTGGTTTTTAAATAGTCGTATTTGGATTTTATTATTTGTTTAGGATCTTTTGATTTATTTAAATAATAACATTTCATATTTGTGCTTTTTAAGATACATAGCCTAATAGCATAATCTACGTTAAAATCACACGAATTTAATATTAGCGAACACTCATCTTCCTTGTCTTTGTTATAATTGCTAGCAATACTAGTAGCAGCTAACGATACACACTTTCCTGCAGAACCAAAGTAATATCTTAAATCTTCTTGACCCCAACTATGGCTTTTCATATATTCCGAGGCTTGTTTCTCAAGATTACGGTTTATATTTATTGGTGCAGATAAAATCCTATATAAAACTTCTTTAGTCGATTTATTAATGTTGTATAAATTGTCTGGTTGCCCTTTAAATTTAGCTAAAATAAGATTATAAAAACTAGTATATTGATTATAATTTACTTATTATTTTGTTTTAAATAATCAAAATAATAAGTAGCAACATCGCTGGGATTATTACAATTAATGAACAAATCGCTAATTATGCCTTCTAATGCTGTTGTATTACTTACTGATTTAAAACACTTATCTGTGTTGTTTTCTAAAAAAGGCATAATAGATAAATTTTCAATTGAAACTTTAATTTTCATTATTGCAAAACCACCATTATAGAGTGTTAGAATAACAGGGGCTATACTAGTGTTGTTGTTAATATCTGTTATATAAACAGGTGGCAAAACAAATGAAGTATAATATTTGCATATATCAATACCATATATTTTTGTTGAAAAATTATTGTAATCAACAATTTGTTGTATAGAGTTTTCAATGCATATTTTAGTATTGCTTTTTATTGAAAAAAATGTTTGAATAGAATCACTTTTTTCCTTATATTCTATATTTAATATCTCATCATTTTTTTATAATAAATTTTCAAGTTTAGGATTTGAATAATCCACTATTATAGTGGATTTAGATTTTTCCTTATCAACTAATTTATTAAGATTTGAAGCTTCCGCTTTATTAGTATTTATTTCTTTTTTGATTATTGCATCTAAATACTCTGGCTTGAAACAAAAATCAATAGCATTCTTTTCGGCTTTTTCTTGAGATACAACAAGTGGTAAGTCTTGAATTTTCTTTTTGAATGTATACATATCTGAATTAAATTTTACTGAATAGTATAGATTTAGCATTCCCTTTTGAATTTTATAGTTAACATATTTTTCGTTATATGCTTCTACCATATAATGCTCCTTATCATTAAGAATTGCGCCATTTTCCTATTATCCTAATATTATAACTAAATGTAAAAAAGTTGCAATTAAAATTAACAATATTTGTTTTGAAATTAATATTTTAAAAATAGAAATTATAGCCCCCCACCTTAGATGAGGGTATATTTATGTATGCACCTGCCTTTTATTTGAGATGCGAAATAAATGATAAATAGATATTGGACTTTTTTTGTAAATTAGTATAATAATTTAATAATTATAGAGGTGGGATAAAAATGGATTTTTGGTTTGACATTATAAATGGAAACTGCCCCAAACTCCGTAGAAATTGAAAGCGACAGCTCCAAGTAATTCTGATAGAATAAAGTTGACAAGACAATAAACAATCAGAATGAGAAAAAGGAGCTGTCACAATGAAAGTATATCAAGAAAACAACGGCACCGTCAATGGAAGTATTGAAATAACCAACAGTGAATTACTATATGCAAAGGCCCGGGACGGTTTGTTGGAGCTGTCGCTGTCCTTAGGCCTTGAGGTCATGCGTTTGATGCTGGAAGAAGACGTCACGCAGTATGCCGGGCCGAAAGGCAAGCACGGGACAGCGGGGCGGACAGGCTATCGCCATGGGACGGTAAAGACGACAGTCGTCTTGGGCGGAGAGAAAGTTCGCGTAGACCGTCCCCGGGTACGCGGTCTTGGCGGCGGCGAGCTGCCATTAGAAACATTGGAGTTATTTCAAAATGAGGACCCTCTCAATCAGGCGATTCTGACAAAGCTGCTTGCCGGTATCAGCACCCGGAAATATGCCCACACCACAGAAGGCGGCACCGACGACTCAGTATGCGCCAGCAAGAGCGAAGTCAGCCGGCGGTTTATCGGGGGCATGGATAGCAAGATGCAGGAATTATTCACCCGGAAGCTCTGTCAGGATTATCCCGTCATGATGATTGACGGCCTGGAGCTCGGAAAGATGACCATATTGGCCGCCATGGGCATAGACAGCGATGGGAAGAAGCATGTTCTAGGAATCGCGGAGGGCGGCTCGGAAAACAGCATCGTTGTCAAAGGTCTGCTCGAAGATTTGATTGGCCGGGGTCTGCGTTCTGACTGCCCCAGGCTTTATGTTCTGGACGGAGGCAAAGCCCTCCACAAAGCAGTTCTGGATACCTTCGGAAAAAACGCTGTGATTCAGCGCTGTCAAGTTCACAAGAAGCGTAACGTACTCTCATATCTGCCCAAATCGGCACAGGCAAACGTGTCAGTTGCGTTGACTATAGCTTACAGAGAATTTGACTATGAAACCGCCAAAAGCAAGCTTCTTAGTATTGCTTCTGACCTTGAATACAAATATCCCAAGGCGGCGGCAAGCCTTATGGAGGGGCTGGAGGAAACATTGACGGTCCATCGCCTAAAGGTGCCCGGGGTACTGCGTGAAACGCTGTGCAGCACGAACCCAATGGAATCGGCAAATTCTGTGTGCCGGGGCATTATCCGAAGAGTATCCAACTTCCGGGACGGCGAGATGGCTCTGCGCTATGCCGCCGCTGGTTTTATGGAGGCGGAAAGCAGCTTTCGCAGGGTTAAAGGATACCGTCAAATCCCGGTCCTTTCTGCTATGCTGGTGGCTGAATGCTCAGACACTTTAGAAGTCAAAACTGCGTAATCCGGCGCTTTCAGATGTTATTTGGAGCATTTCTGCGTTACTTCAATTTCTACGACGGTTGGGACACTTTCCGATAAAGGCGCAGGATTGATTCTATCATGGTACATTTATACAAACCATAAAAATTTATAAAAAAGTCTTTCACTTTTATATTTGCGTGGAATAATTGTATATGAAGGCACTGCTAAAAGTCATTACTGTCAGTCGTTTGTGATGCAGAAAACCAACTTAAAAATTTCCGTATACCCAGATGAGACAATTAGGAGGTCAGTTATGCTTACACTGGACGTAAGAGAGGGAGAATACATTTACATCGGGGAAGATATTAGGATTTGCCTTGTAAAACGACAGGGACCGAACAACTATATTGGTATAGAAGCGCCGAAAGATATCAAAATTCTTCGTGAAAAGGTAAAACAAAAAATTGACAGTGAGACTAGCGAATAGGTCCGCAGTAAGTTACATTCGTTTTTTAGCGATGCTTTCGCTGCAGAGAGAGCACCGTTGAAAATATATATTCAAATCACAAAAAAGTCATCACGGATGATGACTAAAAAATTCATGGAGGTATTTTATTATGGGTATGGTAGTAAGAACAAACACAATGTCCACTAACGCTTATCGTCAGCTGGGCATGAACAACACACAACTTGCAAAGAGCCTTGAAAAGCTCTCTTCCGGCTTCCGCATCAACCGCGCAGGCGACGACGCCTCCGGTCTCGCAATCAGCGAGAAGATGAAGGCTCAGATCAAGGGTCTCGAACAGGCTTCCGCTAACGCACAGGACGGCATCTCCCTCGTTCAGACCGCTGAAGGCGCACTGACAGAGGTCCACAGCATGCTGAACCGTATGGTCGAGCTTGCTAACAAGTCCGCTAACGGCACAATCCAGAATGAAGTTGACCGTGATGCTATCCAGACCGAAGTTAAGGCTCTCAACGATGAAATTTCCCGTATTGCAAGTTCCACAAACTTCAACGGCATTAATCTGCTGGATGGATCTATGGCAGAAGGCGTAAATGTTACAAACGCTGTCGTTAATGGTACCAAAGTTACTCCGACAGCTAAAGAAGCAACAGCTTCAGGTTCAACAATAAAAATTACCACTCCAGCTGCTTCGGCTGCAGCTACAACCGCAACTGTAACCTACATTGATGGCAATGGGGAAACAAAAACAGTAAATGTTGACTTCACAGATTCCGAAGTATCAACGACAGCCACTACAACTGCGTCTGCACTAAACACTGCACTTGCTGCAAATAAAGAACTTTCAGCTCTTTTTGATTTCACTGCTAGTGCCGAAACAATCACTTCCGCTTCTAAAACGACCGGTTCTTCAGCTCCTGTAATTTCAAACGTTGCTTTTAGCTCTACTGCAGTAGCTGCAACAACCAAAGTTGCAGGTACTGATGCTGGGGCGAGTCTTGACATAACCAGTCTTGCAGCAGGCGATAGCATCACAATAAACGGTAAGACGTTTAGCTTTGTTGCCAGCACAGGAGAAGCTAGTGTAGCTCCGACCGGTACTTATGGTGTTAAAATTGGCGCAGATGACGCTGGTACAGCTACGAATTTACAGGCAGCTATGGAAAAAGCCGGTTTAAAGGGTATGACTGTTACAGGCGCCTCTAGTAAGCTTTCAATAACCGCAAAGGCCAATGGAACCAGTCTGTCTCTTCAGGTTGGTGACACAAATGACAATTTCAACCACGTTACCGTTAGCATAGATGACCTCTCTGCTAAAGGTCTTGGTCTTGCCCAGCTTGACGTTTCTACACAGGAGGCAGCAGGCAAGTCTATCCAGACTATCAAGGACGCTATCAACAAGGTCTCCACAAACCGCGGTAACCTCGGCGCACTCCAGAATCGTCTTGAGCACGCTATAGCAAACCTTGACACAACCGCAGAGAACATGGACGCTGCAAACAGCCGTATCCGCGACACAGACATGGCCAAGGAAATGATGAACTACACCAAGATGAACATCCTCTCCCAGGCCGCGCAGGCAATGCTCGCTCAGGCGAACCAGCAGCCCCAGAACATCCTCCAGCTCCTCCAGTAAGGAAAGCTCGAAGAGTAGTTTTTATCTCAAACTACATAAGGGACGGTTTAATGCCGTCCCTTCTTTTTATAAAAAAAGCTTGCAATACTGTGGGCTTTTACCTTATAGTTTTAAATTATACAGTAATCTTCCCAGTTAATAATGTATTTCCGTGTATGGGTTTTGTCACGACGATAGTAAAACGATATCGCATTCTGCGTTCATACAACTATGTGGTATTGTAGGAGTATCAAGCAGAATCAGCACTATAACGATCCTGAAAGGGGCCTATATTTTTCTCAAGGTATCCCAGAAAATTCTGTGTAAATAGATTTCCAATCAGCAAGAAGTTGATACTATAACGATGGCCTTGACGGTCAAGGTGGAGAGAGTTAAACCCTTGATGACCGTCCTCCCGGCGGGTGGGCGCTATACGCGGCACAGCCGTGAATGACGTCCGCCAAAGCCAGAAATTATAACACTAGGGTTTAAATCACGCTGTCTCAGGTTGTGGGAACATAACTGCCAGATAATTCGACACCATGTCCCAGTTTCGACAACGGGCACTCCAGTACTCGACAATCCTTTTCGATGCCAGATACAGCATCTTTTTCAGGCTTTCGTCGCTGGTAAACGAGGGCTTGTTCTTTGTTATTTTGCGGAATTGCCGGTTGAGCCCCTCAATAATGTTAGTCGTATATATGATGCGCCGAATCTCCGGCGGGTATGCGAAAAAGGCGCTCAGAATATCCCAGTTATCCTCCCAGCTTTTCACGCAGCTGGGATATTGTTTTCCCAGATTTCTACGTCGTAGAGAGCCTTTATCTGCTCTGGAATGTCCAACTGGCTCATGCCGCAGGCATACAGACCGATAATTTTCTCCTCCATGCCATCGGCGTTACGGTTGTATTTGCCGATGATTTGAGGTTCGTATTCACCGTCGCGGTCGCGCGGAACCTTGATTTCTACCTCGCCCAGTTAAGTTTTTACAGTTTTTTTGGAGTAACCATTACGGTAGTTTTTCTCCGATAGTTCGACAGCGTCGTCTGACACACGCTGACTTTTTTTGTAACCAAGCTTTTCATCGAGCTCACAGCTCATGACCTGCTGGAGCACCTCAGCAAACATTTCCTTCATGGCCTCCATGACCTGGTTTGTATTTTCAAATTTCTGGCTCTTGACAAATTCCTTAAGAAAATATGCGGGTACTTGTTCCATAAAAACAGCTTCCTTTCTCGACTGAATTGTTTATCTCAATTCTTGCCAGATTGAAGCTGCTTATTCTTATTTACACAGAATTCGATGGGCTCTCAATCTCTGTCTTCTTGTTGATAAAGGTGAAGGAGCGGTTGTCGCCTTTTTCCAGGGTCAGGGAGAGCACCTGCTTGCTTTGGACATAGCCATAGGGCGCCACGGTTTTGCAAATGGTGTAGTCGCCTGCGGGAATATCCGTGAAGCGGACAAGACCCTGAGCATCAGATACTGCAGTTGCGATCGCCTTACCGTCCTTATCATAGATGGTGAAGGAGGCGCCAGGCAGACTGTTGCCGTCCTCGTTTGTCTTGTGAATCTCAATGGTTCCGGTGTCCGGAGCCTTCTTTTTGTTTACCATCGTGAAGGAGTGGGTGGTGCCGTCACCGGTTTTGGATGAGGATGACCCCAGCGCTAGCAAATTTACCTGCAGCATCGGCCTGTTAAAGACAAACACCGACGGTGACCGGCTTGCCGGTGCAGAATTCAGCCTCTATGGTGCTGACGGTACATTAATCGAAAGAGCCGTAACCGGTACCGACGGCATCGCAAGATTTACAAAACTCCCCTACGGCAGCTACACGGTTCGGGAAACTGGTGCGCAGTCTATAAGCTCTTTGACGGCACGCTGCCGGTCAAGATTTCAGCGGCAAATCCAGACAGGAGCTTTACCCTGTGCAACGCTAGGGAGGATGAACCCGAGATTGGCGGCTGGGAGGAGGAAGATCCTCGTGCCGGCGGTTGGGAAGATGGCGGAAATTCTTTAGGCAAGCTTCCCCAGACGGGCGGCGTTCCCCAATCCTTCTTCCTTGTGCTGGGTGCCGGAATCTTCACCCTGAAGGAACAAGACCCCGGTACGAAAGAGTAACGATTCCCAGCTTTTACCTGCACTATAGCATCTATGGGGCCTTTCGATGTTGTAGTGGGCACAACCGCTTATCAGGGCCTTCCTGCAACTAAGTTTTCATAGAAGTAACCTGCCCCCCCCAACGAAAATTCCGCTAAACTGGTAAGTTGCCAATATTTCAAGTGGCTGATTTCTTGGGGGTGCAGGTATAGAATAATTGTGGGCTTGCTTTATAGACATCAAAACACCTATGAACGATTCATAGCTTTGAATCCCCCTTGACCTTTCGTGTAATTGTATCAACAAGCGGTACTAGAGCCACATCATCAACCATTGTTGATACAACAAATCCCCACTCATTTACGGGTGGGGATTGCTGTTTTTCCTTGATTTATCAATGGTTACAGCGTTTTGCATATTTTCCGCTTGGTTTCGTACCTGGCGGATTTTTGCGTTATAGAAAGCCCAATAGAGGAATTTGGGGGAAATCGAGGAAAAGTGAAACCCCCTAGAGGAAACGTTTACAGGTTAGTTTCAAAATTTAAAAAGGCCATTTTCATTACTTTCAGTCCTAATTCGATATGGCTCTTGGGCAATCGGAGTATTAATATCGTTTCTCGATTAGTTTTTCGAATACTCAATCCCATGAACCGGACATGCCTTTATGACGCTTTGTAGCAGTTCCAAATCCAGGGACTCCAGTTCATATGCCTTGACAACAGCCTTTTTCCCCTGCATTTCAAACAGGGCGGGATAGTTCTTTGTGCAAAGAGTGCAGCCCATACAGGCATTCCGGTTGATATGGAGTCCAGGCTGTGTCAGAACTTCCCCCGGCAGGTCTTCGTCCTTTATAAGCTTGGCTGAAATCCACGAGAATATTAGGATGGCAATTACGGTGAGCACCCAGCGAATAGCCATGAATTTGAGGCCTAAAAACTTTGTCTCGTTGAGCAGCATGGGAACCTTTATAACTGCCCAGGAGCTTAGAATAATAACAATATTGCGGATGGAAGCCCCCTTCTTATGGAGCATCACACACATGGGAAATGCAGCATAAATCGGGCCTGCAGAAATGCTGCCAAGCACAAAAGAGAGGAAAACACCCTTTGCCCCGGCATCTTTGCCCAGATAGCGCATGATTTTCTCCTTTGGAATCCACAGATCTAAAAGTGCCGTTAAGATAAAGATGACCGGCATAATCATGAGCATTTCCTTGATGTAATACCCACTGTTTTTTACCGATTCTGTTCCCATTGCCGGATTTATAATAAACATTGCGATATACACTGCGGCAACAATTACCAGGAATAAATTTTCCTTTATCCTTTTTAAAACTGTCACATCATCACCCCCATTACAAGCGCAATTACAATCGCAAATAGAAAACTAAGGCTGTTGCGGATAGCAGTAAACTTTGCCCCAAATTCCTTTTTCTCAAGTGGAAATGTTACAACGCCTACCATTGTCAGAGTTGTTAAGAACGCTACAGCCGGAATTATACTGACACCCGCGCCCACCAGCGTCCCTACAAGAGGAAAGGCAATAAAGGCGGGAACCAGCGTGATTGTACCAAACAGTGCCGCGACAACCGTTGCAAGAAAGACAGATTGCTTACCTACGTAGCTGGCAATTTCTGTGGGCGGCAGCAGGGTCAGAATCAGTCCAATTGCGAAAATAATAGAAAAGATGCTGGCCGCCATCCCCTTCCCCATACCCAATGCCATTTTAAGCGCTTGTTTCGTTTTCACCTTATCCTTGGCAAGAGAGATACTAAGGAAAACCAGGGTGCCAATCCAGATTGCCAATGTAAAGATATCCATATACACTCCTCCTTCGCTGCTATATAAACAGTATAGCGTTAGAATCCGGATAGAGATAGACACATAGGTTTCCTTTCTGTATAATTAAAACAGGAGGTGTTGAAATGATATCGGAATTAAAACACAGTCCTCTTTTTTCTGACACAGACCAAGGGGTGTTGGAGCGCCTTATAAAAGAAAAGCAAATTTATAAGCAGTCCTATCACAAGGGTGCGACGGTACACGAGCAAAATACAGACTGTTATGGGATGGACGTGGTTTGCTCCGGAGAGCTGGTGGCCTACTCGCTGGCTGCAAACGGCTCTGAATCCATTGTTTTTACGTTTGGAGCCGGCGGCATAATTGGGGCCAATCTGTTATTCGGCGAGCAGAACCGATACCCTATGAATATTTACTGTACAGCCGATTGTGTTCTCCTACATGTTTCAGAATCCGGCGTTAGGGCGCTGCTAAAGGAGCACGGCTTTGTGATGCAGTTTGTGCAGAGCCTTTCGCTAAACTCCCAGGGCATGAACCGGAAAATTGCCATGTACACGCAAAAATCCCTTCGGGAGAACTTGATGGACTATTTTCTGGCGCTCTCTGCCGAGCAGAAGTCAAACACCATCGTGCTCAGCACGAGTAAAAAGCAGCTTGCCGATTATTTCGGCGTGCGGCGCCCCTCCCTTTTTCGGGAACTCAAGAAAATGAAGGATGATGGTCTAATTGAAGTTGCAAACAAGGAGATTATATTAAAATTCTGAAATTACCCCTTAGTGTACAGTGCAAGCAATATGGTATTCGTTAATGATCAACAATCAAGTCCTTTTCTAGAAATATGAGCCTTTTTCACCAATAGGTTTATATAATCATATACCGGACAATTTCCAGTCTAGCACACGGGCATTTTTCTGTCCTTATCCAACTGTCCACGGCAGCTCCGTTCCGTCTTTGAAAATAAACGTAAGCTCGGTTGAGGAGCACACCATCAACTTGTCGACTACTGCATACCATAGTTCCTCATCAAACTCCGTTAGGAGGCCGTCCTGTTTTTTGAGCATTTTTATGAAGCTTTGAAGCTGGAGCCGCTTGGTATTTCGTGCCTCTATTGTTTTATTGACCTCGGCAAGATCCTCCTGTACCCTATCGTAACGCTCCACCA
>Ga0209510_1005699_pt1 | contig 10291 bp, 9 predicted proteins | sample BiotimSIPDNA_FD_185749 | JGI IMG/M metagenome (GOLD analysis project Ga0209510, IMG submission 185749) | Anaerobic biogas reactor microbial communites from Washington, USA - Biogas_R1 time_0 SIP DNA (SPAdes) (version 2) | ecosystem: Engineered > Bioreactor > Anaerobic > Unclassified | place...
GCAAACGCCTGCGAGCGCGAGTGATCAATCCCAAATCAGTCATTTTAATGACTAAACCTTCTCAGCTTCCTCAGAGAAGATTGTTCGCTGTCATAAACCTGCTTAACGCCGTCTCCAAGAGACTTTTCAGTCACGCGAATGTATTTGACCAGGGTAGAAATGCCCTGAGGCTCCACCGAAGCGCTTTGGTCCGAGCCCCACATAGCCCGGTCAAGTGTGATGTGGCGTTCAACCAGGCTGGCACCCAAAGCCACCGCGATGGCGCTTGGAACCAGGCCAACTTCGTGACCAGAATAGCCAATCGGGCAGTTGAATTTCTCTTTCAGGGTATTGATCATGCGCAGGTTCAGCTCTTCAGGTGGGCAGGGATAGGAGCTGGTGGTGTGACAGAGGACCAGGTTTTCTTCACCCAAAATGTCCACAGCTTCCTGGATCTGCTCCATGGTCGACATGCCCGTTGAAAGGATGATCGGTTTGCCCGTTTCGTGATGGGCACGCAAAAGCTCATGATCGGTCAGCAAGGCTGAAGGAATCTTGTGCGTTGGGGGATCAAATTTTTCCATAAAATGGAGGGAGGGCACATCCCAGGAGGAAGCAAACCAGTCAATTTCCAGTTCTTTGGCATAGCGATCGATTTCGCGATAGGCTTCTTCATCAAATTCAACTTTGTAGCGATAGTCTAAATAGGAGATATATCCCCAGGGGGTATCCCGCATTTGGCCTTGCTGCTCAAGCGGCACACAGATTTCAGGGGTGCGCTTTTGAAACTTGACAGCATTCGCGCCGGCCTTTTTTGCGGCTGCTATGAGATCTTTTGCCACCTCAAGATCGCCATTGTGATTGATGCCAATCTCACCAACGATATAGGTTGGCTGATCATCACCAATCAAATGTTTCCCAATTTTTATTGTGTTTCTCATTTACACCTCTACTGAGCCAGATAGCTGCCAATCAAGTGCATATCACATTGTTCGGTACACTTGATTCCAGGTTTTAAATTGAAATGGTCATTGCGGAAGTTTTCATAAGCTTCGCCGTTCCAAATATCGTACAAACTTTCTGTCCGTGCATCGCCCAGGATGATCTCGTTATTGAAGTCTTCGACACATTGAGCGCACTCGCCATTCGATTTCACGGTCATGGATGACCAGGGGAACTGACAAAATTCCTGCCAATGGATGGAGGCGGTCGTCTGTTTATTATCTTCATACCACATTTGATCCTGGCTCTTGAGATAAACATAGACATCCAGCCCCTCAAAAGCTTCCACCAGTTTTTGATACTCGTCCTGTTGCCAGGGTTTGTTCAGATTGATCATAGTGATCACAATGGTGGTTTTGTAGTTTCTTTGAGCTTTCAGGTTCAGCAAGCGCAAAATATTGCGGTAGGCTTCAGTGAAGTTCGAGGCTTCGCCACGCACGCTCTTGTGGCGCAGGTCATCAACACTTTCAATAGAATATTTCACGAAGCCCAAACCGTTCTCAAAGGTTTCGATGGTGCGGTTCATATTAATATTGGCCGGATTGCAGGAAAAGTAAGATTGAAGACCTTTTTCTGTCATCCACTTGACGTAGGTGGGGATATTTTTGTCCAACAACGGGTCGCCGTAGCCATGCAGCACAATTACCCTGGGAATAACGTAGAGGAAGAAGTGGTTTTCGCTCATGCCGTCCCTGGGCACACCATAATAACTCTCAGCAAAATCTTCCCAGCGTGATAATTGTTCCTGATTGAAAGGGGAAAGTTGATCAATTACGCTTTTGAAAAGTTCAGGAGACATGGTTTCAACCGGTCTGGTCATCATGGTTGTGCGCGGGCACATCTCACAACGCATGTTGCAAGCGTTGGTCGTCTCGATGTTATAGACTACCGGATGCGGGCTGCGGTAGCTCTCAAGCAGCATTTGGAGTTCTGCTTTAGAAAAGTGCTCGCCAGCGCTCAGACGTTTTTTTAGGTCTCCAACTTTCATATAGAATTCGATATCAATCATTGATGTTTAGTTTCCTTTTTATAAATTTTCCTGATTGCTTTGTTTTTCCAAAATTTTTTCAACCAGCTCCCGGACCGCGCCTTTGCCACCCAGGTGGTTAAGAACCAGATCGGCCTGTCTTAAAACCTGGGGGTGAGCATCAGCTGGACAGACAAAGTATCCCACAAGAGGCAAAACAACCAGATCGTTCAGGTCATTTCCGATGTAAATTATTTCTTCTGGTTTCAGGTTTCTTTCTTCGATAAGGGATTTTAGGGCTAGATCTTTATTTAATACGGATTGAAAAACTTCAATATCCAACTTTTTGGCTCGCGCGGTGACGACCGGATTGGTCTCACGTGAAAGGATCATGGCCTGGATAGACGATTTTTCTTTCAACAAAGCGATTCCAAAACCGTCAGAACGGCTGCAGCGTACAGTTTCGCGCCCATCCTGATCGACATAAACCTTATCATCAGTAAGGACACCGTCAAAATCCATTACAAGGTAACTGATTCTTTCAGGGAAGGGACGCCTGTTTTTGAGTGGGTCTACCGCCTTAATACGGGGGTCGCTGATCAATTTTGCAGAAATCAGAAAATCATCCGGGGTATCAATGTCGACAGTATACAAAGGGTCAATCAGCAGCGGCAAAATTATGTCCCCTGTTAGGCTGTGTTTCGCTAAAATGGTGTTTGAACGGATGGCATCAATGTGGCCGGTCTGCCAGTAAGTCTGCGGGAGAGCTTGCCTGGGCGCGTTGTAGGGTTCGCGCAACCCAGCTACCTCTAAAAGCTGTGTTAGCCGGCCTTCGCTATCAATCTGCCACATCTTGAAGGGGTTTTGAACTGAGGGCACCACCCCCCGCACACAATCCACCTCAGGATGTTCGAGCAAGAGTTCAACGGCTTGATCGAGCAACCCAATTGGTCTCACTGGTGAGGTCGGACGCAGTTGAATGACAATATCCGGCATGTAATTCTCATTTTGCTCAAGCCATTCCAAGGCATGTTCAAATACAGGGAGGTCGGTTGAATCATCCTGGGCAAATTGTGCCGGCCGCATGAAAGGCACTTCAGCCCCCCAAGCCCGGGCAACATCCGCGATTTCCGGGTCATCAGTCGAGACGATCACCCGGGTGACCCGTTCAGCCTGTTTTGCGGCAGCGATGCTATAGGCAATCAGGGGTGCTCCGGCAAAGTCGCGCAGATTTTTGCGCGGGATGCCTTTCGAGCCTCCCCGGGCAGGGATCAAGGCCAGCACTTCAGTTTGCTTTACCATGCCGTCCACCCCCCATCAACAACCAAATTGCCGCCAGTCATGTAAGAGCTGGCGTCACTGCACAAAAACAGCATGGCAGCGCTCATCTCATCGATATTTGCCATGCGACCGAGAATAGTCCTGGCACTGTATTGAGCCGTGAAAACTTCATCGTGCTCATTGTAAACTCCACCGGGGGTCAAGGCGTTGACCCGAATATTTTTCCCGGCGTAATAAGCCGCCAGGTATTTGGTAAAACCGAGCACTCCTGCTTTTGTGACAGAGTAATAAACCGGTTTAAAGGAGCGGGTCCCATCCGGCCGTTCGTAAAGGCGCTGGTCTGGTGCCACAAGACCATAGATGGAGGCAATATTTACGATAACGCCCTGCCCCTGCCGCAGCATGGGAGCCACGGATGCCTGGGTAGCCAGAAACATGCCGGTCAGGTTGACATCCAGAGCCTGCCGCCAGGATTCCAGAGAATAGTCTTCAAAGGCGTTGGCTCCCTGGCTGTTCAGGTTAGCCGGGTCAAACTTCGGATCGAGCGCGGCACTGTTGACCAGCACGTCCACACTGCCATATTGATTCAGGGCGGCCTCAACCATCGCCTTATTTGACTCTGGATCAGTGACGTCAACGCTTACTCCAAGCGCTTTGAAGCCCTGTTGTCTCAAGCTCTGGGCTCGTTGAGCAACCGTTTCTTCAGACAGGTCTGCCAACACGACAGAAGCGCCAGCCTGAGCCAAGGCCAGGCTGAATTGCTGCCCTAAAAGCCCGACAGCGCCGGTCACTATGGCCGTCTTGCCGCTCATATCAAATTTTTTCAGGACCGAGTCCGTCATCAATTTCTCCTGTTTATCACCTGGATGAATTTTATCATCAGGGACTCTTTACGAGGGCAGTTGAACCGCGCAGCCCTTTTGCGAGGCGCTTTGGCGGGCAACTTCAACAATTTTTTGCACCCGTTTGCCATCAGACAAAGTACAGTGCTCGATCTGCTCACCCTTACACAAGCGAACAAAAGCTTCCATCTCTGCCAGGAACATATCATTCCGGTCAAAATTCTCCGGAGGACAAATCACTTCGGTTTTATTCTGGCTGACATCCACAATTGTCGCGCAACCTGAAGCGCTTTCCCATTTGACCATTCCCTTCTCAAAAATGATCTCGAGGGTGTGGCAAGGCGGTTGTTGATAATAATCCAGATGGACCGTTGCCAGACTGCCTGATTGAAGGTGCAGCATCACTTCGGCGTTATCTTCCACATCCAATTCCAAATCACTCAAATTAGCCAGGTCAGCGGAGACGGACCTGACCTCACCCATCAACCAGCGCATGTAATCCAGGGGATGGGAAAGCGTATTCAGCACGCCGCCGCCCAAATCAGCCCGGGCGGCGTAGGAATGGCGGTAGTCCTCCCAAGGGTGCCAGTTTGGTAGATATTCGCCCCAGTGCGCATGCGCTTTAAGCGCTTTTCCCAGGCGGTCGCTTTCGATCAATGCCTTGATTTGCTGTAGAACGGGGTGATAGCGGAGATGGTAGCCCACCAAAGTCGGTTTTCCGGTTTTCTTTAAGATGTTTTGCAGGTCGCGGATGCCAATCAGGCTGTCTGAAATGGGCTTTTCGATCAACAAAGCCGCGTCGGCCTTTGCGGCCGCAATGGCAACCTCCAAATGCAAGGCGGTCGGGTTAGCCACAATCACGCCATCCGGTTTTTGCTCCAGAGCCTGGTCCAAGTCGGTGTAAGTTTGATAACCGATCAGGTCAGTGTCCGGCAAGGTAGCCAGATGAGTACGATAAAACATCAAATCGGTTTCGCCCAGGGCTTTGAGGTTGCGCAAATGCCTGCGCCCAATAGAACCTAAACCAGCGATTAGAAATTTCACAATTTGCCTCCTTGAGCAAGTGAAAACAAATAATCTCCCGTGCGAATACCTGCATTTCCATCAGTAAATGTAATCTCATCTTTGACAAATCTCATTCGTTCTAATGAATCAATTTTATCGTTATTCAGATAGGTATTGAGGTGTCGCCTAAGACTTTCAGAGTCGGTTGCTACTTTGCCCGCACCAGATGCAAGGAAACGAGTGTGAGTTGGCCATTTGTCAATTTCACTCAAAGCAAGTGAGAATTTGTTAGGATCATTCCAACCACCTGGTTCGTCTAGTACGACACTGATGATTGGCCGATTGTGAATCGCACATTCCACACACATGGTGGAATATACTGTAGTAAAAACATCTGCATGAGCCATCATCGAAGTTTTTTCGTCCATATCCTCTCCAGAATAATTACCCAAATTCCCTGCTAATGCAACTGGCTCGACAACATGGACATTAGGTAGTCGATCTGCCAGCTCAAATATTTGCTTACGTTCCCCAACAAACAAAGTTTCGTCCAGAAAGTGGTTGGGGTGTAAGCGAACCAGCAATTGGGCTTTATGGTCCAGCTCGTCGTTAGAAACTAAGTTTGCAAGAGTTTTTATGTTGCGATAGTTCGGAGAAAAAGTAACAAAACTGCTGGCGTAGGCAATTAATTTCCGCTGGGGATCAAGATTATGTTTTTTAAAGTACTTCTCTCTTGATATTAACCAGGATTTGTTGAAATAATTGTCGTAGGAAGGGATTCCACCAACATTAACTTTATCAGGACTCCAATCAGAGCCATCGATAAGCTCTTGCTTTTGTATATCAGACCAGCAGTTTACGAAATCCATTGGCGCAGATGGTATTCCGTAACTTGATGGGTTATCCCAACCAACAATAACTGCTCCGGACATAATTCCATACGTATGAGCCTCACGCAGTATATAGCGATCGTTACGCCAACCATATGTGCTAGAAACCACAAGACTTGGTTGGTATTTCTCAAAAAGGTCTCTATAAATGAATGGAGTAAATTTCATCTGATATTGGACAATTTTTTTGCGTGCCTGACTGGATTTGCGTAGCTGCTTCACTGCCATTTTTGCAAAGGGCATGATTAGTTTCTGACGACCCTTGGCTTCAAAATCCACCTGACGAATATAACTATCCATAGCTTCTGTATTGATGCGATTAGAGGTGCCTACGCGACGTAAAAACTGTAACCACCATTGAGTGCGACTTTTATAAGTGCGTGCGTATTCATCACACCTGTCGTAGCGTAAGCCCTCAACAATCAACCCCTGTTGTCCAAAACGATCTCTCACTTGCTCAACCAAAGCATCCTGTGTGAGTAAAACTACTCGCGATCCGTTTTGAATCAGACTAGAAATCACCTGGCTTTGTAAGAAATAAATAATTGCCAGACCGTGGTCTGCTACTACAAAGATAGTGTTTTTAAACGGCATTTTTTATTGTTCCTTCCAATAAATCCGAAATATCCAATCGTACAGACGCATGAGCGGCCACTTAATCAACTTGAAATTTTTCAGCTGAATCTTTTTGGTCCCTTTTGACATCGTTTTTTGTAGCTGTCCAACCCAATCTGGAATTTGGTTGCTCATATTATTCATATAAGGCTCCGGTGTCATTAACCGCAAATATTGGGCTTCATTAACACGCACATCCAGTTGACGGACCTGTCCCATCGGTCGGTCCATTGAAAAAGGCAAAAATTCACCAAGAACCTTTTTATAAGCAAGAAATTGATAGTGCATCGCACCCACAAAGGCTCGCTGTTCTTTGTAAGTAACAACGGTGTCTTGATGTGTCTCATACTGACGACGAGTATCCTCTTCGGATGTGCCTAAACTCATCGTAAAAGAGCGGAAGGTCTCCCAATCCATAAAACGGGAGGTTTCAACAGTCGAGTCTGGATCTTGTAGTGCCCAAGCAAGCGTACTCGTGTTAAAAACTTGGTCCATGGCGACAGGACGTGAAGTGACCATGCCTACATTGGGAAAGCCTTCGAGAATTTTCATGGAATTTGAAAGCCAACCTGGGAAAAAATAGCAGTCATTATCAGTATATGCGATCACTTCTCCTGGAGCTGCAGATAGCATGATATTCCAAGCCCCACCCTTTCCTAAGTTCGTGTCCGAAAGAATCAGGAATTGAATTTTGTTTTCTTGTTGTTTCTTAACAAGGTATTCCCGCACTTCCGGGCAAGACGCATTGTCGAAAACCAACAGGTCGTAGGGTAAATCGGTATTCTCCCAGATACTGCCAAGACAAAGTTTTAGAACATCAAACATTTCCGCAAAGAATCCACTTAAAAATGGGATGTAGTTCAGCACAGCAACTGTAATTCGTTTCGGTTTTACCACTTCTTTTACGCTTTTTGCAGGGTTTTGTCCTACTCGCATAACCATCTCCTCTATTTCGGTGCCGATTTGCAGGTTGATTGCATGGCCTTTTGCAAAGCTCGATTTTTCCAAAACTCAATCCAGGCTTGCCTTGGCTGAAGCAGGGTGAAAAGTATCTGGGTGAGCACAATATTATTTTTTTTAAGCATCGGCTGATTCTGGAACTCCCGTATTTTCCCCTTCCAATCACGAGGCATATCCTCTATATTATCGCCAATCAAGCGGTGAGAGGCGTCGTCCAATTCAAAAATCGTGCGCATGCCGCCGGCCAGGCGGATGTTTTCGCCTGTTTCTGGAAGTCGGTAGTGCGGCTTGCCTTCAGGAAGGTGCCGGTAGTCGTGGTTTTGGTGGATGACGTCAAGCTCAGCGCTGCAGTCAACCGTGTGCCAGCCCTGTCTCCTGGCCTGATAGATCATCCAGTTGTCCCAACCCGCCCTACCAACCGTGAAATCAGGAATGGTTTGAAAACAGGAACGGGGAAAAACAAAATAATCGCTGCCCGTACGTTTGTGAAGGCTGCCACTCTCCCGCATACGCCGTTTCAGAGCCAGCCCCCAATCCCCTTCAAAATTGAGCAATTCGGTAACATCCAGGTCCCAACGCTGTCCAACCATCAAAAATTTCTCTGCCTGGCTGGCTACGTTTTGAGTGATTGTGATCAAATCCGGGAACAAGATGATGTCCGCGTTAACATATGCCAAAAATGGACTTTCATTGGCCCCTCGCCCGAGGTCAAAAATGGAACTGATCAACGGCGTGCCGAGTCGGTTCACTTTTACATCCGGGCGCTGGGTGAACGCGTATTCCTGGGCTGCATCAGCGATGCCCTCTTCATTGCCGATAACCACAACTTCCACCTCTTCACCCAGCGCTTTCCAGGAACGCAGTGCGTTATGCTGGATCAGGCTGGTAAATGGATCAACAAAGGGCTTTGGAGCCGTGAACAGGGTCAATAAGGGGGTCATTCTTTGCCTTCCACTGGCAGCCAGGTTTGATCCGGGTTTAGTTTTGTCAGCAATTTACGTTTAAACATACCCGCTTTGCGTTTGAAGGCCACATGATGTTCTGGTTGGACGATATGGTTGACAGGCTCATCAGATGCTTTGGCTAAGACTGTCAGGTACAGGTCGAGCGTTCTTGAACGGGGCATTCCGTGTTTACGGAACAGAACCACTTTGAAACCTGCCTGTCTGAGCATTTCTTTGAGCGTGTGCTGGCTAAAACAAGACAGGTGAGCCAGCTCGTAGGAATCATGCGCGTAGAAGTTAGGCACTTCTATTAAGAGGTTCCCGTCCGACGCCAACAATTGCTCACGGATTTTGAGCAGAACCTGGATGGGGTTTTCAAGATGCTCCAAAACGTGCATTAAGGTGACCAGATTAAAGCCTTCCGGGCTGCTCTCAAGCAGCTGTTCGATCGAACTAAACATGGCAATGTTTTTCTGTTCCGCCAAAGCGCGATAGGCATTGCCGGGTTCCACACCGACAACTTCCGCCTGAAATTCCTTCCTGAAGGTGTCAAGCAAAAGTCCCGAGGAGGCCCCGATATCCAAAATGCGACCAAAATGGGTATAGCCATGCTCTTTCAACCAGGTGGACTGGTTGAGGGCGCGTTGATTTTGCTGGAAAAGGTCCTTGGAGGTTGGCTCTTCGTTTGCCTGATAGATCTTGCGGTAGGTTTCCTGATAAAAATCGGGGTCAGCCGCCTGGCTTTGGCGCGCGTCCTGAAAAACAAAGCCGCAATCCTGGCAGAGGAAGTAGTCCACCGGGAAACCAAAAGACTGTGTTTTTTCAAATAAGCGCGTCTTGCTGCTGCCGCAAAGTGGACAAAGCGCCTGTTCTAACTCCTTGCGCGTAGCATTATCGGTTTGTTTCTGCCCCGGGTCAGCCAATGCCTGGGCGCGCTGGTCGGTATCATAAAGGTTCTTGTGCTTGATTTCCGCTACCTCCTGCTGCCATTCGGGATGTTTTTCGTTTTCCTCAATCAATTCTTGCAAGCTGAAATCATCCCGACCGCCAAAAGCGGCGTAGACTTCGTTTGCCAATTGCAGGTCTTGTTGGGTATCAACCGTGAAGCGTAAATGTCCCATGTCAGGCTGATGGTCAACCAGAACCACGTTAAAGCGGCCTTCGCTTTCATAGAGATAGGGCATGACATGTTCGCGTTGGTAGGGCTGGTCAGCTTCCTTCCAGGCTCTTTCCATTGCGGCCATCGAGCATACTTCGGTGTCCATGCCGATTGGAGTGGTCCGTTCAAATGGTGGCGGCAGGCGGTTGGCTGCAAAATCAGCTTTATTATCCAGAAAAGCCTGAATGACCCGATCGATCTCAGCTGGGTCAATCATAGGGCAATCGGCCGTGATCCTGATAATTACATCCGCTTCAGTCAATTTTGCCGCCTGGTAAAAGCGGTCCAGGACGTCATAAAGACTTCCGCGATAGCAAGCCACGCCCCGCTCCTGGCAAAATTGCTCAATTGCATCATCGATCGCATCGCCAGTCGTAGCGACAATAGTTTCATCAATGAGCCGTGCCTGGCTCACCCTTTTGAGCACTCGCGCGAGCATTGGCTTACCTTCAATGGGTAAGAGTACCTTCCCCGGGAGGCGGCTGGAGCTCAATCTGGCTTGAATGATGGCAACTATCTTCAACTTGTTCCTTTTCTATTCAGCCGGCAGAGGGTCGACCGACATGGAAGCAATGCTGGTGTCAAAATCGCTTAAATTTACCGCCATGTTGGCTGGTGTGGTGACAAAAACTGACAACCAGAGCTGA
>Ga0209510_1005725_pt1 | contig 10245 bp, 9 predicted proteins | sample BiotimSIPDNA_FD_185749 | JGI IMG/M metagenome (GOLD analysis project Ga0209510, IMG submission 185749) | Anaerobic biogas reactor microbial communites from Washington, USA - Biogas_R1 time_0 SIP DNA (SPAdes) (version 2) | ecosystem: Engineered > Bioreactor > Anaerobic > Unclassified | place...
CGTATTTATCTGGGTGTGCACTTCATCTCCGATATTGTGGCGGGTATATTAGCCGGCTCATTGCTGGCATTCCTGCTCTATCGGCTCATGATGCTTCTGCTGCATCGACTGCCTGCAACTAAAGATATGGCAACCAATAGACTATACAAGATAAAACAAGGCAATTGGCTGACAATGTACATCCTTGCCTACCTCTTTCTTGTGACTTTATTCAGCCCCCTATTGTCATCTCTTCCACATTGAAAAATTTAGCCTGACAGTTTACTCCTCTTTTAATAAAGATTTTGAGGAAAAAGTTTGGAATCTCTTTTTTTTTCCGTAAGTTTAAGGCATCAATCTAATTTGTTACGGAATTATCAACTAAAATAAAAAAGCCATGGCAAGAACAATTACCTTTAATGAACTAAGAGAACTGAAAGACAAACTCCCTGATGGCAGTATCCACCAAATAGCCGCAGAATTGGATATGAAACCCGAAACCGTGCGCAACTATTTTGGCGGATACAATTTCAAGGAAGGCAAGAGTGTGGGGATACATATTGAGCCGGGACCAAATGGTGGTATAGTTGTACTTGACGATACCACCATTTTTGACAAGGCCCTCAAGATCCTGGGGCTGGATAATTACCCTGAACCGGAACACCAACCGGAGGTGACGGAAGAGGAAGATTAAAATATCACATAAAACCCAATGACTGTTTGATTGAAAATATGTGATTGGGTTTTTTTACGTCTCACTGACATCTGTGGCTGCCGGCTGCATATGTCTCAATTGATTACAGTATGGATAAAGATCACAAACATCACGAAGAGAAAATGGTCACCGTGGCCATTCACACATATGAGAAAGCCCATATTCTGAAGACTATTCTGGAGTCGGAAGGAATACCGGCCGTGATTCACGGTGTCAGGATGATTGAGCCGGTTATACCGGGTAATGTGCGAGTGAGGATCAATGAGAGCGACTTGCCGCGTGCCCTGCGTATCATTGAAGAGATTGATTTCAGCGAACAGGATGCCAAAACAACGAACAAGGAGAAGCTAAAAGAGATACTTGTTCCAGTAGATTTCTCCGATTATTCACTAACTGCTTGTACATTCGCCTTTCGACTGGCTCGCGACCTCGAATGTGAGGTGAAGCTGATGCATGTTTTCCTCACTCCCTTTTATCCCGCATCGGTCCCCTTCGGTGACTCCTTCACGATACAACCGGCGGACAAAAGCATTTATCAGGATGTGAAGAGTAAGACTGAGAAAGAGATGAATCTTCTGGTTGATAAGATCAGAAAGGAAGTTGAAACCGGTATTCTGCCGGATGTGTCTTTTCAGACACTCCTGGTAGAGGGTCTCCCGGAAGAGGAAATCATCTCATACTCAAAGAAGTTTAGGCCTACAGCAATTGTCATGGGCACCAGGGGACGAAATGCCAAAGAGATGGATCTCATTGGTAGTGTTACCGCTGAGGTGATGGATGGATGTCGCACACCTGTGTTTGCCATACCGGAAGGTACTCAGGTGCAGGGAGTGGCAGAGATGAGGCACATCGTCTTTCTAACCAATTTTCAGGAACGTGAGTTTAAGGCGTTCGATATCATGATGCAATTTCTCAAACCCTATCAGGTGAAGATTTATCTTGCACATATAGCAAGAAATGAGGATGTATGGAACGAGATCAAGCTGTCTGGCATTCAGAAACGATTTGCTGAGCTTTATCCGCATTTGGAAACGGAGTATCGTGTGATTGATCCGAATATCGGACTTGAAGAATCACTCGAAAAGTTCGTAAAGGAACATCAGATTGACATGATTTCTCTATCAAGCTCCCGGAGAAATATATTCGCGCGTATGTTCAATCCCGGCATTGCACGTCGCATGCTGTTCCATTCCGACACACCCTTGCTGGTGATAAAAGGGTTGTAATCACGATTGCGGCGACTATATAAAAAATGGGCCCCTTTAACGGAGGCCCATTTTTTGTGCGTAAATTATGTCAGCTTTTACTGAATGCCCAGTTTACTTTTCACCATGGGTGTGATGTTCACGGCTGTAGGGCTCACATACACAATGGGTGATTGCATGGTGGAGACATCAAAGACGAATGTGTAACTGTTTTGATCACCTACTGCTTTGATGGCATCGGCAATCTTCTTGTTTACAGGCTCCAACAGCTGTTGTTGTAGTTGCTGCATCTCCTGCTGACTGTTCTGCAGATAGACCTGATAGCGTTCCTGGATCTGGGCCAGTTGTCGTTGCTGATCCTGCAGTACGGCGTCGGATGTGGCCTTGTTCTTGTCAAACTCCTCCGCTTTCTTGTTGAATTCATCTACCAGTGCCTGACCATTCTTTGAAATCTCCTCCTGTTTAGTGCTCAATTGGGTTTCGATTCCAGCCAGTTCCGGCATGGTGGAGAATATCTCCTGTGCGTTCACGTACGCGATTTTCACATCCTGTGCCACGGCCGCCAGTGGGGCCAGAGCAATCATACAGATCAATAATTTTTTCAACATGTTTTTATTTCTCAATTTTTAATGAATAATGCTGTGTTCAAAGAGCCTACAAAGGTAATCTTTTATTTTTAATAGCCTAACCGGGCGAGTACCAGATCACTGATATCGATGGAGGGAGAGGCGAAAATCACCGCCGTGGCTGAGGCGCGATCTACTACAAGTGCATATCCCTGTTCATTTGACAGATCTTTGATTGCTTCGTAGATGCTATCCTGAATTGGCTTGATCAGTTTTTCCTGTTGCTCGAAGAGAGCTCCCTGCGGCCCGAAGTATTGATTGCGGAGCTCCTGTATGGCATTCTCCTTGGCCACGATCTCATTTTCCCGTTTGGTCTTCTCGCTGCCTGCCAGGAAGGTTATATCTGCCTGGTATTTCTTGTACATGGCATTTACAGTCTCCACCTCTTTGTCCACTTCTGCCTGCCATTCTTCTGTCATGGCTTCCAGCTGTTTGTTTGCGCTTTCGTAAGTTGGAATACGTTTGAGAATATATTCCATGTCGATCAGTGCATATTTCTGTGCAAAACTGTGTCCCATGGAGATCATCATCAAAAGCCCGAAAACTAATAATACTCGTTTCATATTTTTCTTTTTTAGATGTTTATTACAGGTGATACTGATAATAAAGACGGATTTTAAGGTTTAACGTTTAGAACAGCTTGCGTAAAAAATGTTAAAACGATCTGAGAATCAGACTTAAATTCCATTTATTACTTCATTAACCAATACTATAGCATTTATCAGAACTCCTGACCAATGATGAAGTGGAACTGACTGCCGCCACGTTGTCTATTGCCGGTACCAAAGACAGTGTCAAAGCCGTAAGCCCAGTCGATACCCATTAACCCGATCATGGGCAGGAAAATACGGGCTCCTACACCGGCCGACCGTTTCAGATCGAAGGGATTGAGATCCTTTATCTCATACCAGGCATTACCGGCTTCCAGGAAGGCGACACCATAGATGGTAGAGTTGGGTTCCAGAATGAAAGGGTAACGCAACTCAAAACCCAACCGGGTGTATGCGCGTGCCTGTTGTGCGATTGAATTGTTCTCATAACCTCTCAGAGCTATGTTCTCAGTTGCAAAGGAGGAGGTGTAACCACTCATGCCATCTCCACCCACATCGAAGGTCTCAAAGGGCGTTAGCTTGTTTTTGTTGTAATGTCCAAGAATACCAAACTCTACGCGGGTAGCGATTACTGGTGTACGGGTGACCGTGGAAGGGGTGAGTGGGGTGAAGGTACGGATCTTCAGTTTCCACTTGTGGTATTCATTCCAACGGTATTTTTCCGGATTGTTGTAGGCCAGCGCATCGTAATTTTTCCCGTCCCAAAGGGAGAAGGGTGGGGTGGCGCTCACACTCAGTGTGAACTGTGATCCAGTACGTGTATAAATGGGATTGTCGGTAGAGACGCGTGAAAGGGTAAAACCGAGCGTGATACTGTTACTGACTCCAGTCTGGAAAGGAAACTGGTTCCACGACCAGTTTTTAAGTCCATAACGCTGGAAACCCAGTTCACCCATGAATTGGAAGTAGTCGTCGGGCCACTCCAGTCGTTTGCCGTATCCGAGTGACAATCCTAACATGCTGAATACCTGGTTGGGGTCGGAGGCATATTGGGCCATGTCCTCGTAACCACCATAACCACCATAGCCACCATAGCCGCCGTATCCACCATAACCACCATAACCCCCGTATCCACCACCATATGGGTAGCCACCGTATCCGCCATAACCATACATGTAGGGATTGTAAGCGTTTTGTGAGTAGTAATCGCTGTTGAGGCCGGTATATCTTGAGTAGTAGGCGCTCACCGAAAGATTGTTTGGCCTTTTTCCTCCGAACCAGGGTTCCATGAACTGGAACTGATATGATTGGTAGTAACGGCCGTTGGTCTGCGCACTCAACACCAGTGTCTGTCCTTCACCTTGCGGGATGATGCCCCTGTGCATAGAGGGGTTGAGTAGGTTCTGCAGTGAGAAATTGTTCAGCTTAAGGCTCAGTTTACCCACCAGTCCAGTTACACCCCATCCGGCGGAGAATTCAATTTGATCATTTCCCTTAGAGGTGAGTGGATAGGTAATATCCACAGTACCATCTTCCGGGTTGGGGTTGATGCCGCCTGAGATGTCGGCAGAGAGTGCCTCCGGGTCGAAGTGTCCTGTCTGGGCGATCTCACGTACCGAGCGTAGCAGGTCTTCCTTGCTGAAAACTGCTCCTGGTTTGGTGCGTAACTCACGACGGATCACATCTTCGTAAAGCCGGTCGTTGCCCTGTATGATTACCCGCTTGATGGTTGCCTTGGGCCCTTCAACTACCCGTAATTCGAGGTCTACTGAGTCCTCTTCAATGTTTATCTCTACAGGATCTATGTCGGAAAAGAGGTAACCGTTGTTCTGGTATAGGTTCACCGCGGCATCCTCATCGACAATCAGTCGTTCCTGTAATTTCTTCTGGTTGTATACATCACCCGGTGCCATGTTGAGTAGCTGTCCCAGCTGTGCTGAAGAATATTGTGTATTGCCCACCCAGTTGATGGAGCGTATATGGTATAAGGGTCCCTCTTCGAGTGCAATTTCGATGTTGACCGTTTTCTCGTCATGTTTAAAAACGGTATCGCGGATAATCTCAGCATCTCGGTACCCTTTTTCGTGGTACTTGCCAATCAGATTCTTTTTATCCTCTTCGAAGAGTTCCTCTACAAATTTCTTCGCACGAAAAAGGTTGCGTAACTTCCCTTTCTCGTTTGTCTTCTTCATTGCCCATTTCAGCTGGTTGTCACTAAGAGCTTCATTGCCCTCAATCAAAATGCTGTTGACCTTTAGTTTTTCTTTCTTGTCTACATTGATCTCCAGCACCACCTGGTTCAATTGTGTGGTATCGGGTCGTTGAAAAATGCGTACCTCGGCATCACCAAATCCCTTTTCATCGTAGAAACTTTTAATGATGGTCTCAGCCCGTGCAATCTGGGGAGGGGTGATCTGGTTCCCTTTCACGAAACCAATCTTCTTCTCTATATCATCCTGCTCACTCTTTTTCATGCCAAAATAGCGAATGTTGGCTACTCTTGGACGGTCTGTGAGACGGATTTCAAGCCATACGCTATCGCCCTCAATTTTATTCTGTATGATCTTCACATCGGAAAAGAGACCTTGTCGCCAGAAACGCTTCAAGGCACCTGTAATCTCCTCCCCGGGGATCTGGATCTCCTGCCCCTTTGCCAAACCGGAGAAACCTACTAAGACAAACTTCTGATCTGCATACATGGTTCCCTCCACACCAGTGATGTCGATATCGGCAATTATGTACTTTTTTGGGGGTGCTGTGTAATTCACATTCAGTTCTGCTGGCAGACCTGTAGGAATGGTGTCATTCTGCTGTGCCGGCAACGTTGCCTGTGAAAGTGCAATGGCTAGTATCAATAATAGGAATGTTCTCTTCAACATTGTTGTATGATTATTCTTTTCAATTACTCCTCGTAGGAGCAGTATAGATTTATTATTGTTCCGGTTCAATTTGTTCGCTGATCTTGCCAAATCGTCTCTCCCGTTTCTGGTAATCAAGAATCGCTTTGTAAAGCTCTTCATCGTTGAAATCTGGCCAGAATGTTTCAGTGAAATAGAACTCGGCGTAGGCAGACTGCCATAGAAGGAAATTGCTGATTCGCTGCTCACCACCAGTGCGGATCAATAAGTCAGGGTCGGGCAAGTTGCGGGTGGTGAGATAGTTGCTGAATGTCTCCTCGCAGATATCTTCCTTGTGCAGAATCCCTGACTCGATATCGTCACTGATCTTTTTCACAGCCTGGGTCAGCTCCCATTTTGATGAATAGCTCAGGGCAATCACCAAGGTAAGATTTTTTCCTCCTGCTGTTTCCTGAATACAATCTTGCAGTATCTTTCGGACATTATCCGGCAGTCGATCAAGATCGCCGATAACAACAATCCGTACACCGTTCTTTTTCAGTCTTGCCGTCTCACGTGTCAGCGCATAGACCATTAGATCCATCAACCCACTCACCTCGTCCATGGGACGATGCCAGTTCTCAGTAGAGAACGCATATAACGTCAGGTATTGAATCGACGCAGCTGAAGCTGCTTCTACTACTCTCCTGATCGCCTCAACTCCCTCCCTGTGTCCTGCACTTCGGTCCAGACCCCTGGTTTTAGCCCATCGTCCGTTACCATCCATGATAATGGCAATATGTGCAGGAAGTCGATTATGATCCAGTTTATCAATCAACGACATCTCTTGTTGGTTGTATTGTTAGTTGCCACAACAGGGATCACGGCGTAAGCCGAAATCCCAAGTCATGTAAATCATTGTGATGGAATACCAGTCCTTATTCTTCAAAAGAGAACCCTGAATGCGGTATGGATTATCTAAATCAGGTTCTGTGCCATTCCATGTCACATCAAAGTCATCACCGAACAGTTTTCTCATCGAAAATTCAATTCCGATATTCATCCTGTTTTTAATTTTATACTTCACTCCGGCACCAATTGGGACGCTCATATTTAAAAATAACCGCTCACCAGAGGCGACAGTCAAACCTGCACCGGCCAGCAGATACGGTGTATAGCGACTGGTTTGAAGATATTCCTGTCGGTCACTGTAGGGCAGAAAATTAAATTCTACCTGTGCACCTGTCTCGCCAAAGGTCCTACTGAAAGCATGATCGGCTCCGTAAGGAAAATAGTTACCACTACCATCACTCTTGCCGGTGACCCTGCCTGCCAGAATATTTGCTTTCACAGCCCAATGAAGACTAATGTTGTAACGCATCAGCAAGCCGCCTGCAATGCCCGGATATTTGAAGAGGCTGTTCTTGTTGGCATCACCCATGTAAAACGAAGTGCCGGCAGCACCTCCAATCTCATATCGGTACTCCTGTGCTTGGAGTATTGTGGAGAGGGTGAACCAGCAGGAAAGGATGATCCAGAAGCGCATTTTACATATCTGAGAATTTATTGAGGCGACCCTTCCAAACATCGGCAATTTGTGATTCCTGAGAGGATATTCCGCCGAATATCCATATATAGTTCTCCGCATCGGTCGATACCGATGCATATTTTCTCCTTGTGAATTCGGCAGGAAGAGACTGGTTCTCCCCTGTCTGTAACCAATCTAGTCCGTGATTGTTGGAGTAATAGAAGCTGTTACCTTCCGTGGTAGCCGTCATCAAGTAAGGTTTGCTGTCATAATAGAACATAGTGCTACCCTGCAGCGCGAGTGATTCGGGCACCCTTGAATGAATCCAACTGATGTGGTCCTCTTTTTCTTGTAATATCCATATGTGATTGCTGAGACTGTTGCCTGCAGTAATCCCTCCTGCAAGCAAGAGGTGCTTGATAGAGTAGGATGCAGGGTCAACCACCTGTGTTGTAGAAAAATGACTCATTGGAAAGTTTTCAGGTAGGTTGTTCATCAATACCATCTCCGTGAAATCGGTTGTTACTGCAAAACGAAGGTTCTCTTCTTGTTCTATGGCAATCAGTAGCTTGTCACCTTCAATGGTGGGAAGTGTGCCATAAATTGCCTGTACGTTCAAGTCTGGGAATAGGCTGTTCCAGAGAATACCATCTGCTGAGTGATATAGTGTGTTGGTCAGACTATCCAGTGCAATGACACCTTCGTTTGTAATGGTAATGGTAGTGAGATCGATTGTGTGAGGTAATCCCACAAGGTTGAGAGAGTTCCAGACAAGATTTTCATCGATACCTGCCATCAGAGCTTCAATTCCGTTGTTTGTCTGAAAGTACGTGATGAGCTTATCGTTCAGTAGCACCGAATTCTGTGACAGGAAAGGTGTAGGCAGATATCCATTGGCCATTTTTTGCCAGGAGAGGATGTATGGATCTTCCTGGTAAATGTTCAGTTCGAAACGATATTCCTTTTTCGAAATCCCGTCGGGGGCGGTCGTAGTGATTAAACTGAGCCGGTTAATTGCCACCGAGTCAGATGTTTGCCAGTTGTAGGTGCTGTCCTCATCAAGAGTGAGCATCACCTGTGAAAAAGGATTGTACATATTGGAACTGCCTATCGACAACAACACACTATCAACATGAAAAAGATAGGGTAATGGTTCATCGTTAAAGATCTTGCCATTAATCTGGTCGATGGTAAATTTGGTAGCTGACAACAAATCAGTTGTGTCCTCTTTCGATGAGAGTGAGAAGGAATAGATCTGTGCATCAGGTGAATATTCCACATTGTCAGTCGATGAATTCAGGCAAGAAGAGAGGAACAACAAGGTCACGACGAGCACCGATGCCAAGGGGAAATATTTTGATATCATTTGTTTCAAAAAATATTGTAAACCAGGTTTAAGTAAGTGCAAAAGTAGGAAGATTTTTCGCTATAACCATATTAAAATGAATATTTAAAGAAATTTTCGAGTTATTTTGCTCTTTAAATGAAACTGCAATGAACCTGGGGAATTATTTACCTGGATGATTTCACCTTGTATCTCAGGTGCTTTTACACCCTGGCCGAGCAATATCTCCGATCGCTCCACATAGGCCTCATCCCATAATTCGGCATCAATGAAACTGCTTAACAATTGGGATCCACCCTCCACAAGTAAAGAGTGTACATTCTCAATGTAGAGGTGATACAATATCTGGCTGATGACATCACCCTGAAAGTCAATGATGATCACTTTCACGCCGGCCGAAGAGGGGGACGACTCACGAGAAACAGCACTAAAGAGGATGGTACGTGTTACTCCGTTGAAGAGTGCTGCGTCAGATGGGATTTTATGATCCCGGTCAATCACGACCCGGGTGGGATTTGACCCAAACCATTTCCTTGCTGTAAGTTGTGGGTTGTCTAGCAATGCGGTGTTAGTCCCAACCATGATGCCTGCCACCTCTGTTCGAAACTTGTGTACTATTGTTTGTGTGATAGGATTGGAGATGATGGCAGGTGCTCTTTCTGTAAGTGATGAACGCAGGTGGTCCATATATCCATCACGGCTTTCTGCCCATTTGAGAATCACGTATGGCCTTTTATCTAGTTGATTGACGAAGAAGGCTCTGTTTAGTTCACGGGCCTCCTCCTCCATCAGTCCAACAGAGACTTCAATACCGCCTTCTCTCATTATGGCAATCCCCTTTCCTGCAACCATCGGATTGGGATCTGTAACTGCTATCACCACCCGTGGAATACGACATGAAACAATCAATGCGGCACAGGGGGGCGTCTTTCCCTGATGGGCACATGGTTCAAGTGTGACGTAGAGGGTGCTTTCCATGAGAAGGGAGGGGTTTTTCACAGAGGCAATGGCATTCACCTCGGCGTGTGGCTCACCGTATTTCCGGTGATATCCTTCGCCAATTATCTTGTCACCGTGGACAATGACCGCTCCTACCATGGGATTGGATCCCGTGTAGCCCTTGCCCTTTCGGGCCAGTTGAAGAGATCGCTCCATGTAGATTGATTGTATGCTCATTTTACCTATCTTTGCTTTGGTGATGACCGCCGTTGTGTGACGAATGGTCGATGCCACATATATTGAACCCGTTATGTATCAGATCATTCGGTATATCCGGCAAGAGCTGAGTGAACACTATTCCCCTTCCGAGACATCCCTACTGGCACGGATCATTCTGGAAGAGGTGAGTGGCTTCACTTTTGCCGCATTAACCTCCGGCAAATTTAGCAATTTATCCGATTGCCAGGAACGTAAATTGCAACAGATTCTCTCCAGACTGAAATTGGGAGAACCATTTCAA
>Ga0209510_1005727_pt1 | contig 10243 bp, 7 predicted proteins | sample BiotimSIPDNA_FD_185749 | JGI IMG/M metagenome (GOLD analysis project Ga0209510, IMG submission 185749) | Anaerobic biogas reactor microbial communites from Washington, USA - Biogas_R1 time_0 SIP DNA (SPAdes) (version 2) | ecosystem: Engineered > Bioreactor > Anaerobic > Unclassified | place...
CAATCTCTATGCTCAGGTCTTTACTCCTCGAACAGGTCAAAATCGACTTTCATCTCCTCGATTCCTGTTTCCGCTCTCCTTCTCTTGCTCCTTTCTATTAGCTGTTACATGCACGCACTTCGTGAGTATGGTAGCAAGTATAATACTGTTGTTTCGGGACCAATCTTAAAAGCGAGGTGGTCCGGGATGAAAAGAGTTCTTGTTGTTACCGAAAGCAACTCCCCGAAAGGAACCAGATTTCGACTAAACTTCATCGATGCGACCGACCCGTTTCGGTTGTCTTCGATATTTGTAATGGAGACTCATAGCTTAGTTGTATCCTTGGCATACAGAGACGGATTGATCTACTGCTCGATGTCCAGAGATTTCTCGATATACGATGTTTCTGACTTAAGTTCTGTGAAAGAGATCTCCCATATCGACCTGTATGGTGGAATCGATATGGAACTGTCTTCTGACGGCAATTACGCTTATCTGACTTCCTGGAAGAGGGGAATCACTATCGTTGACATTCATAATCCCTTTAGTCCTTCCGTTGTCGGCAGAGCGTCATGTAACTACGAGGTCTTGCCTGACGACGACAGTCCGTACGGACCCTATGGCGTTGCAGGAATTGTGGTGCGAGGAAGATACGCTTTCTGCGTGACCTGTGACTATACGGACGACAAGCATAGAGAGGTTTTCATTGTGTACGATATAGCCGATCCATCAAAACCTTCTCAAGCAGCGATAATCAGCACCGCTCCCTGGAGAAGCCATGGAATGGTTGCTCAAGGAGATATTGCTTATGCCTCGGGTTTTGAAAGCATACTCGTTTTCGACATTTCAGAGCCGCTCGATCCCGTTCTCATCAACAGACATGAACAAAAGGCAAGAATGTGCTGCAACTCGGTTATCCGGGGAAACCTGCTTTACAATGCAGGGTCGGACTACGCTCCGGAAGGCTCTGCCGGGGTACTGTCGATTTTTGACATCACCAATCCCCTTCATATAAGGGAGATTGGAGAAACGCCGACATTAGGGCGTGTCAGCTGGAACTTGGCATTAGTTAAGGATCTTGTATATGTCGTAAGCGACGGTACTATTTCGGCAGTAGAAATCGCTAACCCCGAGAAACCTGCCGTTAGAAGTCTTTGTGGGCCCTCGGGAGCAGACATGGTCTATAATGCCATTGAGATCATAGACTTTTCTGCTTGAGATCGATGAGAGGCGGGAGAGATCATGAGAGACTTCGCGATTTCCATGGATTCTGATCCTGATGAGAGAGGTGACTGCGCTTTCATGGTTGTCGATATTACTCCTAATCAGACACCGGCGCTTGTTGGCAGGACACCCTGTCAAGGTTTTTACAGAGACCTTTTCGGAATCGGCAATTATCTCGTCTGTTCAGGAAATTCCGAAGTCGATATCTACAATGCAGCATTGCTGCCGGAAGTAAGTCTTATCTCTCATTTCAAGGGGTTCGGAGGGAAGAAGATCGCTCCGGATGTACACAGAGATCTCATATTCGTTCTAAACGAAGTTCAGGGTGTTGGGATCATAAGCATAGCAGGACGAGAAGAGCCGAAGTTGCTCAGTCACATCTGCCCGGGAAATCTTTCGGAAGATCTATTAATGACGGATATCGCCTTGCTCGACAACCGTCTTCTGTTGCTTGTTAATGATTTGAGCACTTCATCTCACCGTGAATGCCTGCTGATTTACGACGTCACTTCGCCCGAGAATCCGCAAATGAAAGAAAGAGTGAGTATTGCCCCCTGCAAGGGGAACGTTATTTCATTTAAAGGTGAACAACTGTACGTCGCCGGATTCAATAGCTTAATGATCAGTAGCATGAGTAGCATTGAAGAGAGCGGAGAGTCTGTACTCAAGAAAAGGGAGAAAATGAGAGGGGTCGCAATTCTCGTCGACGGAGACTTCGCATATCTCGTCGAGCATGAATGGGCTCTTAGGACAACCATTGGCTTGCTGAACATCGTAGATCTAAGGCGGCCTGAAGAGCCAAAATTCGAAGGAAAGACGCTTCTGACGATTAACTTTCAGACAGATTTTACGGATGTCTCTATGAGGAAGATCGGGGAGAGACTTATCCTCGTTTCGAGTTTCGGGCTGCGGGTTATAGATGTTAGTGATCCCGATAATCCAGATATCACCCATCTATTCCGCCCCTCGGGCAATTTCAGAATTGCTTCCGGACTGGAGATACTCACGGTTGATCGAGCTTATTAGATATCATAGACGTGTATTCCCGAGTTCCATTTGCCCTCAGGAGCGTTACGGGCGGCGAGCAGTCTCGGCAATTCCGGTCTTCCGATATCTACAATCGCCACGCCCGAGTCGCAGGCGATGTAGGCTATCTCATCGTCTATCGCTATGCTGTATCCGAAACTCAACGGTAAGACAATTTCTCCAATGAGTCGAGGGTGCAGAGGGTTTGAGATATCTATTACATCAAGAATTCCAGTGTGTTCGACGGAGCCGTGAATAACACCAACGGCAAAGAGAAGATCATCGGATAACTTCGCGTTTACTAAAAAGCGACTCCCGGCTTTTAACTCTCCAACAATAATGGGGTCTTCAGGAATGGAGATGTCGAATGATAGAACCCCGTGTGCGCCGACGGCGAAGACATAGTTGCCTTTCGAATCCATCCCGTGCGCTCTGAAGTCCGGAGTCGGGATTTTCGTGTCTTTCTTTGGATTCGAAGGATCTGAAACATCGTACACGTACAAAGCTCCCTGGTTCCTCGACGTGACGTAATCCATGGTAGCTCCAAACAGGAAATTGCCTCTGAGACAAAGGCCGCTTGACATACCATATGGTCCATCATTTCCAACCGGATGAAGATCGACGCAGTCACAATCGGCGCTTCCCAGTGGAATCGGGTCGTCCCTTTTTGAGACATCCAGGATTGCTATTCCGCGCCTCCAATTAGAGAGGTAGAGAAGCTCCTTCATTCTATCTAAAAGAATGTATCCTCCATTGTATCCTTCTATTTTTTTCAGCAGTTTTATGTTCTCGATATCTGCGATGTCGAAGACCTCGAAGAACTCTCTTTCAAGGCAATAGAGTCTTCCCGAATCGACTAGGAAGGCCATGCAGTTTCCCGAAGCTTTAGCCCTCTCAATTACGGATATCCTCGCCGGGTCGGATACATCTGCCAAGATGAATGAGGAACCGATATTCCAGCCAGATAGATTCTCACCGAAAACGAGACGTTTCACAGAAATCATGCCTCCATCAGGTCCAAAATCATGAATCCGTTTTAAGAGATAGAGGAAGAGACGTTTTGACTTCTTCAGTCTACTTCTATTATCGCCACGCCTATGTATTCCTTTGTCTGATCCAGTTCATCAAAAAAAGCTAAAACTGCCGGGTTGTTTACATCTTTTACATCCACAGTCGCGACACCGTGAGAGCAGGCCAGATAGGCGGTATCTTTATCCACGAGAAATCCAAAGCCCTCTCCCGTGTCTATGCGGATCTCGTTTATGAGGCGAGGATGCACCGGGTTTGAAGTATCGATCACCTGAAAGAATCCATTCTGAGACCTGTCGCTCGAGAGGAGCGGCAATGAAGACAATTTGCTGTCAGCCTTTGCAGAACTCTCTTCTTCGGCGAATTCAAGTATTCTTCCCGAGATTAGGAGTCGATTCCTGTAATCTCGGGCGAAAACGCCGAACCTTCCTTCAAGCAGCAGTTCTCCAATCGTCATGGGCTCTTCAGGTGAATCTATGTCTATTGAGAGAACTCCAAATGCTCCGACCACGAACAAGTGACTTCCTACTATTGCCATTCCATGGCCCCTAACAGGGGTTGTGCTCAATCTGGCAGCCTTCCTGATATTTTCGACATTGCTAACGTCGTAAACATAGAGAGCCTCTCGCCCTTTTGTCATCGAGTAGTCTATAGCAACTCCATAAATATAGTTTCCCTTCTTCATTATCTGAGAAATCCCATACGGTCCATAAGTGGCGGTGGATTCAACCGAAATATCACAATCACATGACCCGAGCAGAACAGGCGAAGTCGGGTTCTTGAGATCAATTACGCTTATTCCCTGCTGATAACTTGAAAGGTACAGGCGCCTTTCCGAAGCTTCATACAGTGTTGTGTTACCGGGATGGTTTCCCTCAAAGATGGATACTCTGGAGATTTCTGGAAGGCTCGAGACATCGAAGATTTCAAGATGCCTCAACTCGCTGCAGAAGAGAAGGCCGTTGTGTGAGGCGAATGAAATGGTCGTACCCAGAGTCCTTATTCGATCTACGAAAAATATCTTGCGCGGATCGGTAACATCGAGAACGACAAAGGCCGGATCGGACGGTTCTATGGGGAGCTCGCTTTCCGAAGTGATCATGAACCTTTTCACAGACAATCACGCTCCTTCCAAAGAGCCAGGAGTGACTTCGAGACTTCGTGCGCGAGCGGCTCTCTTAACGAATCTTCGATTTTAACCCTGTTCGCCGAACAAAACTGAGCTCATCTAGGCGAGTGGGTCAACTCGTGTCCTCGAATTATGTTGAATGATCGTCACCAGCCGACATACTCAAACTTTTTGACAGAGCCGAACTCGTGCTTTCTGTACCTCTCAATTGTCTTTCCTATTTCTATCAGCGCCGGCTCTATGTACTCTTCCTTCACGTAGAGCCCCAGTCTGAAGAAGTTGTACCCTTTTTCGTCATTGAAGAACCAGTTTCCCGGCGCAATCTCGATGTTCTTCCTGTTTAGATTCTTTCTTATGTCGCGCAAATCAAAGCCCTTCGGAAGCTCTACCCACCAGCTTGTACCGGAATCACAGATATTGGCTTTGGCGTACGACGGCAGGTATCTGTTACAGGCATGGATTAGCAATTCTCGCCTTTTTGCAAGTTTCTCCTGCACGAACGAAAGATGATGATCGTAGAACTCGGAGTTGAGTATCTCGTTTGTCACCAGCTGAAGTAGTCCGGCGACATCTCTCTCCATGACTCTCATCGAGCTCCACAATAGGTCCAATGCTTTTTCCGGGCCCACTATCCAGCCGGTAGTGACTCCCGCTCCAAAGGTTTTCACGATATCGTGTATTTCGAAAACAACGTTGTCCTCTTCATAGTGGCGGATTGGAAAGGGTGTCTTGCCCGTGTACTGAAACTCTGAGCCACCTGTCAGATCGTCAATGATCGGGACTTTGTAGTTTGCCGCGAGCTTCACAAGATCCCGTTTCTTCTTCTCGGGCATATTGAAGCCCATTGGCTCCCCGGCTGTCGATTGCATATAGATGAGTTTTATGGCGTTCTTTCTAAGAGCGTCTTCCAGCTCTTTCAGATCTATCCCCTCAATGCTGCTCCTTACCGGAATAACCTTGAGATGCAAAGTCTTCAGAATTCCAAGCACGCTCATGTTCGTGGGATTCTCAATCACAACTGCTTCTCCCTGTCTGGTGAAGGCTTTGAAGATAAGGTATTCGGATTCTACGCTTCTGCCGCTCACGATAACATTTTCCGGCTTCAGGCTCTCCCCATTACACCCCAGTCTCATGCATATTGTTTTTCGGAGATCGCGCAGTCCTTTGGGGTGTTCCACGTAGTTGACCGTCTCCGAAAAGAGGGGATTCTTCATGGCCCTCTGTGTGAGAGCTTTGAGGAGCTGGCCGGGAATCAACTCCTCGTCGGGCGAGGCGTTGTGGAAGATGACCTGCAAACCACGCGTCGCAGTTTCGCTCGATGGGGATCGCTTCTTGAACTGATGCGTATGTCTGTACCAGGTATCCAGGTGTCTGCACCAGTCGATGGGTCCGGAATCTGCTCCCTTCTCTTTCTTCGCGCGTATATATGTACCGCTCCCGACTTCTCTGTAGACGAGATCGTCCATGTAGAGTTCATCCATCGCTTTTATAACTACGTTCTTGCTCACACCCAGAAGCTGTTCGATCTCCCTTACGGAAGGCAGTTTTGAGCCGTCGGGATACTCGCCTGATAGGATTTTCTTTCTCAGCCGTTCAAGTAACTGCAAATATAGCGGAACCGTGCTGTCCTTATCAAGCTGAAAGTCGATTCTGAACATATATACTCACCTGCTTTCCTTCAATCTCTCCAAACATCCCATGGACGCCAAGGCATTCCAAGCATCGCCCCATAGATCCACTGGCCATGATGTATATCGCTATCGTATGCGTAGAGGAGTAGTTGAGTTGTCATGAAAACGAACGGCAGATGTTCAGCCATAAGCAGCTGGAACTCGGAGAGCAATTTGTATCTATCTTCCCATTCAATGACGGAATTCTGAAGCTCAAAGATCTCGTCTATTTTCTTCTCCCATTCGGGAGAAAAGTACATTTCTTCGGTTATGTGGTCTTCAGGATCGTAATCGGGATGGTAGTTCCAGTAATGGTTCGTCCCTTCGGAATGGTAAACCATTCTCTGTAATCCCGGCTCATAGTTATATTCGCCAAGACACATGACGTCAAACGTACCCGAAAATGCTTTGGTCACATATGTATTCCAGTCCATGAAACTCGTGGTTGTAGAGATACCGAGATTCGAAAGTTGATTTGCAAGTATTGCAACGATAGCAGTCCACTGGGTGTTCCACAAGTTCACTTTTATCTCGAAGCTTACGGGGTTTCCGTAACTGTCGATACAGGTTCCGTCACTTCTCCAGTCGAATCCACCTCGCTTTAACTCAACCCTTGCCCGGGTTGGCGAAAAGTCGTAACTGAACTCCTCCACATGGGGATCGTAGTAGATGCTGGAAGAGCATATCGGGCCGTGCAGGATGACTCCCAGACCGCAATATACTGTATCCAGAATCGATTCTCGATCCATCAAATAAGCTATCGCCTTCCTGAAGTGTTCGTTTCTGAACCACTCGCGCTTCACCGGATCGGGAGCATTGAAGTTGAACATGAGGAACTCAGTCAGCGGTCTCGGCTGACCGGCCACAGCTTTCCAGCCCTTTTCCTCTGCCATTGAGAGAATTCTCGGAAACTGGTCGGCAGTTGGATTGATTACGTCGAGTTCGCCTGCTTCAAACCTTATAAGAACCTGTTGCATGTTTGTGGAAATCGTTATGAAGATCCTGTCTAGATAGGGCAATCTGAAACCTGAACTGTCAAATCTCCAGTAATAAGGGTTCTTCTCAAGCACTATCATATCGCCGTGATAATACTTCCCTATAACGAATGGACCCATGACTACCACTTTCTCGAATTCACCGATATTCCATGCGGAAGAGAAAGTCCCTTCGATAACGTTCTTTTCAAAACAGTGTTTCGGCAGAATCGGAGTGAGGCCGACAGTTCTCGGCGCGAGGGCGTTTGGTTCGCTCCATGTGAACGAGATTGTATTACCTTCGACTTTTACATAAGGTAGTTCCCCACTTGAATCAAGAAAGTCACCGTTTCCAAATAGAGTCATTTCAGGTACCAGATATATCTCTTCAAAAGTCCATCTGACGTCTTCTACTGTGAAAGGATGGCCGTCAGACCACTGAAGACCCTGGCGGATGACAAAACTTAAAGTACAACCATCTTCGGAAATCCACCACTCTTTGCAGAGAGATGGGTATTCGGGAAATCCATTCTCATTTTCGTTGAGAAGCGACTCCATAATCAGGTCGAGTGTGATTGCCGATCCCCCGTCCGTGGCAAACGCCGGATTAAAAGACCTTAGATCGGCGCCATCGATGCTCAGTGACCCTCCAGGTTTCCCCAAAACATCGGCGATATAGTAGTCTGGTTCAGAAGCCAGAGCGCTTATAGAAGTTGTGAGGAGAAACAGAACAAGAAAGACGAAGCGAATTGAGATTGCCAGGTTTTTCGTACTCATTCCTTCCACGCTCCCCAGAAATCCATGAGAGGACCGTAGTACGGGAGATCTTCTTCACTCGGTCCCGGGTGGAATGTATTCTTGTATGCGTAGATGGCAAGATCCTGGATGATGGTGAAGATAAGCGGCTGCTTCTGGGCCATTATCATCTGGAATTCGGCGAAGAGGTCGTATCTCTTCTGCGGGTCGATCTCGGTTATCTGGAGTTTGTAGATTTCGTCGATTCTCTCTTCCCAGTCGGGCAGCCAGTAGTTCTCTTCGTTTATGTGGTCTTCATCACTATAGCCGGGCGGGTAGTTCCAGAAGTGAATATTCCCGTCAATGCGGTAGACGTTTGCTCCGATACCGGGGTCAGGACTTCCGGTGAGACCTATGATTACCCCCTCGTATCTTCCACTGAGTAGCCTTTCGACCAGAGCGTTGAACTGAAGCTGTGAATAGTTGATCTTCACTCCGATTTTCGTGGCATTTGAGACAAGATTTACACCTATCAGGTCTCGAAGCTCGCTGTTGAAGTTTGTTATGAGCTCGAATTGGACTTTGTTACCGCGGCTATCGACACACGTGCCATCTGAAAGCCAGTCGAAGCCTCCTTTCTTAAGTTCGAGCCGTGCTCTGGTGACTGAGTACTTGAGGCCGAATTGCTCGACACCTGGATAGTAGAAACCGCAATAAGGAGGTATCGGGCCGTAAAGTGGAAGACCAAACCCGTTGAGAAGCGTATCGATTATCGATTGCCTCTCTATAAGATATACCATTGCCCTCCTGAAGTGCTCGTTTCTGAACCATTCTCTTCTTATCGGATCGGCAGCGTTGAAGTTGAATGCGACAAATTGATTGCCGTATCCTCCGACTCCAGTTCCTGTCTGCCAGCCCTTCTCTTCTGCCATCGAAAGAATCCTCGGATAATTATCGGCGGTTGGAAAAAAGACGTCAGTCTCGCCGACTTCGAACCTTAGCAATAGCGCCGCTCTGTCGGGTACAATCTGGTAGACTATTCTCTCAATATATGGAAGCTGGTTTCCCTGAGTATCATACATCCAGAAGTGGGGGTTTCTCTTCAGAACAATACGCTCACCGGTGATGTAATCTTCAATTGTGTAAAGTCCCATAGTCACCAGTTTGTCCCATTCGTCCAGTCCCCATGCCTGCGCAAAAGTACCGGCCTTGAGCCTTTCATCTAGCGCATGTTTCGGAAAGATATCTACAAAACCTATCGCTCTCAGCGCCAGGGCGTTCGGTGTCGTCCAGGTGAAGGAGATAGTCTCCGCATCGATTGTCTGCACATCCGGAGGAAGGCCGTTTGCATCGAAGATTCCTCCGATTCCCGTCCCTGTGACCTCGGGCAGCAGCTCTTCCAGTGTCCAGCGTACGTCTTCCAGGGTGAAGGGTTCCCCATCCGACCACTTCAGTCCCTGCCTTATCTTCATGTAAAGAGTCAAGCCGTCTTCGGAGAACCACCACTCCTTTGCCAGGTAGGGTCTTGTGGGCATCATATAAATGTCTGGAATCAGAAGCGAAGAGTAGAGCCAGCCGTTTATATTGCTTGTCGAAACTGAAATGGCCGCGTTGAAAGTGTGGGGGTCACCTGTCGATGCTACATACATAGTCCCTCCAGGCTTTCCGTTGCAGTCTTCTATGAGATATTCCGGTTCAATTGCAAAAGCGAAACTGGATATCACGATGAGTGCCAGAATGAAAATTACACTTTTCATTTTCTCACTCCCTTTCTCCAGATTTTTAAGTGGTGAAGCCTTCAACGAACTGGCAGTTGACCGCCAATTTATCTTGTACTTAATCAACGGAATAACAGGACTCAAGTGAAAGAGGTTAAAGATAAATTGAAAAAGGCGAGGGTCACAAATGAAATCTGACTGTCGTGGCACATCCAGTATTTTGAGTAACCTTATGACAATGAATATTATAGTTGCTATAGACTTACCAGCATTCGATTGATTACACTCTCAACGATCTCTTTTTGTAAAGATGATGAGCATTGTTATTGAACTCTACTTGCAGGTGCACTTAAAATAAATGCAAATTCATAAGGTTAAGACACTTTTTAGCGGTCTAATTGCGTTACTGTGTATTAAAAAAGTTAGTGTGTAGATCATTTAATACCATCGAGTCTAACTTTTCTAAAAAAAGACCCGGCAGCGATTCGCCGGGTCTTTTCATATGGTTCGGTTCGATCTCAGTAAGTTTCGCAGAAAAGTTCGAAGTAGCTTTTCGGGTGCTTGCAGGCCGGGCATACATCGGGCGCCTCTTTAGCCTCGAGAATGTAGCCGCAGTTCCCGCATTTCCACAGTACTTTCTCTTCTCTCTTGAAGACTTTACACTTCTCGATATTATCGAGCAGTTTCAGGTACCTGGCTTCGTGTCTGTTCTCCACCTTCGCGATCTGTCTGAAGCTGTTGGCGACATCCTTGAAGCCT
>Ga0209510_1005731_pt1 | contig 10237 bp, 8 predicted proteins | sample BiotimSIPDNA_FD_185749 | JGI IMG/M metagenome (GOLD analysis project Ga0209510, IMG submission 185749) | Anaerobic biogas reactor microbial communites from Washington, USA - Biogas_R1 time_0 SIP DNA (SPAdes) (version 2) | ecosystem: Engineered > Bioreactor > Anaerobic > Unclassified | place...
TGGCCAAGGCCGAGATAGCTCTAGCAAAGGGGAAGAAGCAGTATGATAAGCGTGACACTCTCAAGAAGCGCGACCACGAGCGCGAGATGGACCACCAGGTCAAGGAGCGAGGCAGGTAATCAGGGATCCTTCCCGGAATAGGTGTCTAACCGGCATCAACTTACAGACAGCACCGCACATAAGCATCTCCTTAACAATTCGGACATATCAACAGACCTGATCCCGTAAAAGACAGGACAGGGCAGGAAACACCTGTTCAGGACAGCAAAAATGCAGGAAAAAATCAAAAGTTCGGGCTCAGGAGATACCTTGAGTAGAACTGGTCAATATAAGCCACGGCCTCCTCGGCCTCATCAACAATACGGAAGATATTCATATCCTCCGGTGAGATGTTATGCTCTTCGTTCAGCATCACCCCGGTGACCCAGTCGAACAACCCTGACCAGTACTTGGTGCCAACCAGCACTATCGGGAAGCGCCCGATCTTCTTTGTCTGAATCAGAGTGATGGCCTCGAAGAGCTCATCAAAAGTGCCGAAGCCGCCGGGCAATACTATGAATCCCTGGGCATACTTCATGAACATCACCTTGCGGACGAAGAAATAGTCGTATGTAATAAGCTTGTCACGGTCAATAAATGGGTTGGCCTTCTGCTCAAACGGCAGGTCAATGTTAATACCTATTGATTTGCCGTTGCCGCGTTTTGCACCTTTGTTGGCCGCCTCCATGATGCCCGGGCCACCACCGGTGATGACACCGTAACCCTTCTGTGTCAGCTGATAGGCTATCTCTTCTGCAAGCTTGTAGTACTTATTGTTGAAATGCGTCCTGGCTGAGCCAAAGACGGCCACGCTCGGACCAATCCTCGAAAGCTTTTCGAATCCTTCAACCAGTTCGGCAATGATCTTGAAAACCCTCCAGGAGTCCATCGTATGGATCTCGTTCCAGGTCTTTGGTTCAAACGCTTCCTTTATCAGGTCCTTCTCCTTTGCTTCGTCCATAAATATAATTTTAGGCATTAAATATACTCTTTTTAGTGTTTCAGAACGGGTGCCAGAAACTGTCCCGTATAATTATCCTTTACCTCTGCAATCTCTTCAGGCGTCCCTGTGAAGATAACCTCTCCTCCGCCACGTCCACCCTCCCTGCCGAGGTCAACTATATAGTCAGCAACCTTGATCACATCCATATTATGCTCTATTACCATCACCGTATTTCCCCGCTCAACCAGCCTCTCAAGCACCTCGAGCAGAACCTTCACATCATCAAAATGAAGCCCGGTGGTGGGTTCATCAAGGATATACAGTGTGCGACCGGTATCACGTCTTGAGAGCTCGGTGGCCAGCTTGACGCGCTGCGACTCACCGCCTGATAGTGTTGTAGATGGCTGCCCAAGCCTGACGTAGCCGAGGCCCACATCCTGCAATGTCTTTATCTTGTGATATATAGAAGGAATGCCCTTGAAAAACTCCACGGCATCATCTATAGTCATCTCCAGAACATCATTGATTGACCGCCCCTTGAATTTCACCTCGAGGGTCTCCCTGTTGTAACGCTTGCCCCCGCAGTCGGGACACATCACATACACGTCGGGCAGGAAGTTCATCTCAATGGTCTTGACCCCGGCGCCCTCGCACCCTTCGCACCGGCCGCCTTTAACATTGAATGAGAAGCGTCCCGGCCCGAATCCCCTGACTTTCGCGTCAGGCGTCATGGCAAAGAGGCTGCGGATATCAGTGAAGACACCGGTATAAGTTGCAGGATTAGATCTGGGCGTTCGGCCTATGGGGGCCTGGTCAACCTCTATCACCTTGTCAATGCTCTCCAGTCCTTCAATAGATTCATACGGCAGGGGTGCCCTTGCCGCTCCGTGCAGCTTCTTTGCAAGGGCCGGGTGGAGGGTCTGGTTGATCAGTGACGACTTGCCGCTGCCGGAGACACCGGTGATGCAGATGAACGTGCCCAGGGGCACCTTCATGGTCACCCTCTTCAGGTTGTTGCCGGTAGCGCCGGTGATGGTCAGCTGTTTGCCGTTGCCCTCCCTCCTCTTCTTCGGGACCTCAATGGCTTTTGCACCGTTCAGGTAGGCAGCAGTCAGGGTGTCAGCCTTAAGTATCTCTTCCGGTGTGCCTTCGGCGACGATCATCCCGCCATGTACGCCGGCCCCGGGACCGATATCAATGATATGGTCAGCGCTGAGGATCATATCACGGTCGTGCTCCACCACTATGACCGAGTTACCTGCATCGCGAAGGCTGCGAAGCGCCTCTATCAGCCTGCGGTTGTCGCGCTGGTGCAGCCCTATGCTCGGCTCATCCAGGATATACAGCACGTTGACCAGCTTAGAGCCTATCTGCGTTGCCAGCCTGATACGCTGGCTCTCGCCACCGGAAAGGGTGCGGGCCCCGCGGTTCAGTGCCAGGTAATCAAGCCCCACGTCAAGGAGGAATCCCAGACGCGAGCGTATCTCCTTCAGTATCTCAGAAGCTATCTTCTTTTGCCGCTCTGACATATCGTCAGTCACGTTCTCAAGGTAATCCCTGAGCTCGTTGAGGTCCATAGCGGCAAGCTCACCAATATTCTTACCGCCGATGCGGAACCAGAGAGCCTCCTTCTTCAGCCTTGTACCGTTACACTCGGGGCAGACATGGTACTGGATATAGTTCTCCCTGCCTTTCCCTTTACCGTTGGCAGCACGGCCACTCATAGCCTCCATGTTACCAACGTAATTGACTACTCCCTCAAAGGTCATGAAGTAGTTGGAAGTGACCCCCAGCGGGGTATTTGACAGCTTCAGCACCTCGTCAGAGCCGAAGAATATCCTGTTCTGAACATCCTCAGGGATCTCACCAACGGGGGTATCAACGGTAAAGCCGTACTTCTCACCCAGGGCTTCGATCATCCAGAAGATCCAGATGTTACGGTATTTGCCGAGAGGCTCTATCCCTCCCTTACGTATGCTGAGCGTGGGGTCAGGCATCATCCGGCTGATATCGACTTCGGATATCTCACCCAGCCCGTTGCACTTCGGGCATGCGCCCTGCGGCGAATTAAACGAGAAGGTGTGCGGCGCCGGCTCATTGTACGAGATGCCGGTTACAGGGCACATCAGATGGCGGCTGTAATATCTCAGGCTGCTGTCACCGGCGTCCAACAACGCCATGATGCCGTCGCCCTGGTCAAGAGCCAGCAGCACAGCATCATGAAGCCTCTTTTCAGTCACATGGCCCACCTGGAATTTGTCAATCACCAGCTCGATGAAATGTACCTTGTACCTGTCGAGCTTCAGCCCTGGAGTGATCTCACTGATCTGACCGTTAATGCGGGCATGGAGGAATCCCTTCCTCCTCAGCTGCTCGAAGAGCTCCTTGTAATGGCCCTTCCTTCCCTTGATCAGCGGTGCAAGGATGTAAACCTTATGCTGGTCATACCGTTCAGACACGAGATCAAGTATCTGGGCATCAGTGTATTTGACCATCTTCTCCCCGGACTCATTTGAGTATGCATCGGCAGCACGTGCATAGAGCAGTCGCAGAAAATCATATATCTCGGTGATGGTCCCTACCGTTGAGCGGGGATTCTTGTTGGTGGTCTTCTGTTCTATTGAGATCACCGGGCTCAACCCGGTAATGCGGTCAACGTCAGGCCTCTCCATACCCCCGAGGAACTGGCGGGCGTAGGCTGACAGGGTCTCCATATACCTTCGCTGCCCCTCGGCGTAGATTGTATCAAAGGCCAGGGACGACTTCCCGCTGCCGCTGAGCCCGGTAACTACTACCAGCTTGTTTCGAGGAAGCGTAAGGCTTATGTTGCGAAGGTTATGGACCCTCGCTCCATACACTTTTATCTCATCTTTCTGTTCCGGCATGGGAGGTGACTATAGGCCGGCCTGTATCCTTGCATCCTTCTCCGGTACCCTGATAATGTATTCGCGCTTTTCGCTGTTGGTCAGGAAGGGCCTGCGAAGCCAGGGATTCAGGAATTTGAGGATCTTGTAGTTGGTGTCAAACTGCCTGGCGAACTGTTCAAAGCTGGAAACGGCAGTGTCAACCTTCACCTCATGGAAGGGCACCGGTTTGTACAGCTCCCCGGAGCTGATATTGAAGCCGTATTTGGCCGGTTCAGACATGACCAGCTTGAGGGCCACTATACGGAAGATATACCTTGCAGTCTCCTCATTCAGGAGCAGGTCATAGTAATTTGTCTCCTTCTGGATGTCAATTTGCTCACTGAGGCCATTGAACCCATTGTTGTACGATGCCGCCGCCATTGTCCAGCTGCCGTACCTCTCATATGCCTTCAGAAAATATTTGCACGCAAAGCGCGTCGATTTGTCGAGGTCATACCTCTCATCGATCTCCCTGTTGATGATCATTCCTGATTCCCTGCCTGTACCCTCCATAATCTGCCAGTATCCGGTGGCGCCTCTCGGCGAGATGACGTTGCTGAGATCGCTTTCGGCGCATGCCAGGTACTTGAAATCATCGGGCACACCGTACTCATTCAGTATCTTTTCAATTTCGGGGAAATAGCGTCCGGAGCGCTTGATTGTAAGCAGTGTTGATCCGTGGCGGTAAGCGGTGGCATTGAGTTCACGGTCAAGGCTCTCGCGGGTGTCGAAATTTTGCAGTGGCAGCGCCTCACCGGCGAAGGTGACGCTTTCAGGCACCGACCAGGAGACTGCCACAGGTCCGCTCTCCTCATTGTCAGGCTCTGCCGGCTGCTGTTCGCCGGCTGATACCAGTAGGGTAAAAACAAATCCTGCGCTGAGCAAGATCAATAATGCAATAAATACCTTTCCCGAAGTAAATTTCATAATCCCGCTATCTCATTTTGAAACTGCAAAAGTAGCGAAAATATTGCGTCCCGGAAAGCAAAAGGAAGAGGGAAAAAGGTGTTTCAGAATTTAAAATAGAACCCGGAATAGAACCCCAGTGAATAGGGTTTATAGATTGCGCCTGAGAAGTTGCTCAGCGGGGTGACATAGTACCTGAAGACAGGCTCGAGGTTGAAGGTTATCTTCTGTGAGACGTTGTATTCCATTCCGAGACCCACCTGGCTGCTCAGGTTGAATTCATTTACCCCTTCAGTATGCCCTACCATGATTGTCTCAGAGCCCTGACCGGTGTATGCGGTGTTTCCAACCAGGAGGCCATAGGCCACTCCTCCGGAGAGATTCAGCCCCACCTTCCTGTCAATGAGCCTGTACCTGACCATCACCGGCAGCTCAAGGTAACGGAACACCTGGTGAATATCTGAACCCACCTGTGTCAGATTGTATTTGGATGGGTCTGCCATGTTTCCCTGGATGAGTGTCCCAACCCTGTCCTTAGTGTCTGTCAGATAGAGGTCAGTATTCCCTGCAAGGATGGTCCCAGTAGCCGTCTCCAGACTATAGAGATAATTGCTCTTCACGGCATAATAGTCAGATAGACCTGCATAAATGGCAACGTCAGTGATTGTCTGTCCCATTGATGCCAGCCCTATCCCAGAATGAACTGTCAGCCTGTCAGAAATCCTGTAGCCCACGGAGACACCTGTTGAGTAAGTGGGTCTTGATCTCTCACTGTTGATCAGTCCGGTGATCCTGGCATCCTCACCTGTACGGGAGAAGCCCAAAGTGGGCGAAACCGAGGCTCCAACAATAAAGCGTGGGTCAGTTTTTGCTGCCGGTATTTCAGCCAGTGTAACCAGCGGGCTCTCTTCTGTTTTGGCAAAGCGACCCGCAGTGACTATTGTGATCTCTTCCGGGAGAATTTCAACCGGTGTATTATCCTGATCTCTTATGGCAGGAATATCGGCCTGTGCAAGGAGCCTGGCGGGCTCATCTGCCTGATTCTTAATGGCAGGGATATCTGCCTGTACCTGTGCCAGGAGCCGGGCGGGCTCATCTGCCGCCGGTATCACTGTCGTCAGGAGTGGCAGCTCTGCCGGTTCCGCGGTTCGGGGCATGGTTATTACCTTCGACCCGGCAGGGGCAGCAATTGGTGATGCCTCCATAATGTCAAGCGGCACATCCCTGGTGTCACCATCAGGTGTGGTCACTTCGGTCAGCAGGACAGGTGTGTTGCTGTTGCGGCCATACCAGGTAGCCAGGAGAGTCAGGGAGACCAGTGCGGCCACCCCGGCAGCAATGCCGGAGATTATCCGCAGACGCGAGGTCCTGACCGGCATCGGCGGAATATTGTCCCACACATCAGCCGGTGGCAGCACCTCAAGGTTTTTCAGGCCGTTGCGGAACACTATGTCAATATTTGGCTCCCTTTCAAACATTTACCATTCTTCTTGTGACACCCGTAAGTATCATTACCTTCTTCTGAAGTATCTCCCTCGCCCTTGAGAGATTGGACTTGCTGGTACCTTCCGAGATACCAAGCATCTCACCTATCTCCTTATGGGAATATCCTTCAATGGCGTAGAGGTTAAAGACCATCCTGTACTTCGGAGGCAGCTCCATGATCATGTTCAGCAGATCAAATGCCTCGAGGCCGGCAAAATCACTTGTGTCCGGCTCAGCCTCAGGCTCAGTAACCTCCTCAATGTCGTCAACACGGTTCAGGTAGTACCTGTTGCGGTATCGCTCCAGGGCGGTGTTGACAATGATCCTCCTCATCCATCCCTCAAAAGAACCTTCATGGCTGAAGCGCGACAGGTTTTCAAAAATCTTGATAAATCCCTCCTGCAGTACGTCCCTCGCTTCTTCCGTATTGCCTGAATACTGAAGGCATACGGCATAGAGCTTCGGTGAATACCTGCGGTAGAGCAGCTCCTGGTCACGCCTGCTGCCGGATAAACAGCCATCAATTATGTCCTTATCCTTAGCCAAACCCGCTTTTTAGTCGAGTTATAAAGGTAAGAAATAAAATCCGACCTTATCAATAGATTGATGTTAAAAAGGGCCTGAAGGTTGCGTTAAAAGTACCAAATACACTTAAAAATTATCCGTGGATAGCTTCTCCCAGCACTGCCGCTGCTGCCTCCATGATGCCTTCTGACATCGTAGGGTGGGGATGGATGCTTGTCATCAGGTCATGAGCCGTGGCCCCCATCTTCCTGGCTGTCACCAGTGATGAGATCATCTCGGTGACGTTCATTCCTATCAGGTGACCGCCAATCAGTTTGTAGTCAGAAGCATTGAACACAAGCTTGACGAAACCTTCGCGGGCGCCGGCAGCGCTGGCCTTGCCCGAAGCCATGAACATGAACTTGCCTGTTTTTGTCTCAATGCCTGCCGCCTTCGCAGCCTCCTCTGTCATGCCGCACGATGCCACCTCCGGGGTGGTATATGTGCAGCCCGGGATATTGCTATAGTCAACCGGATCAGGATTATGGCCCGCAATCTTCTCAACACAGACTATGGCTTCGGCAGAGGCTACATGCGCCAGCGCAGGACCCGGGACAATGTCGCCAATGGCATATACGCCGCTCACCGAGGTGCTGTAAAACTCATCAACCACAATCCTGCCCCTGTCGGTCTTAACCCCGGCTTCTTCAAGGCCGATACCCTCTATGTTCGGCGTTATGCCAACAGCAGAGAGAACGATGTCGGTCTCCACTGTCTCTTCGCCTTTAGGCGTTTTAATTGTCACAATGCATTTCTCTCCGGATGTGTCAACCTTCTCCACTGTAGAGTTGACCATGATCTTCATCTTTGCCTTCTTAAACGATCGTTCCAGCGTGCGTGACACTTCCTCATCCTCTGCCGGCAGTACTCGCGGCATGAACTCCACCAGTATCACCTCGGTGCCCATCGACCTGTAGAAGCCTGCGAACTCACTCCCTATGGCTCCTGAGCCCACCACCACCATTGATGCGGGCAGTTCAGGCAGAGTCATCGCTTCACGGTAGCCAATAATCTTTTTGCCATCCTGCCGGAGGTTCGGCAGCTCTCTTGACCTGGCTCCTGTTGCTATGATAATATGTTTTGCATTGTATGTCTCCTTCGTGCCGTCGGCTGCCTCCACCTCCACGGTGCCGGCGCCCTTCAAACGTCCGAATCCGCTGATAACCGGTATGTTATACTTCCTGAACAGGTACTGCACCCCCTTGCTCATGGCCTCAGCCACCCCACGGCTGCGGGCTATCACCGCCCCAAAATCCGGCGCCGGCGCCTCTCCGGCATTAATGCCGTAGTCGGCAGCATGACGCGCATAGTCAAGCACCTGCGCACTCTTGAGCAGCGCCTTCGTAGGGATACATCCCCAGTTGAGGCAGATGCCCCCCGTCTCGGCTTTCTCAACCACCGCCACCTTCATCCCGAGCTGCGATGCCCTTACTGCAGCCACGTACCCGCCAGGGCCGCTGCCAATGATTATCAGATCATATTCATTCATATAGTAGTCTTTTTAAGTTTGTCAATGTTGCTGCTCTTCTGCAGGCTGCGGATGGCACGGGCCACCAGCCAGAATAACACCAGCACCGCAACTATTGTTGCGCCAGTGGGCAGATTGGTGAACCATGATATGGCAAACCCGGCGCTTATACCCACAAAGCTGACCACCGTGGAGAGCACGATGATCCGCAGGTACCGGCGCGTGAAGAGCATTACTATATTTGCCGGTATGGTGAGCAGTGCAATGATCATTATCACCCCTGCCATCCTTATATTAAGAACTATAGCCAGGCCCGTCAGCCCCACCGAGATGTACCTGAAGAGGTCAACGTGCCTGGTAAAGGTGCGGGCATAGTTCTCGTCAAAGGAGATATAGAGCAGGGTCCTGTAGAATAATGCAGTGTAGATAATCAGCACCACTGAGATTATCCCCAGCGCTATCAGGTCGCCGTCAGTGACGGTCAGGATGCTCCCGAAAAGGTAACTCATCAGGTTTGGCGCATATCCCGGGGTCAGGTAGATAAAGATTATACCCACCGCCATGCCCAGGGCCCAGAGTATCCCAATGGCGCTATCCTCGCGCATCTTGCCTCGTGCCGACATATATTCCATTCCCAGGGCCGATCCGAGTCCGAAGACTGCAGCCCCTACCACCGGGTTCATCCCGAGGTAGTATCCAAGGCCTATTCCTCCAAAGGAGGCATGGGTCACTCCGCCGCTCAGGAATACAAGTCTTTTTGAGACAATGTAGGTCCCCGCAAGCCCCGCCGTGATGCTGGCAAAGAGCGCCCCGAGCAGTGATCTGACAACGAACGAGTATTCAAAGAGGTTTTCCATCATTCATGTTTATGGAGTACTACATGCGGCACATCACCGTGGGTGACAAGCTGTATCGGGCATCCGTACATGCGCAGATCTTCCTGGGTTATCTTGCTGTGCGGGTGATAGAACACCTTTTCACTGACACAGACAAATGACTTCACCCATGCTGAGATGGTGCCAACGTCATGCGAGACCATCATTATTGTCATCCTGCCGTTGAGCATCCTCAGCTTTTCATAGAAGTCGGCTTCAAATGATGAATCAACAAATGTTGCAGGCTCATCAAGCAGCAGCAGCCGTGGCGACCCCGAAACCGCCCTGGCAAGATAAACGCGTTGCAGCTGACCGCCTGACAGCTCATTGAGAGCCTGGTGTGCCATAGGCGTCAGCCCCAGCTCGTTCATCACCTCCGCGGCCCTTTTTTTTTCTGAGCGGCTCATGCGGCCCATGGCCCCTTTGTTGTGCATCATCCCTGACAGCACCACATCTTCCACCGTCACCGGGAAGAGGGTATCGCCCTGCGCTACCTGTGGCATATATCCTATCTGGTTCATTTTCAAATTCCCAGGTGAATAATCAACTCTTCCTGAGAGTGGTTGCAGCAATCCAAGTATCACCTTCAGGAGGGTGGTCTTGCCCCCGCCGTTGGGCCCGATGATGCCAATGAAGTCGTTCTCCTCAACTGCCATGGTCACATCGCGCAGGACGATCTTTTCTTCGTATCCTGCGGTGACTGAATCTATGGTGAATAATATGCTCATGTTACAATTTGCGATTTGCGATCTGCGATTTGGGAATCACGCGTTTTTACCTGATATACAATTCTTTATGCTCTACGAGCATCTTGTTGGGTTATAATTTGATCTACAATTCTTAAGGCTCTACGAGCCTTCATTGTATTTCTGCTGCCGACTGCCTGATCTACAATTCTTAAGGCTCTACGAGCCTTCATTGTATTTCTGCTGCCGACTGCCGACTGCCTGATCTACAATTCTTGATGGCCTACGGCCATCTGTCATTGCTAGTCAACACTATTGCCTACTGCCGACTGCCGACTGCCGACTGCCGACTGCCGACTGCCGAC
>Ga0209510_1005738_pt1 | contig 10231 bp, 8 predicted proteins | sample BiotimSIPDNA_FD_185749 | JGI IMG/M metagenome (GOLD analysis project Ga0209510, IMG submission 185749) | Anaerobic biogas reactor microbial communites from Washington, USA - Biogas_R1 time_0 SIP DNA (SPAdes) (version 2) | ecosystem: Engineered > Bioreactor > Anaerobic > Unclassified | place...
TTCCATAACCCCGCCTGTTGCACCGAAGATTGCACCTGCTCCCGTATATTGTCCTAATATGCTGTCAGGTTCCTCATCAGGAAGGTTGACAAAATCAATTCTCGCTTGTTTAATCATATCACCTAATTCTCTTGTAGTTAATGAAACATCCACATCTCTCAGTCCGTCTACTTCCATTTCAGGTCTGTTTGCTTCTGTTTTCTTTGACGTACATGGCATTACTGATACAGAGAATATCTTTTTCGGGTCTATACCTGCTTTTTCAGCATAGTAGGACTTTACAATTGCACCAAACATTTGCTGTGGAGATTTACATGTTGATAAATTATCCAAAAATTCAGGATAATTTAATTCGCAGTAACGAATCCATCCCGGGGAGCAAGAAGTTATTAAAGGCAGCTTACCGCCGTTTTTAACTCTGCTTAAAAGCTCTGTTCCTTCTTCCAAAATTGTTAGGTCCGCTGAAAAGTTTGTATCAAATACTTTGTCGAATCCGAGTCTTTTTAATGCTGCAACCATTCTGCCGGTCACATCTGTTCCAACAGGCAGCCCGAATTCTTCTCCAAGTGATGCACGAACTCCCGGTGCAGTTTGCACTACAACAAATTTTTCGGGATCATCTATGGCATCCCATACATCGTCAATATATGTTCTTTCTCTCAAAGCTGCCACCGGACATGCCTGGATGCACTGTCCGCAATATACGCAGGGTACATCCTTCATGCTGTAATCAAATGCGGGAGCAACTTCTGTAACAAATCCTCTCTTCGTGAAATCCAATATTCCTATTCCTTGTACTTCTTTGCATGTGCTGACGCATCTTCCGCAAAGAATACATTTGCTTGTATCTCTTACAATGGAATATGACAAATTATCAATTTTTGCTTCTCTCTTTGTACCTTGATATTCTATGTCACTGATATTCATTTCATCACAAAGCTTTTGCAGCTCACAGGTACCGTTTCTCAGACAGGTGAGGCATTCTCTGTTGTGATTTGCAAGTATCAGCTCTAAATTCATTTTAACGGCATTTCTTACTCTTTTTGTATTCGTCCTTACATTCATACCTTCCTGTACTTGAAGCACACAGGTTGCAGGCAGGTTTCTCATCGGAACACCTTTTATATCAACTTCTGCAATACATAGTCTGCACGCGGCTATTTCATTTATATCCTTTAAATAGCAAAGGGTTGGTATATCTATTCCTGCTTCCCTAGCTGCCAAAAGCACTGTATAATCTTTCGGTACGCTGACCTCTATTCCGTTTATAGTTAAATTTACTTTATCCATGTTTGCACCAGCCTTTCTACTTCTTGATAATTGCATGGAACGTACAAGCATCCATACAAGCACCGCACTTAATACACTTATCCTGATTGATTATATGAATTTCTTTAACCTTACCCTCAATTGCTCCTGCAGGACATATTCTCGCACATTTTGTACATCCCCTGCAATCCGCGGTAATAAAATATTTCAAAAGTGACTGGCAAACACCTGCCGGGCATCTTTTTTCATTAACATGGGCTTCATATTCATCTCTGAAATATTTTAATGTTGATAATACAGGATTTGGTGCAGTCTGACCTAAACCGCAAAGTGAGGTTTCCTTGATATTAATAGCAAGTTTTTCTAACTTATCAAGATCCTCCATTGTGCCTTTTCCTTCTGTAATTTTATTTAAAATTTCCAGCATTCGTTTTGTACCTTCCCTGCAAGGAGTACATTTGCCGCAGGATTCATCAACCGTAAAATCAAGGAAAAATCTTGCAATATCAACCATACAGTTATCTTCATCCATTACTATCATACCACCGGAGCCCATCATAGAGCCGGCTGCGGTAAGACTATCATAATCTATTGGAGTATCTAAGTGCTTCGTGGTGAGACATCCGCCTGATGGACCTCCTGTCTGAACTGCCTTAAATTCTTTGCCGTTAGGACATCCTCCGCCTATATCATATATAACTTCTCTAAGTGTTGTACCCATGGGAACTTCAACAAGACCGGTATTATTAATTTTTCCGCCTAAGGCAAATACTTTCGTTCCCGGTGATTTCTCGGTACCGAAACTTCTAAACCATTCAGGACCTTTGAGTATTATTTGTGGGATATTTGCAAGTGTTTCCACATTGTTTATAACTGTAGGTTTTCCCCATAACCCTTTGTTAGCAGGAAATGGCGGTTTATTTCTGGACATTCCTCTTTTGCCTTCCAATGACTGTAACAAGGCTGTTTCTTCTCCACAGACGAAAGCACCTGCACCCAATCTTATTTCTATATCAAAATCAAAACCTGTATTGAATATGTTTTTCCCTAAAAGACCTAATTCCCTGGCTTGTTCTATTGCAATTTTCAATCTGCGAACTGCTATGGGATATTCCGCTCTTACGTATATATATCCTTTTGTAGCTCCAATTGCATAACCTGCTATTGCCATAGCTTCCAATACTGCATGCGGGTCACCTTCCAAAACACTTCTGTCCATAAATGCTCCCGGGTCACCTTCGTCAGCGTTGCATATTATATATTTCTGGTCTGCCTTGTTGGGAGCTGCAAAGCTCCATTTCATTCCTGTCGAGAAACCGGCTCCGCCTCTTCCTTTTAACCCTGAATCCTTGACTAATTTAATAACTTCATCGGGAGTCATTTCCGTAAGAACCTTGCCAAGTGCCATATATCCGTCTCTTGCTATATACTCGTTAATGTTCTCGGGATTTATTAGCCCGCAATTACGAAGTGCGACTCTCTTTTGTTTACTGTAAAAATCAACTTCGCTTAAAGCTTTTAGTTTTTCATCCTTTATACTTTCATCATACAAGTATTTTTTTACTATTCTTCCTTTTAATAAGTGCTCTTCAACTATTTCATCAACTCTGTCAACAGTCATTCGAGCATAAAATGAACCTTCAGGATATATAATTACTACCGGACCCACTTCACAAAGACCAAAGCAGCCGGTACCAATAACCTGTACTTCATTATCTAAATTTACTTCTTTTATTTTATCAATAAATCTTTGTCTAATTTGAGCAGAATTAGAAGAACTACAGCCCGTTCCACCACAAACCAACACATGAGATCTGAAAATCTTCATAACCATCCTCGCTTTCTACCGTTAATTTTCTGAGCCTATTGTATATTCAACTACAACTCTGTTATTAGCCAAATGTTCGGATACAATTCTTTTAGCTTTTTCAGAGTCAACATGAATATAAGTTACCTTTTCCTTACCTGGAGCATAGATTTCAACTATTGGCTCATAAGTGCACATTCCTATGCAACCGGTCTGTACAACCGACACATTGTTCAAATTTCGTTTTGCTACTTCTTCTACAAATGTGGCTAAAACAGGTCTTGCACCGGCAGATATTCCGCAGGTTGCCATGCCTACCACAACACGCACATCCTTATCGGTATTTCGCATTTCAATATTCTTAATTGATTCATCTCTTAACTTTTTTAATTCTTCCAATGATTTCATAATAACCCCCTACTTATATTTTGCCAGAATTTCAGGTATTTTTTTCGGCTCTAATTTTCCGTAGACGTCTTGGTCTATCATCATAACAGGAGCAAGACCGCAACAACCCAGACAGCGAGTAGCTTCAAAAGTAAATAAATTATCCTGCGTAGTTCCACCTACCTTAACATTTAATTCTTTTGTCAGTTTGTCCATAATCAATTGCGCGCCTTTTACATAGCATGCTGTACCGAGACATACTCCAATTTTGTGCTTCCCTTTAGGTTCAATGGCAAATTGTGTATAAAATGTGGCAACTCCATACACTTCAGCTAACGGAACATCTAATTCGGAAGAAATAAATTTTTGAACTTCTATCGGCAAATATCCGAAAGTATCCTGAGCTTTATGCAATACCTGCATTAAGGATCCGTCCACATCCTTAACTGAATCAATGTACTCCTTAAGCTCAATAAAAAGCTTTTCATTTGCCTTTACATCCAGTGCTTTTGTCAAAATAATAACCTCCTCATTGCATTCTTGATATTTATAAATATTATATTATTTCGTTAATTAATTGTCAATTGATTTCAAAAACATTAACTTAAAAGAATGCAAATCTCATGAAATGATTACCATAATTAATCAAATTTTGACTTTTTTCGCATTATTTTTACTAAAAGAAATTATATCTTATATGCAATTATAAATATGTATATTCAATAATAAATATTAATAAAAAAACATAGGTCTAATAATTAACAAACGTTGGGAAAGGTTGGAAATGCATAGTTATAATGATATAATGATGTGATGGGTGGAAATGTATAAATAGTGTCAAAGCATCACAGATGGTAGGACGGCGCATGAGGATGCACCATCCGGTGGGTTAGGTCATACTCAATCTTCTATTTTTAATAAATCCAGTATTCTGTTTAAATCGTCACTGCTCGTGTATTCTATTTCAATTTTCCCCTTATCTTTTTTGTTTTTGATATTAACCCTTGTTGAAAATCTTTCTGTCAGCAATTCCTCCAAATATACTATATATTTATCTTTTGCGGGCTTTTCTCTGCGTTGCGGTTTTTTCGAAGAGCGTACTAACTTTTCTACATCTCGTACACTTAAATTATCTCGTATTATAATATCCGTCAGGGATTTTTGTTTTTCTTTGTCCAAGCTTAGTATTGCTCTGCCGTGACCCGCAGTAATTAAGTTTTTAATAATTTTGTCCTTCACATATTCATCTAGATTATTAAGTCTCATTATATTAGTCACATATACTCTGGACTTTCCTACTATGTTTGACACCTGTTCCTGAGTTATGCCGTACCTGTCCATAATAAATTGATAAGCATTCGCCTCATCTATCGGATTTAAATCTTCCCTTTGAATATTTTCAATCAATGCTAATTCAGAGGCATTTTTATTTTCTATATCCCTTACTATAGAAGGTATTGTTTTTATATTGGCATTTTTGCAAGCTCTCCATCTTCTTTCTCCTGCAATTATAGTGTAGAGCTCACCATCTTTTCTTAAAATTATAGGCTGAATAACACCATATTTTTTTATGGATTCCGTAAGTTCATCTAACTTATCCTGTTCAAAAAGCTTGCGAGGCTGATTTGGGTTTGGGGAAATCAAATCAATATCTATTTCATGGATTTTTTCATAATCTTCCTTTTCTAAATCTTCGGGTATTAATGCCGATAAGCCTTTGCCTAATGCTTTTCTCTTTGCAGCCATACTATTTTCTCTCCTCAATTATTTTTAATAAATTCTTCAGATAATTTTATATATGCAATGCTTCCTTTTGATTTATCGTCATATAGCATTATAGGCTGTCCAAAGCTTGGTGCTTCGGCAAGCCTTATACTTCTCGGTATTACTGTTCTATATACTTTATCCTTAAAATATTTTTTGACTTCCTCAACTTGTATCGAAAGATTCGTTCTGCCGTCAAACATATTCAAAATAACGCCTTCGATTTCAAGCTTAGGATTTAAATTTTTCTTTACAAGCTTAACAGTATCAATAAGCTGTCCTACTCCTTCCAAAGAATAGTATTCGCATTGTATCGGTATAAGTACGGTATTGGATGCTGTAAGAGCATTTAATGACAACAGGCCCAAGGAGGGCGGACAATCCACCATAATAAAATCATATTTGTTTTCAATTAAATTTATTTTTTCCCTTAATGTTTTTTCCCTGAATTTAGTATTGGTAAGCTCAATTTCAGCACCTGCAAGCTGAATATTTGCGGGAGTAATATCCAGGTTTTCTATTTCCGTCTTGAAAATAATTTTGTTGATGTCGTAATCTTCAATCAATACATTGTAAATTGTATATTCCAGTTTATTTTTGTTAAATCCGAATCCGCTGGTTGTGTTTCCCTGAGGGTCTATATCAATGCTAAGTACTTTCTTTCCTTTTAACGCCAATGCAGTACATAAATTAACATTGGTTGTCGTCTTCCCCACACCGCCTTTTTGATTGAAAATACTTATGACTTTGGTCATATCATCACCCTCTACATGCTTTTTTTGGAATTTTCACCTTTATTTCAATGTAATCATCTGATTCGTTCTGCTCAAATTTAGCATCAATACCTGTTTTTACTATTTCATTGTAAGCGTTTTTTATTGTATTTATATATATTTTATAATTTATAAAATTCCTTACATAACGCTTGTCCGCTTTCTTCTTAATATTCAGCTCATCAGCAATTGAATCTACAATTTTTTCGGTTTCACTTACATTTAAATCCTTTTTAATTACTTTTTCAACAATATTAAGAAGAATTTCTTCATCATTTATCTTTAACAAGGCTCTTCCGTGGCGCTCCGTTAAATTTCCTTCTCTTAATTTTTCTTTAACCGACTCCGGCAGTTTAAGAATTCTCACTTTGTTTGCAATTGCTGATTGAGATTTGCCCAATTTTTGAGCCAACTGTGTCTGGCTTATGCCAAATTCGCTTATAAGTCTTTCATATGCTGTTGCTTCTTCCAGAAAATGCAAATCTTCACGCTGCAGATTTTCAATCAAAGACATTGCTGCGGATTCTTCTTCCTTGGCTTCTATAATCACAGCAGGGATTGTATCCATATTTAACATTTTAACAGCTTTATACCGTCTTTCCCCGGCTACTATCTCATAAATATCATCATAAATTTTTCTTACCGTGATAGGCTGAATAATTCCATAATTATCTATGGACTGACTCAATTCCTTCAATGCCTTCTCATCAAAAGTTTTTCTTGGCTGATTTTTGTTTGGAATTATTTTATTGACATCGATATGAACAATATTGCTAATCATTTCCTCCCCCTTATTTTAACGGATCCTTGGCCGGCTTTCCTGCTTTTCTCGGATACTTGATTTCTGTTTTGTCTATTTTCTCTATTATAACAATTTTTCTTATAATATCAGTACCCGGAAGATAAATTTTTTTAATTTCTTTAATTTTTCCGCCAAGTTTCTTAATTGCATTGTCGGAACTTGAAATTTCCTGGGAAATATTGTCGCTTTTGTATGCTGCAAAATATCCTCCTACTTTTACAAAAGGAATACAATATTCGCTCAAAATATTAAGAGGGGCTACAGCTCTTGATACACAAATATCGTAACATTCTCTATACTCCTTATTTTGGCCGTAATCTTCAGCTCTGCCGTGAATAAGTTTCACATCATTTAAATTTAAAGCTTTTATCACTTCGGACAAAAAATCTATTCTTTTTCTCAAACTGTCCAAAAGCGTAATTTTATAATTATTATTAACAATTTTAAGCGGAAGCCCCGGAAACCCGCCTCCGGTACCTACGTCAATTATAGTCTTGTTTTCATCGATATTATTTTCATTCAACAAAAGAACACTATCAATAAAATGCTTTATATAAATTTCCTCATCATCTTCTATGGAAGTAATATTTATTTTTTTATTCCATTCCTTTAATAAATCTCTGTATAAAATAAATTTATTTTCAATATCTTTGCTGTAGGGTATTTTAAGCTCATTAAAACCCTCTTCCAATGTTTTTATCACAAGCTCACCTTTATTCTTTATTATAAGTCATTAAATATATTAACAAAACATTTATGTCGGCAGGCGAAACACCTGAAATTCTTGAAGCCTGACCAATGGAGTTGGGCCTGATTTTGTTTAGTTTCTGCCTTGCTTCAATTCTGAGACTTTTTACATCATCGTAGTTAATATCATCCGGAATTTTTTTGTTTTCAAGCTTTTTAAATTGCTCTACCTGGGCTATCTGCTTTTGAATATATCCTTCATATTTTATAACCGTTTCCACATAATCCTTTATGTCTTTTCTCAATAGAGGTCTCTTTGAATCTAAGAACAAGGTGTTGTCATAATTCAGCTCTGTTCTTCTCAATAAATCATAAAGTGTTGTCGGAAATTTTAAAGCAGCGCTTCCCATATCTTCCAAAGCTTTATTAATATCAGCCTTTGGTGTTATTTTAAGATTTTTTAATCTTTTAATTTCATTTTCAATTCTTTGTCTTTTATCTTTGTATCTTTTATATCTTTCTTCTGTAACTAATCCTATTTTGTAGCCTTTTTCCGTAAGTCTTTCATCCGCATTGTCCTGTCTTAAAAGAAGCCTGTACTCTGCTCTTGATGTCATCATTCTGTAAGGCTCTGTTGTTCCCTTTGTAACCAAATCATCAATCAGCACTCCTATATATGCTTCCGAGCGGTCTAAAATAAAAGGCTCTTTATTATTTAAGCTTAAATATGCATTTATTCCGGCTATCAAACCTTGTGCCGCAGCTTCTTCATATCCTGAGCTTCCGTTTATCTGACCTGCGAAAAATAAATTCTTAATACTTATTAATTCAAGGCTGGGCTTGAGCTGGGTAGGGTCGATGGCATCATATTCTATTGCATAAGCAGGTCTCATAATTTCAGCATTTTCAAGTCCTATCATTGTTCGGTACATTTGAATTTGAACCTCGTAAGGCAGAGAGGTTGACATTCCCTGTATATACATTTCTTTTGTATCAAGACCTTCAGGCTCTACAAAAAGTTGATGTTTTTCCTTGTCTGAAAATTTAACTACCTTATCTTCCAATGATGGGCAGTACCTTGGCCCCACACTTTTTATAACACCGCCGTAAAGTGGCGACCTGTCTAAATTATTCCTTATTAATTCATGAGTCTGTTGGGTAGTGTAGGTAATGTAGCATGGTACCTGCTCAATGTTTATTTCATCATTCATAAATGAGAAAGGTATTATTTCATCGTCACCGGTCTGTATTGTCATTTTTTCATAATTAATGGAATCCTTGTGTATTCTTGCAGGTGTTCCGGTTTTAAACTTTATAAGCTCAATTCCTAAGTCCATCAATGAATCTGACAATTCATTTGCAGGGGCTAAACCATCAGGTCCCGATGAATAGTTCAATTCACCTATATAAATTCTTCCCTTTAAATAGGTGCCTGTAGTAACTATAACCGCTCTTGCCCTGAAGTATGCTCCAAGCTTGGTATATACATTAAAGCTCTTATCTTCATTTACTTTTATCTTTGTTGCTTCTGTTTGTATTACCCTTAAATTTTTCTGATTTTCTATTACCTTTTTCATTTCCCTATGATACTTTTTTTTGTCGGCTTGGGCCCTTAGTGAATGAACTGCAGGTCCTTTTGAGCGGTTCAACATCTTACATTGTATCATAGTTTTATCTATATTTAAACCCATTTCTCCGCCAAGAGCATCTATTTCCCTGACCAAGTGTCCTTTTGCCGTCCCTCCGATATTGGGATTGCATGGCATCATTGCTATTGAGTCAAGGCTTAAAGTCAACATTATTGTTTTTAAACCAAGACGAGCAGTCGCCAAGGATGCTTCACATCCTGCATGACCTGCACCAATTACTAACACATCAATGCTCTCCTCAAGAAATTCTCTTACTCTATCTTCCAAAGGTGTATCCCCTTTCTATTTTCCTATGCAAAATTCATCGAATATTTTGTCAACTAAATCATCACTGACTGATTTACCCACAATTAATCCCAAATTTTCCATTGCTTCCATTAAGTCTATCTCTATAAAATCAATGGGCATATTATTCTCAATTGATTTTAATACTTCTTCAAGGTTGTTTCTTGCTTTTATCAATAAATTCTTATGTCTTACATTGTTAATAATAAGCTCGTCCCTTATATCCAAGTGGCCTTTAAAAAATAAGGAGTAAATTTTATTAAATATATCATCCAGACCTTGATTTTGTAAAATAGATACATTGATAATCTCTTCTTCTATTTTTTTATAAGAAGACAAATCCAACTTATTTTCTAAATCAGTCTTATTCCTTATATATATAACCTTTTTATCTTTAATATAATCTAATATACTTTCATCCTCTTTTTCAAGCTCTTTTGATGAATCAAAAATCATTATTACCAGGTCAGCTTCCTTTACCTTTTCTAAAGCTTTTTCAACTCCTATCCTTTCTACCATATCATCGGTTTCTCTTATACCTGCAGTATCGATTATTCTTAACGGCACACCCTTAATATTTACGTATTCCTCTATAGTATCCCTTGTTGTTCCCGGTACTTCGGTAACAATTGCACGATTTTCATTTAAAAGGAAGTTCATAAGAGACGATTTTCCTACATTTGGTTTTCCAAGTATTACTGTTTTTATACCTTCCTTGATTATTTTTCCGGTATCAGCCGTATTTATAAGTTTATCCAACTCAGGTACTAAGTTATGACATAAAGCTTTAACTTTTTCAATAGTTATT
>Ga0209510_1005740_pt1 | contig 10226 bp, 8 predicted proteins | sample BiotimSIPDNA_FD_185749 | JGI IMG/M metagenome (GOLD analysis project Ga0209510, IMG submission 185749) | Anaerobic biogas reactor microbial communites from Washington, USA - Biogas_R1 time_0 SIP DNA (SPAdes) (version 2) | ecosystem: Engineered > Bioreactor > Anaerobic > Unclassified | place...
TTGGTGTCAGGCTTCTCGCGCAGAGAGACGGCAGAAGATTGTTGAGCCGAGCCTTGTGAGGCCTCACGGCAAAGGAGGTCTGGAAGCTTCCGGGTAAAGAGCGGGAAGTATCTGTTCATTATATGCTTCCAGAAGTAGTTACCTCCATAAACAGTTGATAAGCCGACGAGCACTCCGATGCAGGCTCCCACAAAGATATCTGAGGGATAGTGGACGCCATTATAAACCCTGGAAATGGCGACACCTGCCGCCAGCAACGGCATCCAGAGCCTGCTCCGCCGCCAGTAAATCCAGGAGACAGTTGCTCCCAGAAACCAGGTTGAAGAGTGGGACGAGGGCATACTGCCGCTGCCGCCTTTGCCCAAGCGTAGAATCACATCATCCAGGCTCATGAAAGGCCGTGGCCGAGCAATCCAGTCCTTTAACTGGGACACGAGGAGCTCAGAAAATAAAAAGCCAAGAATAGTGAGGCAAATAAATACTCTGCCTTTGGTGCCTGCTTTGAGCCAGAGAGCGATAACCAAACAGACCAGCAGGGGATAAAAAATCACATTCCCTGAAAGAAAGGAGAAGAGACCATCGAAAAGAGGATGGGACCACGATTGGTTCACCCATCGAAGGAGCTCCAGGTCCAGTCCATGAAGCCATTGAGTCATTCAGTTAGTATTGGACAAGCGAACGTATTGGTATTTCTTTTAGCTTGGTCGAGCCACCAAGGGCTGTCAGTTCAATCAGGAAAGTGCACCCAATTAACTTTGCGCCGCAGCGCTCGATGAGCCGATGAGAGGCCAGGGCCGTGCCTCCGGTGGCCAAGAGGTCATCTACCAAAAGAACCCTGCTATCGGGTTGGAATGCATCCTGGTGAATTGCCAGAACATCCGTCCCATACTCAAGCGCATAGCTTTCCTCGTAAGTATGCCAGGGGAGTTTGTTCTTTTTACGAATGGGGATGAAGGGCAGGTTAGCTCTGGCTGCTGCCGCTGCACCGAAAATAAAGCCACGGGAATCGACCCCTGCAATTGCATCAATATTCCCCTGAGTGTACCCTTCCAAAAGCATATCGAGCGAAGCGCCAAAAAGACGTGCATCAGCCAGAAGCGGAGTGATGTCGCGGAAAATGACGCCGGGTTTGGGAAAGTCGGGCACCGGCCGGATGATTTGACGAATGTCGTTTAAAAGAACACCGTTACTCATTTTTTAGTTTTTCTTTTTCAATATCTTCGATCATGACCCGCATTTTGGCGAGCGCTACATTTTGGATTTGGCGGACCCGCTCTCGCGTAACTCCGAAAATTTTACCTACCTCATCAAGCGTTTTCTCAGAGCTCCCATCCAGCCCGAAGCGGCAACGCAAGATACCCGCTTCCCGCTCATCAAGAGTACTGAGAACATCCGAGAGCATCTGGTGCATTGTTTTTTGCTCCAGTTGCTGATAGGGGGTAGTGGCCGCATCATCGCTCACCACTTCGCTCAAAGAGGTGTCACCTTCCTCACCCAGAGGGGCATCGAGGGAGACCAGCGGCATATTGGCTTCCTTTAGCATTGCTACTTTGTGTGCCGGCATTCCCAGCTCTACTGCCAGCTCTTCATCCTGCGGCTCGTGGCCAGTCTCTTGACGATACCTGTCGATGATCTGCCGCATTTTGGATATTTTCTCCTTGAGGTGAATTGGCAGACGGATGGTCTTGGAGTGGTTGGCAATGGCTCTGCGGATATTTTGCTTAATCCACCAGGAACCATAAGTCGAAAATTTACCACCCTTGGCCGGATCAAACTTGGCTACTCCACGCATAAGCCCCAAGTTTCCTTCATTGATCAGGTCCAAAAGCGGTAAGCCAAGGCCTTCGTAGTCTTTGGCTATTTTGACGACCAGTCTCAGATTGGCTTTGATCATCTTTTCGCGAGCTTTGGCATCACCTTTCTTAATGAGCGCAGCCAGTTCGATTTCTTCCTCAGGCGTCAGAAGGGAAACCTCTCCCAGCTCTTTCATGTAAAGCCTTAAGGAAGAGCTGCCATCCCAAGAGCTTGCATGATTTGACCTGCCAGCAGGACGCTCTCTGGGAGCAGCGAGAGGGGGTTGAGACACATCACCATTCTCAAAAACTTTCTCTTTGTCTTTATGACGGGAGGAGCGAGAGGGCGATTTTGATTCTACTTTTTTAGTTTTCTTTTTTTGTTCTTTAGCCACTTTTACAAAGAAGCATTGAATGGACAGTGACGAATTCAGGCGGAAAAATCAAGGAAAAACGCCATATGGCTAAAGTTAGCGCTAAGAAGCTTGTCTTGCAATCGTTGCATCCGGCTTTAAAAAGGGCTAGACTATGGCAGTGATTGCTCGATAGAAGAGCAGGCTCATTATGACACCAAGAACCAGTAAGTTGCGCCAGCAAAGCTTGGATGCACGTCCCACGATTTCTCACGAACGAGCTGTCCTATTGACTGATTTTTATCAATTGAACTATGGGCGGTATTCGGTTCCGGTTATGCGCGCAAAAGCTTTCTACCACCTCTGCAAACACAAGACACTCTACATCGGTGAAGGAGAGCTGATTGTAGGCGAGCGTGGGCCCAAACCTAAAAGCTGCCCTACTTATCCGGAGTTGACTTGCCACAGAGTGGAGGATTTGGAGATTCTGAACAGTCGTCCGAAGACCTTCTATCATGTGGAACAGGAGACTTTGAGGGTTTACCGTGAAAAGATTATTCCCTACTGGCAGGGGCGCTCGATGAGAGACCGCATTTTTGCTCATATGTCAAAGGAGTGGCGGGAGGCTTATGATGCGGGTATCTTTACTGAGTTCATGGAGCAGCGTGCGCCTGGCCACACTGTTCTGGACGGCAAAATTTATCGCAAGGGGATGCTCGATTTCATTAAGGATATCCAAAATGCTCGTGCAAACCTGGATTTGGCCACAGACCCTGAAGGGCTGCAAAAGCTGGAGGCGCTGGTGTCCTTTGAGGTTTCCTGCAATGCCCTGATCCTCTTTGCAGAGCGTCACGCGGCTCTGGCCAGTGAGTTGGCCAGCGAGGAAGAATCGCCTGAGCGCAAAAAGGAGCTCGAACTCATTGCAAAAACCTGCATGAGGGTTCCGGCTTATGCTCCCAGGACTTTTTTTGAAGCACTTCAATATTACTGGTTCTGTCACCTTGCAGTGATTACTGAGCTTAATGGATGGGATTCTTTCAGTCCGGGACGATTGGACCAACATTTGTGGCCTTTTTATGAGCAGCAATTGAAGGAAGGGAGCTTAACGGCGGAGGCTGCCCGTGAAATGCTGGAGTGTTTTTTCATTAAATTTAACAATCATCCCGCTCCGCCCAAAGTGGGGGTAACTGCAGAAGAAAGTGGAACTTATACCGATTTCGCCAACATAAACCTGGGCGGCTTGTTGCCCGATGGCAGGGATGCAGTCAACGAGCTCTCTTACGTGATCTTGGATATCATTGACGAGATGCACCTTTTGCAGCCCAGCAGCAATATCCAGCTCTCACGTCGCAATCCCGATCGTTTTCTGAAACAGACTTTACGAGTCCTTGCCAAAGGATATGGGTTCCCCAGTGTTTTCAATGCGGATGCCGTTGTACAGGAGCAGCTTCGACAGGGTAAAAGCCTGGAAGACGCTCGTGCTGGTGGTTGTAGTGGTTGTGTGGAGGTCGGCGCTTTTGGCAAAGAAGCTTACATTCTTACTGGTTACTTCAACATGCCCAAGCTCCTGGAGCTGGCCCTCCATGAGGGAATAGACATGCGTACTGGCAAGAGGATCGGACCCAATATGGGGAAGGTCACCGATTTTAACGATTTTGAAGATGTTTTCGCTGCCTGGAAAAACCAATTTGATCACTTCCTTAAAATTAAAATGGCGGGTAACATGGTCATTGAGCAGCTTTACGCCAGCCAGATGCCGGCTCCTTTTTTGAGTGTGCTCACGGATGACTGTATCGCCAAAGGCAAAGACTATAATGCGGGAGGGGCGCGCTACAACAATAACTATATACAGTTTGTGGGGCTGGGGACGATTACAGACTCTTTAAGCTCTATTCACCAACTGGTTTATGAAGAGCAATCGCTCTCGCTGCCTTTATTGCTGCACGCTCTTGACGAAAACTTTGAAGGAGAGCTGGATGGCCAGTCACAGGAGGTGTTACGGCAAAGACTGTTGAACCAGGTTCACAAATATGGCAACAACAACGAAGAGGCAGACAAGCTGATGAGGCGAGTTTTTAACCATTGTGTGGAGTCTGTGGATGGTCTGCCGAATGCAAAAGGTGGCTGCTATCGGGCCGAGATGTTGCCAACGACTAGCCATGTGTATTTTGGAAGTGTAACGGCCGCCACTCCCGATGGCCGCAAGGCTGGCCAGCCGCTTTCAGAGGGGATTTCTCCGGTGCAGGGAGCTGATAGAAACGGACCAACCTCGGTCATTCAGAGCGCGGCTAAGATGGACCACTTGAAGACCGGCGGGACTCTGCTTAATATGAAGCTGACCCCCTCACTGGTAGAGGATGAGAACGGGATTGATCAGTGGGCGAGCCTTGTGCGCTCCTACTTTAAGCTGGATGGTCATCATATCCAATTCAATGTGGTGAGCGCTCAAGGTTTGAAAGAAGCGCTTGAGGACCCCGAAAGCCATCGTGGCTTAATTGTGCGCGTGGCCGGCTACAGTGACTACTTCTGTGATTTAAGCCGCGACTTGCAGGAGGAAATTATTAGCCGTACCGAACACAAAGCGTTCTAAAAGTAATAGACGTACCTTAACGGGTACGTCTATTGCTGTTTTTTAATTGCAGTAGAAACTGCAGTCTTCCTATTTCTAGGCCTTTGCCGGAACAGGCTCTTGGGGTTCCTCTGGTAAAGGCGGTTCTTCCATGCTCGGGCTCAAGTCGATGCCGTCGAGTTCTTCACCTTGCCGTACAAGGCGTGCACTGTTAAAGACTACGATGAGCGAGCCTGCGTTATGCAGGAGCGCCGCAAGGATCGGGTTGATATAACCCCAGGAGGCAAAGGTGAGACCAAAGACAATAAAAAGCGTTCCAAAAAGGAAGTTCTGATTGATGATGGAGCGAGTGGAGCGGGAGAGCTTCACCAGGAAGGGGAGGCGCCTCAGATCATTATTCATGAGGGCAATCGTGGCTGAGTGAATTGCCACTTCGCTGCCTGCCGCGCCCATTGCGATGCCGACATCACCAGCAGCCAATGCAGGCGCATCGTTTACGCCATCGCCTACGACGGCCACTTTATAGCCTCGATCGCGCATGAGTGCCACAAAGTCGACCTTATCCTGGGGCAAGCACTCGGCGATCACCTCTTCGCAGCCGATTTCTTTGGCCACGCGCTCTGCCACAGGTCTGCGGTCTCCGGTAACCATCGCAATGCGGCGCACACCGCTCCGACTCAGTTCAGCGAGGGATTCCTGGGCTTCTGCCCGTGTTTCATCCTGCAGGCCAATCCAGCCGATAAACTGGTTGTTACGCGCTACAAAGAGAATGCTGAACCCTTCGGACTCATTTAAATCGACCGACTTCAAGAAATCACCGCTTACCCCATTATCCTTGAGCCATTGAGCACGGCCAATGATAATGCTGTCATTCTCTACCTTGGCACTCACTCCACGGCCGGCTGTTTCGCTGAAATCCTCCGGCTCAACGAGGGGTATTTCCGCCTCATTTGCCAGGAGGTTAATCGCCTTGGCTGTGGGATGGTTACTGTATTTTTCGGCAGATGCAGCGACGAGTAAAAGCTCAGCTGGTTCGACTCCCTCGACCGGGTTAAGGCGGCTGACGATCAGCGTGCCTTCGGTCAACGTGCCTGTTTTATCGAAAATAAAGGCATTGATACGAGCTGCCAGCTCGATATCTCCCACGTTCTTAATCAGGATTCCCAGACGTGCTGCCGCTGAAAGGGCAGCAACCATTGCACTGGGAGTGGCCAGAATGAAGGCGCAGGGGCAGGCGACAATCAGGACTGCAATAACGCGCTCCAAATCAAAAGTAAAGGCCCACACCAGCGTGGCAATTACCAAAACCAGAGGAGTATAGTACTGCATGTACTGATCGATAATCCGCATGATGGGCAGGCGCGTTTTTTCTGCTGCTAAAATGAGATTGTGGACTTGCCCCAATGTGGTATCTTCCCCTGCACGGGAAACGCGGATTTCTAAAACACCGGTGAGGTTTTGGGTGCCTGCAAAGACTTCATCTCCCGGCTTTTTATCAACCGGCAGCGATTCTCCAGTCACAGTGGCTTGATTGAAGGAGCCTTGGCCACTCAGAATGACGCCATCAGCAGCGACGTTATCACCTGGTCTGACCCGAACCACATCGTCAACTCTCAGCTCTTTGACGGGGACTTCTTCCTCACTGCCATCTTTGCTGATGCGTCTGGCCTTGGTTGGAGCCAGTTTAATCAGAGATTCGATGGATTTGCGGGCACCATCGGCCGTGCGCATTTCAATAATTTCACCCAGGAGCATAAAGAATGCGACAATACCGGCAGTCTGATAATTGCCCGAGGCGAAAGCTGCCAGTACGGCCAGCGAGACCAGCTCATTGATACTCAGTATTCTGCCACCCCAGAGATTTTTGACTGAAGTCCAGATAATGGGAATACCCATAATGAAGGCACCCACCATGGCGCTGAAAGCAGCCAGAGCGCTCTCGGCTCCAAAAATGTGATTGAGTACAAAGGAATTGATAATAAAGAGGACACCCGCCAATGTTACTTGAAGCGGAAGCATCGTATGCTCGTGGTCATGGCCACAGCCACAGGAGGCGCTGTGCTCATGGTCAAGCGTGCAGCGGCCTTCATGGGAGTGTGCCTGATGCTCGTGAGGCGGGTTTTCCTGTTTTTGCGTTTGATGTTTAAATTGCATGTCTCTTTTAAAACTCTAAAAAATTATCTTCTGCGAGGAGGTGTGGGAGTGGGAGTGCCACTGGCTGCTGCCGCTTCCTTTTCCTCTTCGCGCTGAGATTTCATCTGCTCGCGGTTAAGCTGGAGCCGCAGCTCCCTCTGAATACCCTCACGCTGAGTGAAGTAGAACGTATCATCAGCGTTGGTGAGGATTGTCTGCATGGTTTCTGCCATCAGGCGCTCTTTAAAGAGTAGGGGGTTCATTTCAAAGTAGGGTAATTGCTCTGAAAAGGAGTGCGCCTCAGAAGCCATGATTCGTACAATCTGGTTACTGCGGGTGACCCCGTCAGCCAGAATGGTAGAGGCTTGCCCCTGGGCCGCATTGATGGTTGTGCGGGCATAGGCTTCGGCCTGGTTCACTTCAGTGCGGGCTTCCTGTTGGGCGCTTAGCACTTCATCAAAAGAATCACGTACCGAAAGCGGCGGCATCGTTTCAACGTCTATGGTTTCAATGCTGATTCCCAAACGGTGCTCGTTTACCAAGTGGTGTACTCGCTGGCGCACAGCTTCATTGAAAGCAATTTGATCCCTATAAATCGCCTCTTCCGCAGAGTGTTGAGTGGCCGCATAAAAAATCGAGTTATCCAGAATGCTTTGAAGCAAATTGGTGGGGTTGGCAAAGCCGAACTCGTAATCCAATGCTGTGTTTGGGTTTAGGCGGTACTTCATGGTTGCTCTGGCGTGAATAACATTACCATCCGAAGAGATGACATACCCTTCCACGCCTGGGCGAAGGTAGGGGGTTGGCTCAGGTAGCTGGCGTGCAATTTCCATCTCTGGGGTGACGGGGAACCAGCCTGCTGAAGAGACGACCGTGCGGCTCTGGCCAACTGAAATTCGGACAATTTCATCTATTGGATAAGGGAAGGCCCAGTGGAGGCCCGGCTTTAGAATCTGGGCTTCACCTACGCCAACCGGCTTTCCAAAGCGGAGCTTCACCGCTATCTCGTCAGGCTCAACAGAAAAGGTGAGACTATAGAGAAAGGCGATGACCAGGCCCAGTATGAGGAATTTAACTATTTTAAAACCACTATCCAGAGCTTCACTCAAGGCACGTGCCCCGGCGTCATCAGGTGCCTGCGGTATTACAGGGACATTTTTTTTCCGGCCTGGGCGGGTCTTGATTAACTCCTGGATGCTTTTTTCCAATTTATCGCTCATTATAATTGAACGGTTCTTTAATTTTCAGGTTCGGCTGCTATAGAGAATGTGTCATTGGTCCCTATAGATTTAAACAGGTTAAAGGGGGTTGTCTGAGAATCCAGAACCAGCGTGGTCCGCTTCTTAAGAGAGGTCTCCAGTGCATTGCGGCGGAAGTTAAAGATGGCCAAATCTGGATTCCTTTCCAAGACCTTATAGTACTTGGAGGCCTCAGCTTCTGCCTGACCGGTGATTTCAATAGCGCGCGCATTGGCCTCAGCCAAGATTTTACTCGCTTCATTATCGGCGATGGAGCGAATGATGCGTGCCTCTTTTTCACCTTCTGCCTGGAACTGTTTCACGCGGGTCTCACGCTCTGCACGCATACGGTCCATGACCTTTGTTGTAATGCTTTCGGGCAATCCCAGTTGTTTGATTCTTACAAAGCTGACTTCAATCCCGTAGCTGTCCAGGGATTTTTCTCCGATCTGGCTGAGGATCGATTCTTCAATAAAGTCAAACTTGGTTCCCGATTCACTGGTAGAGATGATCTCCGAAAAGAGCCTCTGGCCAATGATAGCGTTTTTGGCATTGCGGATCATTGGCTCCAATGCAGCCTCGGCCTTAAGTTTATCCCCATTGAGGCTTTCGAGATAGAGCTGTGGTTTAACCACTTTCCATCCGCTGAAAACCGTGATGAGAATATTGATAGCGTCTTTGGTGGAGGTCTGTTCGAAAACCCGTTCAAAGTTTTGAGTCCGGTTATCGAAGCGGTGAATTTTTTGGATGGGCCAGGGCATGCGCCAGTAAAGACCCGGGTCGGTGATGCTGCGTGAATATTTCCCAAAAGTGGTGACTACGACAATATCGGTCTGACGCACTTGAAAAGCAAACATCATCAGAGCGAAGATAAGTGCCAGTACGAATCCGGTCACCAGGCTGATTGCATTACGATTTTTCATATTCTTTTAAAGTGATTAGAGCTAAAAGTTAATGTTTTATTTGCCAGTTCTATAGGAGCTTAATGTTTAATCTGTGTCATCAATGTTTAGGTCTCGAAAGAGGTCCTTATTCAGGCGGTCTTCCAGGTTCAACCAGATGGTTTCCTGCGTATTGGTGGTTCCCAACACAAACTTGCGTGTATCCTGAGTTGCTTTGGCAACCGTTTCCAAGTAGGCATGCTGCGTATAAACAGAAGGAGAGGCAGCCCAGGCGACTTCCTGATTTTCAAAACTCTTGGACTGAGCATAAGCGATATTGGTTTTGGTTTGACCAACACTATCGGCCGTGAGAACGATATTGGTCGCCTCAGCATGAGAACTGGGTACTTTGGCCAGCGCATAACCTTCTGCGTTGAGGATGCTGACCTCTTTTTCCTGGAGAGAGCCAACCACGGCCTCCCAGGCATCGGCAACATTAATGGGTGGGTGAATCCCTTCGAGCCCAACAAAAGTGATCTCTACGCCGAGCTCTTCCACATTTTTTTGAATGCGCGCCTTAATTTCATCTGCAGCTTTGAGCCGGCCTTCGGCCATGATTTCCTCCAAGTCCACGTTAATGAGATAGCGGATGACCTCGCGGTTAGCCGCAGGGTTGCCGCGTCTTCGTTTTTCAGGAGCCAGGACCTGATGTCACGCACTCGGTATTGTACCGGTATATTGACTGAGAGCAGGTTGACAGGCACTGCCTGGTCTGAACTTGAGTCGAGGAGTTTGGTCACATCTTTGCTGGCCACGAGCATGTTGAACTCTTCTTTGAAGTGCGGACGAGTCCAAAGAATGATTTCACGCTCTGCCGAGCGCTTGGTGTCATCTTCAAAGCCGATATAAAGTGTATGAATTTCGTGGCTGGCATAGCGGTAGACCTTATCAATTGGCCAGGGAAATTTGAAGTGAAAGCCGCTTTGTAAAACTTCTTTACCTGCAACGGGCTTACCAAACCGCTCAAGAAGCGCCTCCTCCTGCGGAGAGATAATCACGAATGAAGAGCTGAGAAAGAGAAGCGTCAACTGAGCCAAAACGATCCAGGCCAGCGTTCTTTCAAGCAGGCGATAGAACCAGGTTTCAGAGACTTTGAAGCCAAACTGGTAATCCAGAGCCTCAGCAGCCGTGCGAATCAGGCCGTCGGGCTGGCCCAATAGACCGATCAAACGGCTTTCATAGAGGATGCGCCCCATCTG
>Ga0209510_1005742_pt1 | contig 10224 bp, 9 predicted proteins | sample BiotimSIPDNA_FD_185749 | JGI IMG/M metagenome (GOLD analysis project Ga0209510, IMG submission 185749) | Anaerobic biogas reactor microbial communites from Washington, USA - Biogas_R1 time_0 SIP DNA (SPAdes) (version 2) | ecosystem: Engineered > Bioreactor > Anaerobic > Unclassified | place...
GGTACTGCGTAAAAACGGGAGAGTAGGTCGCCGCCCATCTTACAAGAGAGAGGCTGTCCGATAAAGGGCAGCCTCTTATTTTTTTACAAAAGCCGGTTCAGAGCAATCTGGACCGGCTTTCGTGTTATATACGCCACAATAATCAGCATGGCCTTTCACTCTTGCGAAAAAAAAGCGGTCCAAGTTGCAGTTGATTAGCACCTCTTTGTTTGTATTGACGTGTATTTCAGATTTTTCTGTGGGCCTCTGAAATTCGTCCATTTAGTGTTAAAAAACCATGAAAACGCTATTATTTTAGGTAACTTTGTGCCCTGTGTGACTGACCTGCCGGAGGTGTAATATTTAAGCAACAACTGTATTATCAAGTATTGTATTTTAAGTATAATGAGTGAGTAGTATTTTGGGTTAATGGTAGTATAATTTTGTTTATCCATTGAAGATTAAGGCAAATAGCAATTTTATATAACTTCTATAAAGTGTGCAAAGCTGCTAAATAGCCATATTTATATTATATAAACTTTAGTTAATACTGTTTAAGACGTGTGAAGATGATAAGATATGTATTAGCATTTGTGATAATTATTTTTATTGTTTCCTGTAGTTGGTTTGAGGAATTAGTTGGAAAAAATTCCGACCAATTCACATTTACAAACCTGAATGATTCAGGAGAACAAGTACTTTCTCATTCATCTCAATTAGTAATATTGATACCTGATATCCAGGAATATACAAGGTATTCTTCTAGGAGGGGAAAATTAACAGAGTTAACAAAAAGGGTATTACATATTTCTGAAAGTGATTTTAATATTCTTCTCGTACTTCAAGTAGGTGACATCACAGATGGAAACGAAGTGTCTGAGTATTTAGCTGCTAAAAGAAGCTTCTCTGTATTTGATGGAAAGATTGATTACGTCTTAGCTGTAGGTAATCACGATTATGGAGAAGGCGGTAACAGTAAGGATAGAACAACTTTATATAATGATTATTTCGATGAATCAAAAATGAAAACATATGTAACATCATATGAGGATGGTGCATATGAAAATAGTATATATGAATTTAAAATTCAAGGAAATGAATTTTACCTGGTCAATTTAGAGTTTGGTCCAAGAGATGCAGTAGTTGAGTGGGCGAGTAAATATGTAAATGAAATGCATGGAACAGGAATTTTACTTACCCATGCATTTCTTGACAAGAATGGCGAAAGGTATGACCATGAGAAGTATTCCTATCAAACATTGAGTCCATATACTTTTGTGTCTAAGGATGGCTCTTTAGGTGATGGTGGGGTAAATGATGGGCAGGATTTATGGAAAAAACTGGTTATGAATAATAACATTCGTTTAGTGCTATGTGGACATCGGGGAGGAGGAGCAAAAAGCTTAATTTCTGAAAATAACCAAGGACTTCCTGTTTTACAAAATATGTTTGCAATTCATGAATATCCAGAATCGATTGGAGGATGGATTCAGATCCTTGAATTCCTTGAAGATAGTAAAACCCTAAAAGTTCATACGTATTCCTTATTTGATAATATATGGTCACCATCATATATTGAGTTTATCTACAAATAAACATGAGTGAATTAAGGACTAGAGCAGTTTTGGGCATAGTGTGGAGTTCTGTGCATCGGTTTGGGTCTATGATTATTTCTTTCTTAGGTAATATTGTATTAACTAGGTTATTGTCACCTGAGGATTTTGGAGTAATTGGGATGATGATGGTGTTTATTGCAATATGTAACACTTTAATAGATGGAGGTTTAGCATCTGCTCTAATTCAAAAGGATCAAGTGGATGATATTGATTATTCGACGGTATTTTCGTGGAATCTTGCTATATCTGTCTTTTTCTATATCACCTTGTTTTTTACTGCTGATTCTATTTCTGCATTTTATAATATTAATCAGTTAAACGATATACTTAAGGTCCTGGGTTTAGTACTTTTGATAAACTCTTTATACTTAGTACAAGTTAATCAATTAATGCGCCAACTTAATTTCAAATTGTTGGCGCTTATAAATATTGCAGGAAATCTATCAGGTGTTATCATAAGCATATTTTTAGCATATTTGGGATGGGGAGTATGGAGTCTGGTTGTAAAAAATCTGACTACTAGTGTTGTTATTGCTATTTTTTGTTTTACTCTGGGATCATGGAAGCCAAGTTTTGGTTTTAGTATAAAATCATTTAAGGAGTTGTTTGGCTTCGGTTCCTTTGTGTTATTAGCAAATCTTGCTGAGACAATATACGTGAACATTCAAGCATTGATAATTGGAAAAGTGTTTTCAGCAGATCAATTAGGATATTATACACAGGCCAAAAAACTTGAAGAGGTTCCAACAAAAGGATTGGCCGCAGTAGTCAATCAAGTATCTTTTCCTGTGTTTTCTAGACTGCAAAATGATTTATCAAAAGTTAGGGAAGGTCTAAGAAATAACATTAAGGCAATTACATTTATCAATTTTCCTTTGATGTTTTGGCTCATAATAATTGCCAAACCTTTGATTATTTTATTGTTCACAGAGAGGTGGATAGATTCAGTACCATTTTTCCAAATATTTTGTGTGTGGGGAATGTTGTATGCACTTAACACATTGAACACAAATATTGTTAAATCATTAGGAATGGGGTCTCTGTATTTTACTATCCAGGTAGGCAAAAGAGTTGTAGGCTTAGTAATTATCTTTTTCGGGTTGAGATTTGGTATAATGGGGTTGATGTGGGGCGTTGCAAGTGCTGCGTACCTTTCTTTTTTTGTTAATGCATTTATTCTTGGAAAGCTTATTGGGTATGGTATAATTTGTCAAATTAGGGATGTATTTGGTTCCCTAACATGTTCAATCATAGTAGGAATATTAGTTTATTTTTTTACTCCTTTTTTACATACATCGACTATAATAATTGATATAACTTTAATATCAATTGCTTATTTAGCATTGTATATTGGTATTTCATATCTTACTAAATCTAGTGGCTTAAACATATACCTAAATGTGTTTAAACGGCTTTTTAGGAGATGATGTTTTACCTTTCCTTCAAGATCTGACTGTTTTCTGGCTTATTATTAATACGCACTCTTTTGATGATGATATTGGTATATGTTAGACTAAAAAGATATTTTCCTTTGGAGTATATAATAACTGGAATGACATACAGTGTGCGTTTTTCAAATATTGTGAAAGTACGCTGTTTGGTATAAAAATCTAAAAGCATTTAGCACTTGAATGAGAAAAAGGCCCTTGTTAAAGTAGTTTGAGAAAGGGTAAGTCTGATGAAAAAAGTCTATTTTTGGGATGTCTCAGAATGAGAAAATCATCAAATCTTGTATGTGTTGTTATAATAAGCAAACTGATGCGTTTAATTGCGATGGTTTTGATTAGGCAGGTTTGATGGGAAGGATTAGATGCAATATGTGAATGATTCGAGCATATGATTTTGCTTGAATGAGTATTCATAGAGTAATTGATCATTGCACTTAAATAATCTGGTTTTGCAGTTATTTTTTTATAGGAGTTGAAAGGTTTTTGTTAAAATTTATAACTAAGTCCCAAGAAATAAATACAATCCCCAAACACAATATATTTGACTTTATTAATATGAATTCGCTTTATGTAAGATCTTTGATACAAAAGATTAGAGTATCTAGGGTCAGGAAGAGGTGGTTACAGGAAGAAAATAAAATGTCAATAATCAGACATTTGCCACCATTAAATAGAATAGAGTTGAAGCAAATTCGACAAACATGGGGAGGGATACCATTTTCGACTAGGCATTTGCAATCATATAGATTATACAAAGCTGTTAGGGGATTTGATTCTAGATTCCTACCGATGCCATTATATGATCCCTCTATAATAAGAGTTTTAAATCCTAAAGAAGATGCTGCCGTTTTCGTAAATAAGGGATTATTTGAACGTCTGTTTTCAGAATTGAAACAACCTCAGTGTTTCTTTAAACGAATCAATAGTAATTTTTATGTACAGGGATACCAAGTGGCTGATTTGGATTATATTATTGATTATTGGACTACGCTTGGCAGTTTTGTAATAAAGCCTAGTAAGAACTCACATGGAGGGGTAGGAGTTCGTGTCTTTAATCGGCATATAACAAAAGATGAAGCGATATTACTAATACAGGAGTATAAGGATGATTTTCTTGTACAAGAAGTAGTTAGACAGCATGATGAAACATCTGTTTTTAATAAAACTTCTATTAATACAATTCGCATTATTTCATTGTACCTAAATGGACGTGTTAGCATTCTAAGGTCTTCACTTAGAATAGGACTTCCCGGTTCTGTAGTTGATAACGCTGGTGCTGGTGGGATTATGGTGGGTTTGGATGAATATGGAAGATTATTTGATTTTGGTATTACGCAGACTTTTGAAAAGATTTGGTTGACTGCAAATGGTATAGAATTTAGTGGCCGTAGAGTTACAGCGTTTCCCAAAATTAGAAAAATAGTTATAGAAAACCATGCTTTCCTGTATCCTACTTTAGGAATGGTTGCATGGGATTTTGCAGTTGGAGCTGATGGGTCTCCCATTTTTCTTGAAGGGAATACCAAAGTGCCAGGTATATTTTGGATACAGTTTTGTACAGGACCAATTTTTGGTGAAAGAACTCAGGAAGTGGTTAATTATTGTAAAAGTAATAATGATATATATTTTTGATTAATGAAAAAGGTTTTAACAGTTGGGGTCTTTGATTTCTTTCATATTGGACATTTAAATGTACTCAGAACTGCAAAATCAGTTGGAGATTATTTAATTGTTGCTGTTCATGATGATAAGCAGAATTCAAAAGGTGTAAAATTTCTGTATAGTTTGGAGGAGAGAATGTATTTTGTGAGCAGCATTAAATGTGTGGATGAAGTGATTAAATATGAGAGAGTAGATGAGATTGTTCAGAAGGTCGATTTCGATGTGTTTGCGTTTGGCCCGGATCAGAATCATCAGTACTTTCAGTTGGCATTTGATTGGTGTCGAGAAAATGGCAAGGATTTAGTTATGGTGGATAGGACGGAAGGAATTTCTTCGACCAGAATTAGAGAAATTTTAGCAAATAAGAGCATTTAGTATTTATGGATATCTCAGAGATTATCATAATTCCAAAACCAGAGAACATTACTTGGGAAGAAATCACTGACCTTTTACATAAAGGATATGCTGAACATTTGAAAAACGGGATATTGTATTCTGCTGCAGTTCAAGATGTTTCGAAAACTATAGAGCGCTTAGAAGAAGGCACATGTATGGTAGTACTTTATAAAGGAAAACTTATTGCAACAGAGACTTATGTATTAAAAAGAAGGAAGCATTCCTTAATACATAAGTGGTATTATGATAATTCATACTTCTATCTTCATTCGCTTACAGTACATCCTGATTATAAACGTCGTGGAATTGGGTTAATGCTTAGAAATCGAATCGTTGAGATCGCAAAAGAGACAGGTGTAGATTCGATTATATCGGATACCTCAATAAAAGCTAAATGGCTTATCTCGTGGTATGATCGTTTGGGGCACAAAAAGGTAGGTCTAGTCTCTCATAAGGGAACAAACTACTATAGTGTTGTAATGAAAACCCCACTAAAGAACAAAAATGTACCTGATTGGTATAGACTAATAAGATATGGAATTTCATATTTAATTTGCAAAACTTTATACAAAGAAAATGGAGATTTCAGATTCTATCCAGAAATATTGGAAAGGATCAAATTAGCTAATATAAAACAATAATCTGAATGAGGAGGCTTAGTAATAAAGAAGTTCAGTCGATACAGTTAAATATACTTAAAGAGATAGTTGAATTTTGCAATGAAAACAACCTTAGATTCTATTTGATATATGGAAGCCTTCTTGGTGCAGTCAGGCATAATGGTTTTATTCCATGGGATGATGATATTGATATTGCTATGTCACGACCTGATTATGAGAAGTTCTTGCATACATTTAATGTTTCCCACAAACAATACAAAGTAGAATCATTCAGAATTAATAAATATGTACCTTATTTTTATGCAAAGGTTCAGGATATAAATACTTTAGTTGTACCAAGATCTAACCATGGTCATCAGATAGGTGTTTCTGTGGATGTTTTTCCCATAGATGGTGCATCTTCTAATAGTATAATTCAATGGATTCATTTTCGACTTTTTGAAGTTATTAGATTGTTGTATAATTTTAAAATTAAAGTTTTTAAAAAGGAGAAAAGTTTAGGAAGGAATTTATTACTTAGTTTAGGTAAATTGTTCGCATTTTGGATTCCATTTGGCCTATTAGTAAGAGTTTTAGATTCAATCAATAGGTTATATAGTTTTGAAAAGTCCGAGTATGTTACCGTATGTGCGAGCACAGACAAGAGAATATCATATGATAAAAAAGAGTTTGAAAAGGTTGTTTTTATTGAATTTGAAGGAATACCCATGCCATGTCCTGTAGGATATGACCTACTGCTTAAGAGTATGTATAAGGATTACATGAAGTTGCCTGAGCCAAACAAAAGAGTATCACATCATCAGATTGAAGCTTTCGAATTGGAAAGTAATGTTTAGAGTGAGGGGGGATCAAAAACAAAGTTACAATCAGAAATCTAAGGACTATATATTTTCTACTTTCACACTTCATGAAACAGTGGCTTGTAAATAAAATTGGATTTATTATCATAATATGTACCACTATATTTGGAATAGTTTTATATGAACCATTAGCTATAAACCTCATTGATGAGATTACATTACTAATACTTTTTTGTTTCTATTTTATAATCTCACTTACACATAATGGATCAATAGGAAAAGGATTATTTGTTTTTCTAGTTGTATTTCTATTCTATTTTTTTTATTCTTTGGTAATTAATGTTACTGTTCCTGCAGCTGTTTTGGCAGATTTTCTACAGCAAGCTAAACCTTATCTGGCGTTCTTTTCGTTTTACTATTTAGGTGTGTCATTCTCTAAAAAACAAGGGCAAATACTACGTTTTACTGTATTGACTTTGTTTAGCGTCTTAGTAATTGCATCTATGTTAGGAGTTCTGGATTTGTTTTTCGGCCATCCTGCTAATTTCGCGACATGTTGTTTTAGTTTATCAATTTTATATTACACTTTTAATCATAGCAAGAAATCTGATCTTCTAATTTCAATCATTATATTGAGTTTGGGATTATTGTCTGGAAGATCAAAATTCTATGGTATTTTCATAATTGCTAGTTTTGTTCTTCTTTTCGTAAGACATAGAATTGTATTGTCATTTAGGACGTTAATAATATCACTTTTTGTGTTTGTAGTGGTGGTAATTGCAGCATGGAGCAAATTGAATTTGTATGTGGTTGAAGGCTTTTCTTCTGATTGGATCGCGCGTCCGGTTTTGTATAAAAATGCTGTGAACGTCTTAAATGACTATTTCCCATTTGGTTCAGGTTTTGGTACTTATGGAAATGAGGCCTCCCGAGATTTTTATTCGCCGTTGTACTATAAATATGATTTGTACAAAGTATGGGGACTGAGTCCCTCCTATGATAAATTTGTTGCAGACACTTTTTTCCCTGTATTATCACAGTTTGGTTATATAGGGATAATGCTTTTTGTGGTATTTTGGTATCATTTATGGAAATTAGTCGATTATAAATCTTTAGCAGAAAAAATTGTTGAGTATAAAATAGGGTTGATAATAATTGCTTTCTTTTTAATTGAATCAATTGCCGACACTACCATTGTTTCCTATAGGGGCTTGTTGCCAATGATGATTTTAGGTTATGTCCTTAGCCCAAAGAGAGCATCCCAATTAACTGCTGAGATTGATTAAAGCGTTATTTGTTGTTTTTATAATAAATTCATTTTCGGCGAGCGGAGAGGTTCTTGGATAATCCGGAGCATGTTGACCCCCTAGTTCCGGAGAATAACCGAGTAAAGTAAATACAGTGTTTTTCGGCTCTATGTTGAATACTGTGGGTAGTAAGCATTCGGCCTAGTACATATTGTGATCAATGTTAAGGCTTCGTTTCTTTGAAGGCAAAAAATGAGGATGACACTAACGACCTTCAAACAGCTCTATAAGGAATACCAGGAATCAAATTTAAGTGTACGAGACTTTTGTTCTAACCAGGCATTATCCCCTTCCAGCTTTTATTACTGGAGAAAGCAGTTGTGGAACACAGCACAAGAAGAACCTAAGTGCTTTATACCACTGGTTTTCGATTCAGTATCTGCGGAGCACCCAGTACGCGACAATCAATCCAGGGTAACCTCAAGCAGAACCGATGACATAAACAGCTCAACGTCACCTGTCGAACTTGTTTTTCCCAATGGAACCAAGATGGTAATTCGTGTGAACATCGACTTGGAATTATTAAGGGCTATAGTTCACCTTTATGATTAATTTCCGATGTTTCATTTGCATGGTAATCTAAAGTATTTTCTATATCCAGGAGCCGTGGATATGCGAAAAAGTTTTTACACCCTTAGCGGTATTGTCACTTCTTTGATGAAGCGTGACGTGCAGAGTGGTGAGGTCTTTATCTTCGTTAACAAGAGACTTACCACTATGAAGATACTGCATCTGGAGCATGGCGGGTTGGTTATCTATCACAAGAGGCTCGATAGTGGCGTTTTTAAACTGCCCAGCTTGGATCGCAGCCTCCCATCTGTAGCTATCGACTGGCATGATTTAATGATGATAGTAAAAAATGTTCAACCCAGAAAACGACGCTTGAAACTACGACAAAAAGAAGCACTTTTTCAGAATAATTAGGTCGTTAAAATTGGCCGAAAGCCTTGATTTTACTATCTTTAAGCTCATAATCAAACAGGGATAATGAGCGATTTTTCAAGCAACAACGACAAGTTGATTCAAGAGCTTCTTCAGGAAAGAGATGAACTCTTCCAGGAGCTTTCCAGGCTACGAAAAATCGACAATGGTACCCTTGAGGTACTCCAAGCCCAGAACCAAAAGCTGAGCACAGAAGTAGCTCAAAAGGATCAGGAAATTAAGAAGCTCACTGATCAGCTGGCTTGGTTTCGCCACAAATTTTTCAGCAAGTCCTCTGAGAAGTTCATAAAAGCAGACCCCAACCAAAGAAAGTTTGATTTTGATGGTATTGATGCACTTCCAGACGAGAAGGTGGCTATAGAAAAAGCTGAAAAGGAGTTGATCGAGTATGAACGTCGCAAGGTAGTAAGAGAAAAGCATAGTGCTGTACGTCTTCCTTTAAGTGCACATCTCAGGCGTGAGGTCGAAGTCATAGAGCCCGAAGGTCTGCAAGCCAATTGGGTGCGCATTGGTGTTGAAGCAACAGAGATTCTTGAGTATAAACCCGGAGAGTTGTATGTGCGTCGCATAGAACGTCCCAAATATGCTATTAAGCCCATTGCTCCCCAGACACAAGATCAACCAGAGCAAGAAGAAGCATCAGGCGTTGTTATTGCTCCAATGCCTTTGCTTCCATTGCCACGCAGTAATGCAGGTCCTTCATTGTTGGCAGAACTGTTGATGAACAAGTTTTTATATCATCTGCCATTTCATAGGCAGATTGCTATGCTCAAAATGGTCGATGTAAAGCTTCCTGCATCAACTGTTAATGGTTGGTTTCAAGGAGGAAGTGATTTACTTCATGCTCTTTATCTTCGCTTAAAGGATCTTGTTCTGGCATCGGACTATATACAGGTAGATGAGAGTACAGTACCGGTTGTGGATAATGAGAAACATAAAGCCACTAAAGCCTATCTATGGATGGTTCGTTCCGTTATGGACAACCTTGTGTTTTTTCACTACGACAAAGGATCCCGGGCTCAAAAAGTAGTTGTGGATCTCTTAAAGCATTTTCAGGGAGCCGTTCAAACAGACGGGTATCAGGCCTACTCCATATACGAACACAAGAAAGGAGTGTTGCTGCTTGGGTGTTGGGCACACGCACGTCGTAAATTCACCGAGAGTCTTCAGGAAGACAAAACTGGAGCAGAGTATGCATTGGCACAAATTGCCAAATTATACCAGGTAGAGCAAATTGCCAATGATGAATCAATGACGTATGAGCAACGCTCAGAGCTGCGCAAAAGATTGGCTTATCCAATTATGTGTGGATTTGAGAAATGGATTGTAGCCTATCACAATAAAGTCCTACCCGCAGGTCGCATGAGTAAGGCACTAAGTTATACCTATAATCTCTTTGAGCGTTTATCCCGTTATCATCTTGATGGACGATATCTACCAGACAACAATTTGGC
>Ga0209510_1005749_pt1 | contig 10214 bp, 9 predicted proteins | sample BiotimSIPDNA_FD_185749 | JGI IMG/M metagenome (GOLD analysis project Ga0209510, IMG submission 185749) | Anaerobic biogas reactor microbial communites from Washington, USA - Biogas_R1 time_0 SIP DNA (SPAdes) (version 2) | ecosystem: Engineered > Bioreactor > Anaerobic > Unclassified | place...
GGATGGGAGTGTTTGTAATGATAATAAAGAGCAGCGTGATTGCTATGCAGTCGTCCCACCTGTTGCAGGAAAGCACTACCCGGGAAGAAAGACTGCAGTTTTGGGTTGGCAATCGCAACAGCGGATCAGGAACGCCTCAGCAGCGGTCTCCTCTGCTGCAATTAGTGCAGAGCGGGAAAAGGGATCAGGTGGATCTGTCCGCACAGGCTAGGCGCCTCCAACTGTTGGCCATAGAAAAACCTCGTGAAGAACTGGAGTTAACTCCGGAAGAGGATCTCAAAATCAAGTTGATCGAATCAATGTTGGAACTTCTCAGCGGTAAGAAGATCAAAATTATTGTACCTTTCAAAAACGCCTCACCGCATCAATCTCCATCCCCTCAGCAGGTTCGGGTGCAAAACCAATCGGCCGGTTGGGGGTTGCAGTACGATTTCCAAGCGACCAGGTTTGAGCATGAGCAACTCTCTTTTCAAGCATCTGGTCAGGTGAAAACGGCGGACGGCAAGACCATTGATATTTCTGTGCAATTGAATATGAGCCGTACCTTTTACAGCCATGAGAGTATAAGTATTCGGGCTGGGGATGCCCTCGCCCCCATCGACCCGCTGGTGATCAACTTCGACGGCCCAGCGGCGGCTTTGACGGAACGCAATTTTCAATTCGATCTGGATTGTGACGGTGAGATGAACCAGATCTCCTTTGTTGGATCCGGGAGCGGCTTTCTTTGCCTGGATCTGAATGGGGATGGTAGAATAAATGATGGGTCGGAGCTATTTGGCCCCCGTACCGGCAATGGCTTTGCAGAACTGGCTGCTTATGATGAGGATGGCAACGGCTGGATTGACGAAGCTGATTCGATATATGAGCGTTTACGCATCTGGACTCGTGATGCCCAGGGCCAGGACATCTTGTTTGCTCTGGGCGCAAAAGGCATCGGCGCCATTTACCTGGGTTACTCGGATACCCAGTTCAGTATGCGCGACAGTCAAAACCAGGAAAATGGTCAGCTGCGCAGCACGGGAGTGTTCTTGCGTGAGGACGGCAGTGCCGGAAGTATTCAGCAGGTCGATCTCATAGGCTGATTACCCATAGCCATTAAACCCTAAAGATGGGTGGCAAAGATTACGATATAAATAATAGATTCGGCAGGGAGGCGAAATCTATGCAGGTCAATGCCCAGAGGATAACGACAGATGCCCCATACATGGAAGTTCGGGCCCAAACCAAACCAGCTGAAGTGAAACCCGATAGACCGACACCTGAGCAGGCTAAGCAGGCTAAACAGGCTAAACAGGCTAAGAGTGAACCGGTTGATGCTGGCAAACTAAAAGCAGCAGTGGATCTGACTAATGAAGCTATCCGCATAACCAACTATCACTTGGAGTTCAGACTCCATGAGAGCAGTGGACGGTACCAGGTGAAAGTGATCGATACGGAAAGTCAGCAGGTCATTAGAGAGATACCGGCAGAAAAGATGCTGGAATTCTCGGCTAGTGTAAAGCAAATGTTAGATAAAGCCCTTGGCATCCTGGTAGATGAAACGGCTTAAAAGGTTTAGTATTTTTACAAGAAAAGGGGGGCAGGAGATTGAATATGGCTGTTCAAATCTACGATCAATATCGTAAAACTACGGTAGAAACCATGACTCCGGCTAAACTGCTGCTCATGCTCTATGATGGAGCTCTAAACAGCCTGCGTAGTGCTAGCAAGGCGGTTGATGAAAAGGATATGAGTGTAGCTCACAACCAACTGATCAAAGGCCAGGACATAGTAGCGGAATTAATGTCTACCTTGAATATGGAGTACGATATATCCCATCAATTATATGCTTTATACGATTACATGTTCCAGCGCTTGGTGGAGGCTAATACTACTAAAGATAAAGCTATTATTGAAGAAGTATATCAGTTCTTAAGTGAATTAAGGGATACCTTTGCTCAAGCTGCGGATGAAGCCGGGAGGCCAGCTCAACCGGTTCAACCCATGAAGCAACTGAACATTACGGGGTAATAAATAATGGATAAAACGCAGGGACAACTACCCAGCGACGGCTGTCTTATCGACCTATATGAGCAGATCGAAAGCCTGGCTACAAAGCAGGTGGAATTGCTGACCACCAGCCAGCGGATGGAAGAAATCGTAACTCCATTAGCAGAGTTGACTGAACAGCGCCAGCAGTGTATGGATGAAATTGACAGACTGGCCGAGCTTTTGGGAAATGGGCCCCCCGCTGCGGAAAGGACAGCCATGGCGGCTGTTATAAAACGAATTCTTGACCTTGATAAAGAAAGTCAGCTGAGACTACAAGACATCATAGGAGCAACGAGCAGTAAATTGGTAAAAGTACAGGACATGAAGAAAGCTAACCGGGCTTATGGTGGGCAGGACGAGCCAACCGAAGCCTGGTTTTTTGACCATAAACGCTAAGAGCGGTGGGTGGAGGATGCCTACTATGAACGACAGTACTATAGTCAATATTATAAACAATTACCAGCGACAAATTGAGATGTATGAACATATGTTGGAGCTGGCCCAACAGCAGTTGAAGCTAGTGGAAGACCAATCGCCATCTGCCGGGGAAATACTGGCTGAACGGCATCGTTTAATGGACGATATAAGCAGCTTGAACAAGCAAAATCAGGTATGGCAGGAAACTCTTTGTCAGTCTATGGGAATAGAGAGTTTTAGTCTCAGTCATTTAAGCAAAGTGGTAGATGCTGTTGTAGTAGAGGAAATGGGTCAGCTACTTAAAGACCTGGGCTTGATCTTGCAAAAGATAGAAGTAGTCGATAAAAGCATCCAAGATCACTTGAATCAACAACTATCCCTTCGCAACCGCCCCCGGGCTACCCACAGCAGCGCCCAACAGGCCTACCAAAAGGGTTCTAAGCCGAAATCATAAACTTATGCTCAGGAGATAAGCGCAAGTAAGGAGACGGTTTGAAACTACTGAAAAAGTACCAAAAATTCCGTTAGAGTATGTGTAAATATACTAGTGACCGTTGGCAAAACTTTCGGTCAGAGTGTAGAGATTGCCGCGCTACGCTCGCAATGACAGCTTTCTTGTGTCATCGGCCGTTCCGGCACTCCTGATGTTCGTTCCTTCGGAACTCAACTATTATGGTTGCGAGGAGTGACAGCGACGTGGCGATCTCATAGTAAAACACGTTTTCAGGTACTTTTTCAGTGGTCTCGGACGGTTCTTCGACTTGCGTTTTCAATTTGGTTCAGATGCAAGCAGGTACGGTTTTTCTGTCATTTTAGGTTAGCTGTTTCACCACACTTTGTCTAAAGCAAATGCCAGAAAGACCATCCGCTCTTGCATCCACCCTCGATGGTTTCGTTTTAATGTGAAATTCTTGCTATTTTTGTATGTGCCGTATATAATTGAAAATGCGGGCTGCAGAACCGGTTTTATACCGGGGATTCGCCTTAATCTCCAAAAAAGTGAGGGATCCTATTAGATGTTCGAAGACAAATCATTAGTGTGCCAGGATTGTGGCCAGGAGTTCATTTTCACTGTTGGTGAACAGGAATTCTACGCCGAAAAGGGTTTTGAAAATGAACCCAAACGCTGCCGGGAGTGCCGTACTAACCGCCGCAGCAACAGCCGCTCTGGTAACCGTGCTCCTCGTGAAATGCACTCAGCTATTTGTGCAGAATGTGGAGCTGACACTGAGGTTCCATTCCGTCCTGTTGATGGCCGGCCAGTTTACTGCCAGGAATGTTTCCAAAGACAACGGGCCGCTTTCTAAGGTGATACGGTCGACATATACCGGGCTTGTCAGCCCGGTTTTTTATTTTCTGATGGAGATGCAAGAGGGGCGGATGCAGTCCCCGCTTGCATCTAATTGTCATCCTGAGGCAGGAACGACCGAAGGATCTTTCCCTGTGATACCAGTAAAGATTCTTCGGCTGCGCCTCAGAATGACAGAATAGTGGTCACGAACCGCGCAAGTCCTAGGATCGTCCCCTAACCTGCATCTGTGCTCGGGGCGATGTGGGCATCACCCCCTACCTCTTGCACCCCAGTAAAGATTCTTCGACTTTGTCTCAGAATGACCAGATACCCTCTCGAGTCCCCGCTTACACCGTTCAGACAATCTACTTTTTGGCTGGCTTTGAGTTTCTAATAACATTTTTGTACATACTAGGAAATAAGCTAATTTTGTTGTTCAAACAGCGTCCAGCGCGGCGAAGCCTGCCAAGGTATGGAAAATCGTGGTTGGAGGTTTTGACTGACAGCTAGTAGAATAGAATATAGACAACCGGGAAAGGAGTTGGTCGTATGAGGTTCGACATTAGGGGTAAGAATCTGGAGTTAACAGACGCACTTAAAGACTACACTACCAAGCGACTCTCCAAGCTAGAAAAGTACATCGATGATGTAAAGGAGGCTCAGGTTGCACTGTCCGTCGAAGGGGAAGGACATAAAGTAGAAGTCACTATTCCATTAAATGGAGTGATCCTGCGCGGCGAGGAAGCTAGCGAGGATATGTACACCTCCATTGACTTAGTGGTTGAAAAACTTGAGAAACAAATCGAGAAATACAAAACCCGGTTGTACCGCAGTAACCGTGGGGCTGGTATGAAAAGGGCCTGGATAGAAGAAGCCCGCAAAGAATCGGAGGCTAACGAAAGCCTGGAAACCTTTAAAGTGGTGCGTACCAAACGCTTTGCCCTGAAGCCTATGGACGAAGAGGAAGCTATTATGCAGATGAATCTGCTGGGACATACCTTTTTCGTGTTCTTCAACTCAGCCACTGATGAGGTTAATGTGGTCTACCGACGCAAAGATGGCAACTACGGGTTGATCGAGCCCAATTTGTGATCAGTTGAAGCGGTATTGCCAAAAGTGATAAGATAAAACTATTGTAAACCCTATTAAGAGGAGCCTTATGGTTCCTCTTTTTTATGAGAGGTCGTGTTAGGATGATCAAGAACTTTGTTAAAAACCTGCTGGATGACAATGAAAAAGAAATCAAGCGTATGCGCAAGACTGTGCAGGTTATTAATTCTCTAGAGCCCCAGTTTGAAGCTTTAGCACCAGAGGACTTCCCAGCCAAGACGGCAGAGTTTCGCCAGAGATTAGAGCAGGGGGAGACCTTGAAGGATATACTGCCGGAGGCATTCGCATTGGTAAGAGAAGCCTCCCGGCGTACTCTGGGTATGCGGCATTTTGATGTACAGCTTATCGGTGGTATGACTCTGCACGATGGGCGCATAGCTGAGATGAAAACTGGGGAAGGGAAAACTCTGGTGGCTACTCTGCCAGCCTATCTGAATGCCCTGGAAGGCCGGGGAGTGCACATTGTCACGGTCAATGATTACCTGGCCGGACGTGACGCGGAATGGATGAAGCCAATCTATGAGTATTGTGGTATGTCGGTCGGCTTGATAGTCCACGGACTTAATTATCTGGAGCGCAAACAGGCCTACGAGTGTGATATTACCTATGCTACCAACAATGAACTGGGCTTTGACTACCTACGTGACAATATGGTGGTCCGGGCCGAAAACATGGTGCAACGAGGCCAGCATTATGCCATCGTTGACGAAGTAGACTCCATTCTCATCGACGAAGCCCGCACTCCATTGATCATTTCCGGTGAAGGAGATAAACCAACCGATCTGTATTATCGTATTGCCAAGTTTATACCCCGCCTGGAAAATGAGAACGATTACAAAGTAGATGAGAAAGCACATGTGGTCACCCTCACCGAAGACGGGGTGCGCAAGGTAGAAAAGTTTTTTGATGTTGAGAATCTGTCCGAGAACATGGAAGTGGCTCACCATGTAAATCAGGGATTACGCGCCCACTGCCTGATGAAAAGGGATCGTGACTATGTAGTCAGAGATGACCAGGTCATCATAGTAGATGAATTCACTGGCCGCTTGATGTTTGGTCGCCGCTACAGTGACGGTTTGCATCAGGCCATTGAAGCCAAGGAAGGGGTCAAGATCGAGAAGGAATCCCAGACCCTAGCTACCGTGACTTTCCAGAACTACTTCCGTATGTATAAGAAGTTGGCCGGCATGACCGGTACCGCTCTAACCGAAGAAGAAGAATTCCAGAAGATTTACGGGATGGACGTAGTAGTTATCCCGACTAATAAACCTATGGTGCGCATAGATCAGCCTGATGTCATCTATCGCACGGAGATGGGTAAGTATGCGGCGGTAGTGGAAGACATTGCCGAACGTTATAGATCCAAGCAACCGGTTCTGGTAGGAACCATATCTATTGAAAAATCTGAGCTATTAAGCGCTATGCTAAAAAAGAGGGGCATTCCCCACCAGGTACTGAATGCAAAATATCATGAGAAGGAAGCTCAGATCATTGCCCAGGCCGGGCAGCCTGGGACTGTCACCATTGCTACCAACATGGCGGGACGTGGTACCGATATCGTACTGGGCGACAATGTCGACTCTCTGGGCGGTCTGTATGTATTGGGCACGGAGCGGCATGAGGCCCGCCGTATTGACAACCAGTTGCGAGGCCGTTCCGGCCGTCAGGGGGATCCGGGGGAATCCCGTTTCTATACATCACTGGAAGATGACTTGATGCGGCTGTTTGGTTCAGCCAATATTGAGGGATTGATGGATAAACTGGGCATGGATGATGATATGCCCATTGAGAACAAGATGATCTCACGGGCTATTGAAAATGCCCAGAAGAAGGTGGAAAGCCGCAACTTCACCATCCGCAAAAACGTTTTGGAATATGACGATGTTATCAATCAGCAGCGCGAAGTGATGTATGGCGAGCGCCGCAAAGTATTGTATGATCAGGATTTGAAAGAAACAGTCAGCAGCATGATCGATGAAGTTATCGATCAGGTAGTAGATAGCTTTGCCGGCGAAGTGAAATACTCCGACGACTGGGATCTGCCCGGCCTGTTGACCTATGTGGAGCGCAATGTCCTGCCGCTGATCGATTTCACCACCGATGACCTGGTGGGCATGACGAAGCATGACATGAAGGAGTTTTTGCGGGAACGTACTTTTAAGCTCTATGAAGCGCGGGAAGCCGAAATGGGCAGCGAAACCATGCGCGAATTGGAAAAAGCGGTGATGTTGAACATCATCGATGAAAAATGGATGGATCATATTGATGCTATGGATCAGCTGCGCAACGGAATTTCCCTGCGGGCTTACGGGCAAAAGGATCCTTTGATCGAGTATAAATTTGAGGCTTTTGATGCCTTTCAGTCTATGGTTTACAGCATCAAAGAAGATGTAGTTCGGTATATTCTCCGGGTCAAAGTGGTTCAACAGCGGGAGGAGCGCCAGACTTTTGAAAATCAGGGCGGCGGCGAAGTGGAGAAAAAACCGATCAAAGTTGACCAAAAAATTGGCCGCAACGATCCCTGTCCATGTGGCAGTGGCAAGAAATACAAGAAATGCTGCGGGAGAGGCGAATAACGAATAGATCAGGCCGCCATTGCATTCGGCTGAGTGTTCTGTTAATTTATTACCATGGCCTTTGACGCAGGGAACAAGAACGTGCGGGGCGATGTCGGCATCGCCCCCCTACCAGCTTACTGGTACGGAACAAGGGGACGATTCTTGTGTTCCCGCGCTCGCGAATTAATGGTCATTGCTATGAAAATGCTCCAAGCTGTCATTGCCCTAAAGGACTCCTGATGTACCCTGCTGGGTACAACTAAGGTTGCGAGCGTAGCGCGGCAATCTCTTAGCTTAAACCATAGACTGTGGCAGAGATCGCCACGTCGCTACGCTCCTCGCGATGACACGAAAAAAACGTGCGGGGCGATGTGGGCATCGCCCCCTACCAGCTTACTGGTATTTCCTACCCAGGTACCAATATTGAGGAGGGATTGTTATGATAGAAAATCCGCGCGGTCTATGCCGTGAGATCATTGACCGCCTCCATGAACTGAGGGTTTCTCTTTGACATAGAAGGCGCGAAAAAGGAGATCCAGGAACTGGAGGCCTGTACTGTTAAGGAAAAATTCTGGGAAGATAACCAAGAGGCCCAGCGCGTACTCAAACGGATCAGTGAATTGAAACAAGAAGCTGCCTCTTATGAAGATCTCCTGGAGCGAGCTACCTACCTGTCTGATCTGCTCGATATGGCGGAACAGGAAGATGAGGATGAGCTATACCAGCAGACCGTAAGGGATCTGGAAGACCTGGTTAAAGACTTCGAAGACTATGAATTACTTATGTTGTTTTCCGGTGAGCATGATAGTCGAGATGCCATAGTGACCCTGCATGCCGGCGCCGGAGGTACTGAGGCTCAGGATTGGGTGGGCATGCTCTTGCGTATGTACACTCGTTGGGCAGAATCCTCCGGGTATTCGGTGGAGATCCTGGATTACCTGGAAGGAGACGAAGCCGGCGTCAAAAGCGTTACATTTCTAGCCAAGGGTCATAATGCCTACGGCAAGCTGAAATGTGAAGAGGGAGTTCATCGGCTTATTCGTATCTCTCCCTTTGATTCTTCCGGCCGGCGGCACACTTCCTTTGCTTCTTTGTCGGTTTTACCGGAAATCAGCGAATCAGTGGAAGTCAACATTGACCCGGAGGATCTGCGTATCGACACCTATCGCTCGGGAGGAGCTGGGGGACAGCATGTCAACAAGACCGACTCGGCAGTGCGTATCACCCATATACCTACGGGGATAGTGGTACAGTGTCAAAACGAACGTTCCCAGCATGCCAATCGGCTGTCGGCCATGAAAATTCTGCAGGCCCGAGTCTATGAATTGAAACAGAGGGAAAGGGAGGAAGATCTGCAAAAGCTCAAGGGAGAATGCAAGGAAATCGCCTGGGGCAGTCAGATCCGCACCTATACTCTGAATCCCTTTACCCTGGTCAAAGATCACCGTACCGGCCTGGAAAGAGGTAATGCTAATGCAGTGCTGGACGGAGAAATAGATGAATTCATCAGCGCATACCTGCGCAGCAAAAATAAGCTGGTGTGATAATAGTAGCCAGCGGTCATATCCGAAAAATGTTTGGAGGAAAGAAAGTGCGCCCAATTGATGCAACTACCATTAAGATGGTGGAAGACAAAGCTCGCAGTATTCGGGAAAAGATCATCACCATGCTGGGTCAAGCTGGCTCAGGTCATACGGGCGGATCGCTATCTTCGGCTGATCTGTTAGCCTGCCTTTACTTCTGGGAAATGCAGGTGGATCCGCAACAGCCCCACTGGCCGGAACGGGATCGTTTTGTGCTGAGCAAAGGCCATGCTGCTCCGGTATTGTATGCTGCCTTGGCTGAACGGGAATACTTCCCGGCGGAACTACTGAATACACTGCGCCAGTTGGGCAGCCCCCTGCAGGGTCATCCGGACATGCGGAAATTGCCTGGAGTAGAGGCTTCCACCGGATCCCTGGGACAAGGCGTCTCCTGGGCGGTGGGTATGGCCTTGGCGGCTCGGCTGGATGGCAGTTCCAGCCGTATTTATACCCTGCTGGGGGATGGCGAACTGGAAGAAGGTATGGTCTGGGAAGCAACTATGGCGGCTGCTCATTATAAACTGGACAACCTGGTTTTGATGATCGATTACAATGGTTTGCAGATAGACGGGCCTATCAGTGAGGTCATGTCACCGGAGCCTATAGCAGATAAATTTCGAGCATTTGGCTGCCATGTGGTTGAAATAGACGGGCACTCCGTGGAGCAGATCATGGCTGCTTTGGATGAAGCCCGCCAACTGAAAGGGCGACCCACCGCTATTGTAGCCCGCACCATAAAAGGCAAGGGATGCTCTTTCATGGAAAACCGAGCCGAGTGGCATGGCACAGCCCCTAAGCCCGATGAAGTGGAAAGGGCGCTTTTGGAAATACGAGGGTAAGAAGTAAGGTACGACGCAAGTCAGGGGAAGGTTCTGCAACTTACGCGTTTCGTGACCACTATTCTGTCATTGCCCTAAAGGACTACTGATGTATCCTAGCGGATACAATTTGGGTTGCTATGAAAATGGCCCTCGCTGTGTCATCGCACCCTAACGGGCACTACTTATTATAGTCCCTACGGGAAAAGGAATTAGGTTGCGAGCGAAGCGCGGCGATCTCTACCATCATCTACGGTTTGAGCTTAGAGATTGCCACGCCCCCTACGGGGGCTCGCAACATCAATAGTGAGCGATAGCGAACATCAGTAGTGCCGGAACGGCCAATGACAGTCTTGAGGAAGTTTTCATTCATCGTGGCCTGATCGACAGGTGAGAATTCTGAGGC
>Ga0209510_1005755_pt1 | contig 10203 bp, 9 predicted proteins | sample BiotimSIPDNA_FD_185749 | JGI IMG/M metagenome (GOLD analysis project Ga0209510, IMG submission 185749) | Anaerobic biogas reactor microbial communites from Washington, USA - Biogas_R1 time_0 SIP DNA (SPAdes) (version 2) | ecosystem: Engineered > Bioreactor > Anaerobic > Unclassified | place...
CCACGGCCCTTACCGCGGCGTTTGCCCTTGCGAAGGAATTCGATGAGGACCAGTACATTGTCGTTCAGGAAACCGAGTATACAGGAGCAGGAAAGCATCATTACGCCCAGCTCGCTTTCGCGAAGGAAAACGGGATACAGGTGGAAACAGGCGATCCGGAGACAGAAGTGCCCGGCAGGAGTATTGTTTTCCCTTCACATCCCGACATGATCAGGGCGCGGGAGGTTGACCTCGACCCTATGCGGGTCTCGCTAATAAGAAACGCCCTGAAGAACAGGGGGATCAAGCCTTCGGACCTCACGAAGGACGACCTTGATTTCCTCGCAGCGGAGGTCAGCCGCGACGCCGCTTTTGTAGGGAACGTCCTGAAATCACTCTGACCGAAAGAAAAAACCGAGGAGGCTGACGGTATGAACAAACTGTTTGACACGACCTGGATTATGCTCAGAAAGATCGAAAATTTCATAATGATTGTCAGCACCATTATCCTGGTCACCCTTGTGCTGACCCAGGTGGCTCTCCGCTATATATTCAAGCTGCCTCTCATGGGGGTGGAAGAGCTCGCCACCATGACGGGATTCTGGATGTACATGATGGGTTCAGCTTCAGGCGCGCGGGAACGGAATCACATCCGTGCGGATCTCGTTCATTCGCTGATCAGGAACGATCGGACATACAGGAAGATACAGTCGGCGGTTACACTGGCGACATTCATACTCGCATGCGTGATGACACACTGGTGCTGGAATTATATCACCTGGTCCATCAAGTCCTGGGAACGGTCTCCTGCCCTCATGATCCCCATGGTATACGCCCAGATGAGCCTCCTGGTCTCTGCGGCGCTCATGGCATTTTATTTCTTCATCGAGCTTCTGGACAACCTGCGGCAGGCGGCAGGGAAACCCCGCCTTGCCCTGCCAAAAGCCCCCTACGAAGAGTAGCGGAAACCAAGGAGGAAACCATGGACCATATCGCTATCGACCTCGTCATATTGATTTCAAGCATCGTTTTAGGGATACCTGTACCGTTCTGTTTTATGCTCGCCGCTATCTATATGGGGGTCATTTACTTCCCGGACTTCTCGTTCCTTATGACCATCGGGTTCCGGGGACTGAATTCCCTGACGATCCTCTCCATACCGTTTTTCATCATTGCCGGGGCCCTCATGGGCTCGGCCGGTATAGCTGAAAGGCTCACGAACTTCGCGAACTCCATGCTGGGACGTATGCGCGGAGGAATGGGATCAGCGAGCATTGTGGCCTGCGCGATCTTCGGCGCCATTTCAGGAACAGCATCTTCGGCCGTGGCATGCATCGGCAGCATCATGATCCCAAGGCTCGAAAAACTCGGATATCCCAGGGGCTATTCAACGGGAATGCTGAGCTGTGCGGCGGTCCTTGGGCAGCTCATCCCCCCCAGCGTCCCCATGATCCTTTACGGGTGGGTTACCCAGCAGTCTGTCGCGGCCTGCTTTCTTTCGACGGTGGTCCCCGGAATTCTTACCACTACTATTTTCTGTGTCATCAACTACTTTATGGTAGGGAGATTTCCCGCCATCAAAGTCGACGATCCCCTGCCCAGAAAAGAACGGAACAGGCTCGTGCTCAGTGCGGGAAAGAGAGGTTTCTGGAGCCTTCTCATGCCCGTAATCATTCTCGGGGGAATCTACGGTGGAGTCACAACACCGACGGAAGCCGCCGCAGTTGCTGTTTTCTATGCCATCGTCATAGGCTTTTTCGTCCACAAGGAGCTGACTTTGACCGTATTCTTCCGCTCTCTCAAGGCAGCGGCCACGACGAGCGGCGTTATCGTGCTCATGCTTTTCTTCGTCACCATACTCGGCAGGCTCTACACCATGCAGCAGGTTCCCATGAAGATCGCAAACTTCCTCCTGGGAACATCGAGCAACAAGTATGTCATCCTCTTCATGGTGAATATTTTTCTCATCATCATCGGCATGCTCATGGACGACCTGAGCGGGACCATGCTCGCCGCGCCCCTTCTCATGCCGCTCATGCTGAAAATAGGAGTGCACCCCATTCATTTCGCGGCCATTCTCGGCACGAACCTCGGCCTCGGAAATGTCACTCCGCCCACGGCTCCTATTCTTTATCTCGGGGGAAGGATCGGCAACGTACAGATAGATGAATATCTGAAACCTGCCCTGATTTATATGATTTTCGGGTTCCTTCCCGTGATCGCGCTGACAACCTACGTACCCCAGCTTTCTCTCTTCCTCCCGAAGCTGATCATGGGAATCAAGTAGAGCAGAAGGGAGAATATGACCGTTTTTATTCCGGCAAAGGAGGGGATGACAGGGAAAAGAAGAGGCTCAGAAACCGGAGAGTTCGTTCCTGACAGGTGAAATATGTGTACACAAGAAAAAAAGGAGGGATAGCATGAAGTTCACGAACAGCACGAAAAAATTCCTTGTCTGCCTTCTGGCTCTTTCGTTCCTCGTCGCCTTCTTCGGGATCGCTTCGGCGGCAGAACCGCAGTTCAAGATGCGGCTTGCCCAGGTCCATCCCGTGGACAGCGACTACGACCTGAGAGCGAAGTCCTTCGCAAAGAAAGTATTCGAAGGAACCAACGGAAGGATCCAGATCGACGTCTTCTCAGGCGGCGTTCTGGGAGACTGGACAGAGATTTTCGAAATGGTCCAGAGGGGAACGATCGAGATGAGCATGGCCCAGGCCAATGCCAATTTCGACCCTCAGCTGAACCTTGCGTACTATTTCCCCTACATCGTCACGAACGCCAAAGAGGCCCAGAAGGTCTACGGAGCAGACGGCTGGGCCTACAAGGTCATCGTGGACCTTTGGGCGAAGCACAACATCAAGGCACTCGCAGTGGTGCCCATAGGGATGTCCGGTGTTTCCCTCAACAAGGTTCCCGAGAAGTTCGCCGAACCGGGGGCCAGTCACGGCCTGAAGGTCCGCGTCATGCCCATTAAACCGTGCGAGTGGACCTACGAGGCTCTCGGCTACATTGCCACTCCTATACCCTATGCTGAAGCCTACAGCGCCATCCAGACCGGAATCGCGGACGGCCAGATGGGAGGGCCCCCTTTCCAGGCGTGGCAGTTCAAGGACGTCAACAAGGTCTGGATCCAGTACAACGACTTCTTTGAGTCCTGGTGGTTTGCCATCAACATGGATCTCTGGAACAAGCTTTCCAAGGAAGACCAGGAAGTGATGCTGAAAGCTGCCCAGGAGGAGTCGGCAATTCAGTGGGCCCGTGCTGAAGAGGCTGACGAGGAGTATCGCCAGAAGCTCGTCAAGGAATACGGCTGGGAGATAGTGATCCTTACCCAGGAGCAGCTTGACGCAGTAGCAGGCCATGTCCGCAAGGTAGTGTGGCCCAAGATGGAAGAGATCGTCGGCAAGGATCTTATGGACCGTATCTACAAGGAGTCGGGCATAGCCCGCTGATCTTTGCTCCATAGAGAGGCGGGAGGCAGCGGCTGTGTCCGGCATGCCTCCCGCCTTTTTTCACTGTCGTGCGGAAATCGCCGCGCCTGAAAACAACTGCAAGGAGATGAACACGAAATGTTTACCGGAAAAAGAGATATCAGCCAATGCCTTCGCCTCGTGGAAGAAGACAGGGCTATAACGTCGCCGGCGGCCAAGCTGCCGTATTATCCCCTGGTAGTCAGGAAAGGGAGAGGCGCCACCGTTGAAGATGTTGACGGCAATACCTATATCGACTTCCTTGCAAGTGCAGGAGCAGTGAACACGGGGCACTGCCATCCGAAAGTTGTGGAAGCGATCCGCAGGCAGTCGGAAGACCTTATTCTCTATACCCACGTCTATATGTACCATGAACCCATCATCGAGCTGACGAAAGAACTTCTCGCCATAACCCCGGGAGATTTCCGCAAAAGAGCCTATTACGGTCTCGCAGGTTCAGATGCAAACGACGGAATTATCAAGCTCGCCAGGATAGCCACGGGGCGTCCTAAAATCCTCGCGTACCTCAGGGCTTACCACGGAAGCACCTACGGCGCCCTTTCAATGAGCGCTGTAAGCCTGAACATGCACAGGAAACTCGGCCCGCTGCTTCCGGATATTTACCATGTTCCGTATCCTGATCCGTATCGCACCCCTTTCCCCGGGATGACCGAAGATGAAGTCTCAGACTTCGCCATTGAGCAGATACGGACAGCCTTTTCAACGAATATTCCCCCTGATGAAACTGCTGCTATTGTGATCGAGCCCATACAGGGAGATTCAGGGCTTGTCGTGCCTCCGAAGAAATACATGCAGTCCCTCCGGAAACTCTGCGACGAATACGGGATCCTTCTCGTCTCCGAGGAGGTCCAGCAGGGCTTTGGCCGGACCGGCAAATGGTTCGGAATCGAAAATTTCGATGTTGTGCCTGATGCCATTGTCATGGGAAAAGCCATAGCTTCAGGACTTCCGCTCGGCGCAGTTGTTGCGAGGGCTGACCTTATGGAAAAATGGCAGGCCCCTGCCCACCTTTTCACTGCCGCCGGGAACCCTGTATGCTGCGCTGCCGCCCTTGCAACCATCTCGGTCATACGGGAGGAAAATCTGCTGCAGAACGCTGTTGATCTCGGAGCGCATATAAAGAACCGTTTTCTCGAAATGCAGAAAAAATACGAAATCATCGGCGACGTGAGAGGAATCGGGCTCTCCATCGGTGTAGACCTTGTAAAGGACCGTGAAACAAAAGAACGCAACGGCGAAGCAGCGGCAAAAATCTGTTACCGCGCATGGGAAAGAGGACTGCTGCTCTCCTTCTTCAGCGGAAGCGTCCTGAGAGTACAGCCCCCTCTTGTGATCTCGAAAGAACAGGCGGATCAGGCGATGGACATAATAGAAGAATCTTTTGAGGACTTTTTCGCCGGAGACATCCCCGACAGTATTTTTGAAACGGTCAAAGGCTGGTAGGCCCGGGACTAAAGAAAATCCTGAACAAAACAGCCCCCCTGGAAAAATCGGGGGGGCCTGTTCATAATCCTTTCTGCTCCCGCCTGAAAAAAGGATCTCCCAAGTGGGAAACTTCCCCTAAAAGCAGTATACACCAGCCATTATCATTATGCTCCAGAAGAGAAATACTGCCGTTAGCGACCTGGAACCTCCAGAAGCTGCCGAAAGGACAGCCGAGTATGGCGCAGAGCAGCACCTTCAGAACGGCGTCATGGGATACAAGTACAATAGATCCTTCCACTCTTTCCGAAAGCCTTTGAAAAGCATTCCAGGTACGTTTGTGAACGTCAGCCAGGCTTTCCCCTCCCGGCATTTCCACAGCCTCGGGGTGACTGTGCCACAAGTACAGCATTTCCGCCCACTCTTTGTCCACTTCATCAGCTGTCCTCCCTTCCCAGAGACCGTGAGAGATTTCCCGGAAGTCCGCTTCTGTATCTACGGACAGTCCTTTCCGGACAGCCAGGGTACGGGCCGTTTCAAAAGCCCTTGAGAGGGGGCTGGCCACGATCCTGTCAAGGGGAACGTCCTTCAGCGCCTCCGCGACGGACCGCGCCTGTTCCAGCCCAGTCCGGTTCAGAGGGATATCCATCTGCCCCTGGAACCGTCCCTCCCTGTTCCAGTCCGTCTCGCCGTGCCGCACGAGAAAGATCCGCTTCATCACAGGGCCTCCGAGAAGTTCACCTTCACGGCCCAGAGAAGGTCAGCGTCGGCTTTGAAGGTATCGATGATCTTCGGCGGAATGTCGTTGTCGATCTGGAGAGCCCCCACGGCGAGTCCGCTGCCGTTTTTCCGTCCCAGGGCGAAGTTCGCTATATTGGAACCCGCCTCGCCGAGGATGGTGCCCACCTTCCCGATGACCCCGGGGCGGTCGTGGTTGCTGAACAGGAGCACCGTTCCTTCGGGAACGAACTCGATCCAGTAGCCGTTGAGGTTCACCACCCGCTGGCGGCCTTCCTCGGTGACGGTGCCGGCCACGGTCACCCCTTCCCGGGAGCCTGCGGCCGAGATGGAGACCTCCAGAAGGTTCTTGTAGGTGCCTCCCTCCCCCCGGCTTTCTTCCACGGCGATTCCCTTGTCCGAGGCCAGGAGGGGAGCGGACATGTAGTTCACCTCCGGCCCGTGGGAGACTTCGAGCATTCCCTTGAGCCCCGCCACTGTGAAGGGGGAGTAGTGGTAGGGCACTTCAAAGCAGATGGGGTCGTCTCCTTTCGAGAAGAGCGGCCCCCGGAGGGTGACCCGGATCTCCTTTACCGGCTCCCGGAGGAGGTGGGCTGCGAGGTACCCCATCTTCCGGGCGAGAGAGAGATAGGCCCTCCGACCGTCGCTGAGAAGCTGCTCCGAGAAGGGAAGGTTCACCGCGTGCTCATAGGGTCTCCCCAGGAGAGTGGCCGCCAGGTTGGAGGCGGCGATCACCGCCACGGCGGACTGGGCCTCTTCCGTGTTCGCGCCGATGTGGGGGGTGAGGATGACTTTCTCCCGGAGGTCCTGAGCGAGGAGGGGGTGACCGGCCCGCACGGGCTCTCCGTCGAACACGTCAAAGGCTGCCCCTGCGAGAAGCCCGGAGCGGACGCCTTCGGCCGCGGCATCCTCGTCCACGAGACCGCCCCGGGCGCAGTTCACCAGGAAGGCTCCCCGTTTGCAGGCCCGAAGCGCCGAGGCGTCGAGCAGCCTCCTGGTTTCTGCGGTGAGAGGCACGTGGAGGGTGACCACGTCGGCGAGGGAGAGAGCCCCGGCCATGTCGTCCAGGAGCCGGACCCCGGCACGGTCCGCTTTCTCCTTCGAAATGTAGGGGTCACAGGCGGACACATCCATGCCGAAGGCCCGGCACCGGAGGGCCACCTGGGTCCCGATCCGCCCCAGCCCGATGACCAGCAGCCGCTTTCCTGAGAGCTGCATGCCCATGAACCGGCTGCGTTTCCATTCGCCCGCCGCCACTGAGTTCCACGCCTGGGGTACCTTCCGCACGAGGGAGAGAATCATGGCCAGGGTATGCTCCGTTGCCGCTAGGGTGTTTCCGGTGGGGGCGTTGATCACCACGATCCCCCGGCGGCTTGCCGACGCCAGGTCGATGTTGTCCACGCCGACACCTGCCCTGGCCACAGCCCGGAGCTTCTTCGCAGCCCCGAGCACTTCGGCGTCCAGAGGGGTGCCGCTGCGGGTCAACATGCCGTCCGCGTCGGCCACCGCATCCAGCAGCTCCTCCCTGGTGAGGCCGGTCCGCACCTCCACCTGAAGGTCCTTTTCTTTCCGGAGCAACTCCACTCCCGCTTCCGATACAGTATCCGTCACGAGCACTTTCATTTCGTCATTCCCCTTCCTTTTTCCACTTGTTCCGAAACGACGCGATGGGGCTGCATGTCAATAGCCCTCCCCTGAAAATGGAAAAAGGCCGGAAGGGTTGTTTCCCCTCCGGCCTGTATTTCCTGCGATCGATCCCTGCGTTTCATGTCGCGGTGTCTTTATCTAGGGCTGTGGTTCCTCCTCTGCCGGCACAGGAAGACCAGCCCTTCCGGACGAGCCGGAAGAGGAGGAGGAGGAGGAGGAGGAGGAAACAAAACCTATGCCGTCAAAGATTGATAAACTGAACTCCATATCAGTTTACTCCTTCAAAATAATGTTCACTTTATATCAGCGAAAACTATCAATGTCATCAATAGTTTTTTTAAAACCGGACCATTCAATATGCCAAACCGTGGAATTCTGACGATCTGAATACGAAATAGATCCCCTTGAAGAAAACTCAATGGCTGTTTTAAATCTCTTGACAAACATTCAGCCTTTTTCTAAGATACTAATATATTAGACAAGACATTCGGCCTTGTTTCAATCAACCGCATTTTTTTGAATTTTGTTCCCGCTGCAGGTTAAGCCTTTTTCCGGCCTTTCCGGAAAGGCAGTTTTTCGGATTACCGGCCGACGGCCTGTAATTATACAAATCCAGGGGGGTATGAAGCATGAAGAAGGTATTGTTTCTGGTGATGTGTCTCTTGATCCTTGCGTTCGGAATTTCTGCATACGCTGCGGAAAAACCGGCGGATTTCGTTGAAGGAGACGGGAAAACCTACGAACTCATGGTCTCGACCCAGCTGGCCGATTCCCATCCTTTCTGCAGGGGTTTCTATGCCATCGCAAAACGCGTAGATGAACGGACCGGTGGCAAAATGACCGTCAAGGTATTCCCGAGCGCTCAGCTCGGCAGTGACGAAGATGTTATTGAACAGGCAATCCAGGGTGTAAACGTCGCCGTGGTCACCGACGCGGGACGGATGGCGAACTACGTGAAGGATATGGGTATCGTGGGCATGGCTTATTTCGCCGACAACTACGACGAGGTCATGAAGGTACAGCAGACCGAATTCTGGAAGGAATGCGTAAGGAAGCTGGCCGCGGAGAACGGCATCCGGGTCCTTTCCTTTAACTGGTTCGACGGAGCACGCCATTTCCTTACCAACAAACCCGTCAGGAAACCTGAAGATCTGAGGGGAGTCCGCATCCGCACACCCGGAGCCCCTGCATGGTCCCGTTCCGTGGCCGCCCTCGGCGCAACTCCCGTAACAATGGGATGGACCGACGTGTACAACGCAGTGCAGCAGAAAGCCATCGACGGGTGCGAGGCCCAGCATTCCGCAAGCTACGGGCTCAGGGTATACGAGGTCCTGAAGTACATCAACAAAACAGCCCACTTCCAGCTCCTCAACGGGCTGATTGTAGGGGAAAGCTGGTTCTCAACCCTTCCTGCCTCCTACAAGACACTCCTCGTGGAGGAATTCGAAAAACAGGGAAAGATCACTGCTGCCGAGGTAATCGAGAAATCCGACGTCTTCGAAGGAATGATGGTCAAGGAAGGCATGGAGGTCGTGGAGGTAGACCTGGCTGCCTTCAAGAAGGCTTCCGAGGCTGCATATGAAGAGCTGGGCTTCGCGGAGCAGCGGAAGGCCATTTACAGGGAAATAGGCAAGGAATAACCTGCCTGTAGTTTTTTACGGATTATTTATCCGACCGCAGGCAGCCGCCCCTTTCCGGGGTGGTTGTCCTGCTTTTTTCAATCCGGTGCCGGAAGGAGGATGCACATGTCCGTGCCCGATGCTTTGAAAAGAAGCTATCAGTTCATCTGCAGGTTCGAGGAGAAGGCCATCTCCGTTTTTCTTTGCGTGATAACCGTTCTGATCTTCATTTCCGCCATCGGAAGATTCATAGGCCATCCGATCAACTGGGCGGTGGATATCTCCCTCCTTCTTTTCGCATGGGGTGCTTTTCTCGGGGCGGACGTGGGGATCCGGAAGAACAGGGTGATCAATGTCGATTTCCTGACGTCGAAATTTCCCCTGAAGACGCAAAGAGGCATCGCCATCACTTGGTCCGTGGTCATCATCCTCTTTCTGATGATGCTCATCGCCTATGGAATTCCCCTCTGCATCTCCAACTTCAAACGACAATTCCAGAACATCACCCTGAGCTACTCCTTCGTCACCGCGTCTCTTCCCGTGAGCGCCCTTCTGATGATCATTTCCACGGGAATCAGGCTCCATCTCCAGATCACCGACTTTCCGTCCACCCTCCGGGGCGGCGGACGGGACGTGGCCTAGAAGGGAGGAGGACGGAATGCTTCTTCTTGTCGGCGTTTTTCTCGTACTTCTCTTCCTCGGCATGCCCGTGGCCTTCGCAATAGGACTGGCGGGCTTCGTCTTCATGCTGGCCACGCCCAACATACCCATCTCCATCTCCGTACAGCGGATCGTGGCCCAGACCCAGAGCTTCACCCTTCTTGCAATTCCGCTTTTCATATTCGCAGGGAACCTCATGAACGCCACAGGCATCACATACCGCCTGGTGAAGCTTTCAAGAGTTCTCGTAGGTCACATGGCCGGAAGCCTTGCACAGGTCAGCGTCATCCTCAGTACGCTCATGGGAGGAGTTTCCGGGTCGGCAAATGCCGACGCGGTCATGGAATGCAGGATCCTCGGTCCGGAGATGATCAAACAGGGCTATTCAAGGGGCTACGGTGCGGCAGTAAACGGTCTCACGGCCATGATCACCTGCACCATTCCTCCGAGCATGGGTTTTATCATCTACGGTTCCGTAGGAGAGGTCTCCATCGGCCGCCTCTTCGTCGGGGGCGTCATCCCCGGACTGCTCATGATGGCTATGATGATGTTCACGGTAAACATCACGGCGAAGCGGCGGGGATACGTGGCGCCCGAGGGCGCACGGAAGCCGACCCCCCGGGAGGTCGTGTCCGCCCTGTGGGAGA
>Ga0209510_1005759_pt1 | contig 10189 bp, 10 predicted proteins | sample BiotimSIPDNA_FD_185749 | JGI IMG/M metagenome (GOLD analysis project Ga0209510, IMG submission 185749) | Anaerobic biogas reactor microbial communites from Washington, USA - Biogas_R1 time_0 SIP DNA (SPAdes) (version 2) | ecosystem: Engineered > Bioreactor > Anaerobic > Unclassified | place...
TCCTAAAAAAGCTGCTCCTAAGAAAGCTGCTGCTCCTAAGAAAGCCGCTCCTAAGAAAGCTGCTGCTCCTAAGAAGTAATTCTTTAGACATTAAAATAAAAGAGAGTCTCAACGGCTCTCTTTTATTTTTTAAACACCTTGCTATCCTTTTTGTTAGCAATATCGACTTACAAAATTATTTTAGAGGCAATGCTAATATTTTTTTTTATAAATTTATTAGTATGATATCAGAAAAAGACCTCCAAGAATTTGAAAAATTAGATCTATACGAAAAGATTTCCCGAATCGAAAAGCGAATTGAAGGAAAACAAAATCCTAAACCATTTGAATTGGGAATGTTACTTGCTTTAAAAATGGCTGTTGAGATTCGCGAACAGAAAGAACTCGGTTCTGAATCGGCTGTTTTAGTAGCAAACTGGGCAAATGAATACCCTGAATCGGTTGTTGAAGAAGCCATTTCGAATGCAAAAGAATTTTTACTCCACTCCACCTCTCTTGTTGACAAAATTCGAGAAACTTTAATTGGTGATGATCCAAAAGAGGATTCCAGTGCCAAATAAACTCCTAGCGTCTATAGATATTGGTAGTTATAGCTGTATTTTATTGATTGCCGCTTTTGAAAAACAAGAAAACGGTCAAGAAAAGCTAGTTCCTAAACTTCAAAAAGTCGAAGTATGTCGACTTGGAGAAGATATTTTTGAATTTAAGTCTATTTCTAATGATAAATTAAACGAATTAGTGACCATTATGGAACGTTTTCGTTCTACTATTCACGCTTTAGGTGTAGAATTAGAAGCAGTCGCCATGACTGAAGCGATGAGAAAAGCCTCCAATAGTGAATCCGTAATTTCTGCTGTGGAAAAAGCATTATGGTTTAAACCAAAGGTAATTTCTGGGGAAGAAGAAGCTGCCCTTACATACAAAGCGATTAGCGAATGGTATCATTCTGATTTATTGACTTTAGATATTGGCGGTGGTTCTACTGAACTAAGCTTTGGTAAAAAAAGTATATCTATTCCAGTAGGCGCTCTCTACTTGTTTAAGAAAATGGGAGCAATCCCTGGCCCTGAATACAAAAATTTTATTAAAGAGACATTTAAAGAATTCCCCGTTCGTGCTTTTTCAAAAAAAGAAGTCGTTTTTATTGGGGGCACAGCTACTGCTCTTGCTATGGTATATTTAAACCTAAATCAGTTCAAATATGAACAAATCGAAGGTCTCGAAATGAACTTGAACGATTTAGAGCAGACTACAATGAGAATTTCTAATCTCTCTAAAGAATTACGCGCCCTTTTACCTGGTCTTGAAAATGGTCGAAGTGATGTGATTATTTGTGGTTTATACTGGCTCAAAAGTTTATTAGAACGTCTTCATGTTGAATCTTTTAAAATCAGTACCGCAGGTATTCGATTTGGTTTACTTTACCCTTCTTCTCTTTCAGAGGAATCTCATGAGATTAAATAAGTTTATATCTTCTTGCGGTATTGCCTCTAGACGAGCTGCTGACACGCTTATTTTAGAGGGGCGAGTCATGGTCAATAACGAAGTGGTGAAAGAATTAGGTTCTCAAGTTTCTCCATCCGATACTGTTTTAGTGGATGGGAAACTCGCCCATTTACCTCAAAAGACAACTATTATTTTATTTCATAAACCCCCTGGCTGCGTTTGCTCAGCTTCTGACCCTCAAGGCAGAAAAACGGTTTATGATTATTTACCTCCTGGTTATAGAGGCTTAAAATATATTGGCCGACTGGACTTGCAAAGTCGCGGTCTCTTGCTTTTTACAGATAATGGCGAACTAGCCCACCGACTAACGCACCCAAGCTATCAAATACAACGTAGTTACTTAGTTTGGAGCGAACCTGAACTTTCTAAACAAGACGCCGAAAGAATTATCAACGGCGTGGATATCGGAGACGGAGAAACAGGGCACGCTGAAGCCATTTATCTAAAAAAAGGTTTTGTAGAAATGGTTCTCACCGAAGGCAAAAACAGAGAAATTCGTCGTATGATGGAGGCCTTGAGTTACCGTATAAACGATTTAAAACGTATTTCTTTTTGTGGAATCCCACTAGGAACTACTCCAGCTTGTGATTATAGAGAATTATCTCCTGAGGAAGTTCAAACGATTCTAAAAGTTTGTGAATTATGAAACGTACTCTATTTATAGGTGATGTTCATGGGTGTTTTAAGGAATTTGCTCAAATCATTGACGATTTCGGGTTTGTAAAAGGCTCTGACACTCTTTATCAAACGGGCGATATTATTAATAAGGGGCCTAGCGCTTTAGAATGTATTCAATTGACTCAAGAACTTGGGATTCAATGTGTTCTTGGAAATCACGAAGCTCGTCTACTAAAGACACTCGATACTCCAAAATTAAAATGGACAGAAAAAGAACGGGAACGTATTAAAAGAATTAAAAACATCGACTATATTTATTCGGTGATTTCGAAATGGCCTCTTTGGATTGATACTCCAGAAGCTCTTTTAGTTCATGCAGGCATAGAACCTCATGTCGAAAAACTTGAAGATATGAATCCCGATATTTTACTTTCTATTCGCTTATGGAATGATCAACCTTGGTACGAACTAGTGAAGTGGCCTAAAACAATTGTATTTGGGCATTGGGCAAAAAAAGGCTTTTTAAATCTTCCTGGCTTTATTGGGCTAGATTCTGGATGCGTTTATGGAAAATCTTTATCGGCATGGTGCCTGAAAGAAGAACGTTTTTACTCCGTTCCAGCTCAAAAAGTGTATTCTGAAATCAATGAATATGCTTATTCTTCGTTATCTTAATTGTTCTAACTTCTTTTGATTCTTAAAATTTTTATTAAAAAACAGCGCATTTAAAAAGCGTTTCGCAGGAATAATCTCCCGAAAAAAATTCTCCCGAAATGATTCTCCCGAAATGATTCTCCCGAAACAAGTAAAAATCGATTATTAGTGATTGGGCTGCAAACACATCACAATGTTGACTTCACACTTAAAACTTACCTTAATTAGTCTTAGCATTATTCGACAATACTTTCCCCGAAAAAATAAAAGAAGAGCTTCCGAAAAGCATTCTCGAAAAGAGTCTTCCGAAATGATTCTCCCGAAACAAGTAAAAAACGATTATTAAAAAATGATTATCAGTCCTCAATTTTCTACATTTTACACTATGACAGCTCAAGAATTATACCAACGTCTAAAAACGGTCCAGCCAGGAAGCGTTTTATGTAATTACAGCATGGAAGCTTGTGAAAACATGATTCCCATGATTCAAGAAATTTTAGAATTAAAAAAACAGCAAAATGCGGTTATTTTTGCTCATAGCTACGTTTCTCCAGAAATTATTTATTCTGTCGCCGATTTTGATGGCGATAGTTTTAAGCTAAGTCAAGACGCCACAAAAATTAATGCCGATCGTATTATTTTTGCTGCTGTTCGTTTTATGGGAGAAACGGCAAAAATCCTAAACCCTCATAAACAAGTGTTAATTCCTGGCCCACTCACTGGCTGTAGCTTAGCAGATAGTATTACTGTAAATCAAATTGAAGAACTTCATCGCATTTATCCAAACCATACTTTTGTCTGCTATATTAATACCACTGCAGAAATTAAAGCGCAGTGCGATGTCTGTGTGACTAGTTCTAATGTTGTCGATATTGTTTCTCATATTAAAAATGATAAAATTGTCTTTGTTCCCGATCGTTTAATGGGGCAAAACGTTCAAGCGGAACTTGAAAAGAAAGGCATTCATAAAGAAATCGTTTTGTTTGACGGGTGTTGCTATGTTCATGAGCAGTACGATCCTGAAATGATTCGTTTTTTTAGAGAGCAAAATCCAGGGCTAAAAGTAATTAGTCATCCAGAATGCCATCCAGGCGTTGCTTTACTTAGTGATTTTGTCGGAAGCACTGGCCAAATGGTGCAGTACATCAGAAACTCACCTAAGCATACCCCATTTTTATTACTCACCGAGTGTGGCTTAAATGCTCGCATGCAATCGGAAATGCCCGATCATACATTTATTGGCAGCTGCAGTATGTGTAAGTATATGAAGTCTAACTCACTATCCAATATTTTAGAAACGCTTCGCCATCCTGAAAAAGCTCTCTCTATTGAAATTGAAGATTCTGTTCAAATTAAAGCAAAAAAATGTATTGATGCAATGTTTCATTATGCTTCTCTATAGTTTTTTGAATTAATTATTTTATAAGTGAATTTGATCAGAAAAAGCCTTTCATTATTTTTGAATAAACTATTTTGAAGTAGACTTTAATTTTCGTTTTTAACATAAAAAGGAAGCCCTTTTATGAAAAAATTCCTTCTCTTAATATTATGCTTCACGGTTTTCTCTTTTGCAGATGATTTCTGGACTAGAACGCATTACTTTGGCTTAAGTTTTAATGGCTTCCTAACTACAGGAGATCTTTCAAAAAACAAAACGATTTCCTTAGATGAAGAGACTGTAACAGAAGTATTTCATTTTCCTGATTTTAAACATTCTTTTATTCCCGAAGCAGAAGTGGGCGTGAATCTGAATGCGCACACTTTTGCTTTTGTGGTAGGGCTTTATCCTTTTGAGTCCGACTACTCTTATTTAAAACTTGGAGCCGACTATCGTTACTATTTGTTCTGGCCCAACCCTCTCCAAATTGGTTTTGGCATAAATTATACCTATATGAGAATTGATTCTAAAAATAATGTCGTAACGTCTTCTCCAGAAAACGAAAAACCTGTTGTAAGTGACGGCGTTTTAATGGGTAATGGAGTATCTGCGCTTTCTTCGGTGCGCTATTATTTTACAGAGCATCTTGGTGCTGAATTTTCCTTAAAATATCGCTTTTTCTTTTATTCTAGTTTAAATACAGAAAAATGTGGAACATGTTCTATAGACAATTCGCTTAACCAACACTTTGGGGAAGCAGGAATTAAACTATTTTTCCAATTATAAATTTTTCTGTGGATTTTAGATTAATGAAACACTTTTTTTCAAAAGCCGTTATAAGCTCAAGTCTTTTTTTACTTTCTTCTTGCGGATTAATTGATGGAGAAGGAGCCTTAGATTATAAAGAAATGGTGAAAGGCTGCAAAAGTAAGAATGTGATTATGATGGTTTGCGATGGATGTGGGTTTAATCAATTTATAGCTGCTGACTATTTTAACTATGGCGAAAAAGAACAACAGCCATTCTATTCTTTTCCAGTAACGATAGCGATGTCAACCCATTCAAATAGTGCTAACATATACTCTCCAAAAAAAGTAAAATCGACTCACGATTGGGTACGTTCAAAATTTACTGATTCTGGAGCTAGTGCAACAGCTCTTGCGACAGGGGTGAAAACGAACAACAACCGTATTGGTGTCGATACACAAAATGAAGCTGTAGAAAACGTAACCGAAGTGGCTCATAAAACGGGGCGTTCTGCAGGTGTTGTCACTTCCATGGCAATCTCTCATGCTACTCCTGCAAGCTTTACGGCTCATCGAGTTAGTCGTACTGATTATGAAGGGATTGCTCAAGATATGATCACTCAGACTCATTTAGATGTGATTCTTGGAGCAGGTCACCCAATGTTTAATGATAATGGAACTGCCCTTTCTACTGAAGTGATTTTGGATTCTGCTGGCAATGTAATTAGCTCTGCACCATATTATAATTATCTTGGTGGCGCCGCTCTTTTTGAAAGCCTTAAAGCTGGAACGGCAAAAAATTTAGACGGTTCTTGGACTTTTATAGAAACTTTAGAAGATTTTAATCGTTACGCCTCTTTAAGCTCTGATTCTTTACCAGATCGTTTAATTGGAATTGCTCCTGTTCACTATACATTACAATCCAGCCGAGGTGTTGGGCCAATGAAAACCGATACAATAGTGAATGAACACCCAAAAAACACAACAGTGCCTCATCTAAAAGACATGAGTCTAATCGCTCTCAATTTATTGAATAAAAACGAAAACGGTTTTTTCTTGATGATTGAAGGTGGAGCTATTGATGCCGCCGCTCATGAAGGTTCCATTGCTCGAATCATTGAAGAGATGACCGATTTTACCACTACCGTTGAAGAAGTAATCGCTTGGATAGAGGATCATGGAGGATTTGAAGAAAATCTTTTAATCATCACAGCTGATCATGAAACTGGTTATTTAATTGGTCCAAATGGCTATACAGATAAAACGATTGATTATGATCTTATTAATAATGGAAAGGGGAAAGTGCCTGGGCATAGTTTCCACTCTGCAGCTCACACCAATCAGTTAGTCCCTCTCTTTGCTAAAGGAGAATGCTCTGATGCTATAGAGAAAACTCTTCAAGGAGTTGATTTTAGACACGGTTCATATACAGATAATGCTATTTTAGGTACTTTAATTCACCATATTTTGATTGAATCCAAAACAGAAAAGTGACATATTAAATCTCATTTATTATTATTGCCATTATGAAAAAAATTAAGTTTTTCCTAACGGCTTTACTATTTACTTTTGGGTCTGCTTCTGCTGACTGGGCTTCGATTTACCACTCGATTATCGCTTTTGATGAAACAGGTTTACCTGATGGTAATCGCCCTGGCTATGTTCAGCCTATTATTACTCAACTTGGAACTGTTTTGAATGGTAACTGGGTTCATAGTGCAAATGTGCCTCAGAGTTTTTCTTTTGACGCAGGCCTACCTATTACTCTAAGCCCTATTACCGATAAGGATCGAAAATATACCGCTTCTAATGTTCCTACTATTTTTGGAGAAAATCTACCCACATATAATTACAATGCTAACATTCCATGTAGCACCAGTCCTTTCTGTCATGAAATCAGCGGTAATGAAACATTAAATAGCTTAGGCTTATTTTCATATCCCATTGCTCAAGCCGCCGTGAGTTATTATCATGCGCGTGTTGTTTTGCGTGGGATGTGGCTCCCAGCCATCAGCGAACTAAAAGCGTTTAGTCTTTTTGGATTTGGTCTTCAATATAGCTTTGGTTATTTATTCCAGTACGCCTTACCTAAAGAACTTCAAACCTTAAATGTGAGTTTAGCTTTTGGATACAATTCTTCCTCTATTGGCTATACACCTGAAGATTATACTGGCCAACTGGATTTATCTGTTTCCTCAAATATATTCCAAATGGTGATTGGTTATTCTCCTCTCTCTTTTATAGAAGTGATGCTTTCACTTGGTTATGAAACTGCTTCTATGAAATCTGGTGGCACCTTAGTTTCTCCAACAAATCAAACTATTTTACCAACGCTTAGTGTTGATGGTACAAACGGTTTTCGTTTAGGTCTTGAAGTTTCATTTACTTTAGGTAATTCCTACCATCCAGTGATTGGCGCTAATTTTGGCACAAGAACATCATTCAATACCAATATCTTATACTTTAAGCAAACCTTTGGAACAGACCCCACTCCAGAAGAAATTGCTAAAAAGAAAAAGATAAAGAAAGAAACCGCTGAAAAAGAAAATCGCCCAGCAATGACTGAAATGGATTATTCTGCTTTTGATAATTCAACCGATTCTACAAAAACAGACGGCAATTAATCTCGATATACAACATCTTCAAGAACAAGGCCCTGTGGTGGGGCCCACGTTCTTTCGCCTTTAAATTGGTTTTCAAAAATATTGCGGATTGTCCCTTTGGGATATCGTCCACGACCAATATCAAATAAAGTACCTACCATCGCTCTCACTTGGCGATGTAAGAAACGATTTCCTCTAATATGAAATCGAATAGTATATTCATTCACTCGTTCCATTCTAAATTCAGAAAGGTCACAAAAAGTCGTTTTGCCATCATTACGTGGAATGCAAAAATGAATAAAATCATGATACCCGACAAAGCTTTGACACTCTTCTTCCATGACTTCTAAATCTAGGGGAACAGTCCCGCATTCCCAACCAAAATCTCGTAGTAAAGCCACTGGACGTGTGAATATGGTGTATTGATAATAACGACTGATAGCATCATGACGCGCATGAAAGTCTATAGCGCAAGGTTCTAAATCTCGAATCCGAATCACTCGCTTCGTTAAACCATTGATAGAACGTTCTACTTTTAAAACATCGAATGGTTCATGATCCCAATCAAAATGGACACACTGCCCACGAGCATGAACGCCTGTATCTGTTCGCCCAGAACCCACTAAATGAACTTTTTCACGAAGGGCTATTTGAAAAGCGTTTTGTAATTCTGATTGAACGGTGATGAATTTGGTGATTCCAGCTTCATTTTGCTCTTGCCAGCCAAAAAAAGCACTGCCTAAATACTCGCACCGAAAACGGTAGCGCATCATGTTTAGGCCCCAGTATCCCGAATTTCTCGGATGACAACATCCACTTGTTCTTGAGAAATCTGCATACGTCTTGCTATTTCTGAAGTGGTATATCCACGACGCATGAGTTGTAAAACTCTTTCTTTTTCAGAACGTTCTTGATCAAAACGAGTCACATCCAAAGGATTATTTGCTGAAGGATTACTTAAAGTGTTTCGGCTCTGTGCACGCACTCGCATCGTTTTTTCTCGAGACATGCCTTTCGGGCGAACAAGCGCATCGGAAAGAGATTGCATCGCCGAAGTGATGCGTTCTTTTGCTGTAGGGCGAAGAGGAGGTCTATCCTCAGGGTCATATACATAAATTTTATTTTCTGGAACACCGTTTTCATCTTCAAAAGCAATGTCTTGAGGAGACACTTCGCTTACTTTTTGTTTCTCTTCTTCAGCATAGGCTTTTGCATCATCTATAATAGAACGGCGAACTCGCGTGCGATTCACAAAAGAAGGATCGTCTTGAAAGCCGCCTTTTGGAGCCTTAAAACGCTGTTCCGCACGAATCTGCTCCATTTGTCTTGTGATCGCGTCTCGCTTTTTCTTTAACAAGATAACTACTATTGCAAGAATAAAAATAACGACAAGAATAACAATGAAAGACCACATCCCTATCTGCATGTTAATTGAAGCACTTTGAGATTCAGGATCTGAGGAAGAAACTGGAAGCGGGGATTTTAATCGTTGGAGTTCTTCCCATCTAAGATCTAACTCGCCAAGCACTTTGGCGCGCATTTCTGGATTTTTGTGATGATTCCAGAGTTCGATTTCTAGTGAATCAATCTTAGACCTTGTCTGAAGGAATAATGCAGCATCTATGTCTGCAAAATTCGATTTAGAATCAGTCTTTAAATAAAACCATAGGCCAACAATAAGCAATGTTAAAATAACAGGGACAACGAATTTCTTCATATAATTAATGTAGTAAAAACTGCAGAAGAGATCAGCTACTCTTTTCTTCTTCTCTTAAAATAGCAATTGATTTCTCTTTGAAATGAACCTAGGGGACACTTAAACTGATAATTCTTTCATCAGAACCTAATGTCACTTTGTCTTTTAGGGGGTTCTTTTGGAAGAATTCTTATTTCATCAAACTCAGAGAAAGCGGAGGGGATTGCATACAAATTATTATCTTGCCATTCAAAAGCAGCACCCCCCCATTCCCCATAAAGAGCAGGTTCCCAATAAAAAGAGCCAATCGCTTTTGGTGTTTCTTTTAGCATCAAGTTGATTTCTTTTGTTTTCCCAGAAGTCCACGTGGAAGCACTAATACCACCATTATACTCCGCAATTAAAAATTGCAGATTAGGGTATTTACTGGATTGCGTGCTAATAAAAGATTTCCAATCTGAAGCTACTCCATGTCCATAAGCTGTATAAGCAGAAAAGGCAAGAATATCAAAATTGATTTTTTGCTGATCCACCACTACACTCAACCACCAAGAGCCATGTTCAACTGCATTTTCAATATGAAGAACTGTTTTAATGCGAGAATCAACGTCATGCACGGCTTTAATACCAGCTTTAATTAATTTGGAAAAATTCCCTGACTGCGTACTTAATCGCCCACTAACAGTAGAAGATGCTGCACTAGATGGTTCTCCCCAACAATTTGTCTCAGAAGTTGGTACATTTCGAAGCAAACCATCTGTAATTTCATTACCCACTTGCACCATATCGGGCAATGCACCTATACTTTTTAGTGAAGAAAGCAGATCATAAGTGTAAGCATAAACCGAGTCGGAAAGAACATCAATTGAATTCACTGAACGCCAGCGTTCTGGAATGATTTGTTTTCCTGGATCAGCCCAATTATCACTATAATGAATATCGAGTAAAAAACCAAAGCCCTCTTCTTTTACTTTTTTTGCATAAGCCA
>Ga0209510_1005760_pt1 | contig 10188 bp, 9 predicted proteins | sample BiotimSIPDNA_FD_185749 | JGI IMG/M metagenome (GOLD analysis project Ga0209510, IMG submission 185749) | Anaerobic biogas reactor microbial communites from Washington, USA - Biogas_R1 time_0 SIP DNA (SPAdes) (version 2) | ecosystem: Engineered > Bioreactor > Anaerobic > Unclassified | place...
TTACACCAGACTCTCTCGTTTTTGTCATTATACAAGGAAAAAGTATGCTCACCGAAAAAATGCATGTTGCGGAAAGAAGCCGGGATACCGCGATCGCTCATCACTATAGTTATCTGGTGGAAGCACTCGGGCAGCAGCGTCCAAAAATCCCAGTTGTTCTGCGCGGAGCGCCGGCCGGTCCGGGGATCGCGTTTGACCGCTCTGTTCAAGTCTGAAAAATTATGCACGTCACGGATAAAGAATGTGGGCGTGTTGTTGCCTACCAGATCCCAGTTGCCCTCCTGTGTATAAAACTTGACGGCAACGCCGCGTATGTCGCGCTCGCAGTCAGCGGCCCCGCGCTCGCCCGCGACGGTTGAAAAGCGTACAAACAACTCTGTTTCGGCGCCGGGCTGAAGAACCTTTGCCTTGGTATACTTTGAGATATCATGCGTTACAGTGAGCTTTCCGTAAGCTCCCCAGCCTTTGGCGTGCATACGGCGCTCGGGAATAACCTCGCGGTTGAAGTGCGCCATTTTTTCCATCAGCCAGACATCCTGCATTACAACCGGGCCGCGCGGACCGGCGGTAATGGCGTTTTCATTGTCGGCTACCGGGGCGCCGACCTCATTTGTGAGTTTTTTGTAGTCGTTCATGATAAACCTCCTTTTTATTTATATTGTTGCGGCAGTTTTTTCACAGCGATGTGCAAATAAAGAGCAGCCACAGGTAAGCACAGCTTTTCGGGAGCATAAGCATGCCTGTTTTGGGGTTTTTATGCGCCCAAAGAACCACGGGTATGTAAAACAAAAAGCTCAGTAATACCGCGAGCCATGTCGGTGCAAGAGCGGAATAAATATCCCTGTTGATAAAAAAGAGGCCGGCAGCCGCCGCTCCCATAAGAAAAAAAGGTATATTGCGAAAAATGCCCCAGTTGACGGGAGGATAGCGCTCGGTCCATTTATTTTGGGGCAGCAGGCAGATGATAATGCGAACCGCCGCGAGACAATATACGGCAGCAGTCCAATAAGTTATTTTGTCAGGCTCGAATACCATTACCCCGATATGCCATAAAAGCAGATAAAACACAGACATGGTAATCGAAGTTATCTGCTTTCCGCGCCCCAGCGCCCGCCGTAGCTTCTCTTCACGTCCGGTGTTTATTACAACTATGCGGGGTATGAGATGGAAGGCGTCACCCGCCGCGAGCACTATGGCCATAGCTCCTGCCGTGAGGCGCGCGCAGCCGCTCCCGCCCCCCACAAGAAGTACTATTCCGAGGCTGAACGCTGCCGCGAGATACAAAATATCGAAAATCGCTTCGACGGTTCCAAACACACGTTTCATTCTTCGGTACCCTTATTTCTGCCTTTTGCCATCAGGAGTATGTGACAAGTCACTGTCAGTCCGATTATAGGCAGTATACAGAGTGTCCGCGCCTTATGGGTTAAGGCCATTGAAAGAAGAAGCATTCCCCAAAGCCATACTAGGCTTATAAGAACGGTTTTCCGCGAAAGGCCGGTTCTTTGCCCGTAATTGACGATGTGCTCCCTGAAAAAAGGAATACTCATAATTCGCGCCTTTATACGGGGCGCCGATGAAAAGCACGCCGCGGCAAGCAAAACAAAGGGAGTGGTCGGCCAGACGGGAATGATAAGGCCGGCTGCTCCCAGCACGAGAAAGAAGAATCCGAAACCGGTGAGCAGGATCGTTTTCAGCCGCAACTAATCACCGCGCTCTCTTTGACGTTATCAGGAGTCATTGTTAATTGTATCATATTGCCCCCGGCAACACAACCGCTGTTTGCTTATGGGCCGGTGGGTTTTCTGTGCCTCCGGATCCGGGAAAAACAGCTTTTCCGGCTGTTCTTCCCGTTACATTATTCCACGCCTATCTTATGCGGGGTCAGGGATTCTTCGCTTTTTCCGACAGATCCTTAAGTATTCCGCCGAATTCCTCGTAATACTGCTGTTTTCCCTCGTGAGACGGCAGATGATGCGTCATGCGCGAAAGATTGGTAAGCACGGTCGGGATCCATCTGTAAGGTATGCTTATTAAAACCGTGTCCGTGGGCCAGAGCTCCCTTCCGTGCGGACCATGCACAAAGGCGGGGATAACAAAGTTAACCTCTCCCTTTTTATACGGATATACAAGGAACCAGGCGCAGCCCATAACGGGTGTGCAGCAGGACTTGTACATTTCCCCTGTCGAATACGTTACAGCGCGCATTACTATCTCCGCCACGGCGGGCCTCGCGCTCACTATAAGCACATCAGGTTCGAAGGTCAGCTTATCTGCCGGACTGAATAAGACATAGTTCGATACGCCGGGATCCAGCTTCGGGATAAACTGGTAGAGATTCTGATTGGCGCGCGCATCCTCGAACACGCCCAAACGTTCACCGATCTGCCCGCTGGTCTCAAAAGTCGAGAAGCTTTCCATTCCCAGAACTATCTTCCCGATACAGGTCTCCTTGTTTTCGTCGGAAAAATAAAAGGCCCTGTTCTCTAGCTGTGATTTTCTGAGTATCTCGCAAAGAGAAAGTTCTGCTTCAGCTTCAAGCGGCGATATGTTCTCGGGACGGAAAAAGCTGAATTTAATGCCAACGGGCGGCGCTTCAAGATCAAGGTCGGACAATGGCGAAAAATCGCTGCGGCATATACCGGACATTTTGATTCCTCCTTGTATTATATCTGCTCGGATATTAAGCGAGGCCGGTGCGCGGGCATGGAACAATTCGGCTAAAAGCTTCGCATATATTATAGCAGATTGCGCTGCCGTAATCACCCGTCCGCGGTATATGTTTTTCGCTGTCTCATGATATACGCCGCAGCTTAAACCGGGGAGCGGGCCGTTGCGTGTATTTGCGGGAATATACAAAAAGCATTGACATGCCGAATAAGAGTGATAGAATTTAAGTTGCATAGGATATTATATCGGCTGTCTTCACATACCCGCCTTATACACATATAAAAACACATATGTATATAAATCACTTTATTTAAGCAGGAAAGGGGATTGAGCACATGTATCAGAAAGCGCCTGTAAGTCCGAGAATACAAAAGATTAAAGACAGAAGGCTTGAGCATGACAACGGTCATGTAATACTCTGCGCTGAACGTACCGATATCTACACGAAATATTATAAAGCCCACGAGGCGGAGGTTGCCGCACTCAAAAGGGCCGGCGCTCTGTACGAGTGGTGCTCGAAGCATGTGGTGCAGCTTGAAGACGACGAGATGTTCGTCGCGAATCTGGGTCGCGACTGGCGCAGCGCTCAGCATTATGTGGAATGGGGCAGCGGCTGGCTGGAAGGTCTGATGAAGCTTCCGGACGACGAGTTCGCCCATGCCTGGCAAAGTCCCGGCTCTTATGCATACATCTCACCCGAGGACAAAGAGATATTCAGGGAAGCGGTTGAGTATTGGCGTGACCGCACCGTTTCGGCGCGAGTTCAGGCTGTCCTGCCCAAGGAGATCTGGGCGCTTAAGGGCGACAACTGCACTACCTTCGGCAATCGCAGAGACGGCCACCTCGCCAGCATGCCCCAGGGGCATTACAGCCCTAACTATCGCAAGGTGATAGAAAAGGGATGGGGGCATATCATACGGGAGGCAAACGACCATATTGCCGCGATGAACGGGAAATACTACGATAAAGACGCGAAGCGCTCCGTAACTTACCGGTCGATAATTCTTGTCGCCGAGGGCGCGAAGCTGCTCACGACGCGCTATGCGCAGCTGGTTGCGCAGGAGGCGAAAAAAGCCGAGGGTGAGCGGCGTGAAGAGCTTTTGAGAATGGCTGATTCTCTCGCCTGGATCGCCGAAAACCCGGCGCGTACATGCTGGGAAGCAATGCAGATAGTCCTTTTATACCAGCTGCTCCTGCACACGGACGGTCAGGCCCACGGAATTACGCTGGGCCGTATGGACCAGTACTGCGGCGGTTTCCTCGAAAAGGAACTGGCCGAGGGTTCGATTACAATCGAAAAGGCCCAGGAGATGACCGACGCCTTTATCCTGAAGCTGGGCGACTACTTCGTGGTGCAATTCGGCAATTCCAGACCGAAAGCATACCACTATGAGTGCGGCGGGCATCATTTTTCGGTTGGAGGTCAGACCCGCGACGGAAAGGACGCCACCAACACGCTGTCACTTTTATTCCTGCAGACATACGCGAGGCTGTACCTTACCATACCGTCTCTTTCCGTGCGCATTCATAATAACTCTCCGGCCGAACTCTGGGAGCACGCCATAGAATCCTCAAAAGTCGCCGGTGGAATGCCTACATTTGAAAACGACGAGATCATCATTCCCGCGCTTATGGAACGCGGCATGTCCAAGGAGGACGCTTACGACTACTGTATTATAGGCTGCGTAGAGCCCGCGGGCAGCGGCAACGAGTGGTCGGCCTGCGGAAGCAGCGGAGGAGAGAGCTTTTCCAATCTCGTCGGCATCATGAACATGGCAATCCACAACGGTACAAACCCCAAGACCGGCTGCTCCGCGGGGCTGAAAACAGGCTACCTCTACGATTACGCCTCCTTTGATGAGTTTAAGGAAGCCTTCCTCAAACAATTGGAGTACTTCCTTGACTGGCATGTTTCTTTCGTTAATTTCTATGAGCTTGTCTATGGAACGTTCTTCCCCTGCGTCACGGCCACCGCGACCGTCGACGGCTGTATGGAGAGCGGGCTGGATGTTCTTGACGGCGGCGCCAAATACAACTCCACGGGCTTCACGGCCCTTGGCACCGGGAACGTCGCCGACAGTCTTATGACCATAAAAAAGCTGGTTTTCGACGATAAAACAGTCGCCGCCCGGGACCTCTACGATGCGCTCATCAATAACTGGAAGGGTTACGAGGAGCTTCAGCAGTATATCATCGACAAGGTCCCTCATTACGGCAACGATATTGAAGAGGTAGACGAGCTGGGCGCTTTCGCGCTTGGTGCGTATGCCGATCATATGCTGAAAGTGCGCGGCCCGCGCGGCAAATGGCGCGGCGGTACCTTTACCGTTACGACGCACCTTGAGTTCGGCAATCTTACGATGGCCACTCCGGACGGGCGCTCCGACGGAGCGCCGCTTGCGGAAGCTATTTCCTCAAGACAGGGCTTCGATATCAGCGGACCTACGGCCTACCTGCGTTCGGCCTCCAAGCTTCCGCATTACAAGCTCGGCAACGGCGATATGCTTAATATACGGTTTTCTCCAACCGCGGTAAACGGCGAAGACGGCACAAAAAAACTGGGCGACCTCATAGCTGCCTACTTTGACCAAGGGGGCATGCAGGTCCAGTTCAACGTCGTGAGTACCGACACGCTGTACGCCGCCCAGAAAGAGCCGGACAAATATACGAATCTTATCGTGCGAATCGCCGGTTTCTCGGTCTATTTCGTAGAAATGCCCAAACCTCTGCAGGACGACTTTATCACGCGAACCGAGCACCTGGCGTAAAAAATTAAGAAAAACGAAGGACGCCGGCCGCGGCGTCCTTTGTTTTTCTCCGGGAACGAGGATGTAATGATGCCATCACCCCATTAACAATGCCATTCACTTATGTACGTTCGGCATACCCATCCCGTTTTAACGACTTATCAAACATATTCAGCAAGCGCAGATAATGGTTCGCTTCGCGCAGCACATGATCTCCGAGCAATGGGATGATTATTGATTTTATTTTGCATTCCAGCAGCCCCTGCGTGCCGCTTAACTTGAAATCCCGTATCTGCTTAACGGCATCAAGGTTTTCGGCAGTTACTTTTTTTAAAGGCAGAGTTTTATCCATCGCCTGTTCGACCTCGGCCGATAACTGATCAAACTCATTACCGAAATTATTGGCCGCGGCAAACAAATCGCTTTCCGTGGGGTCAAGCAATCCTCGTATAAATTTTGCGTGCTCCCCCATAATCCTGTTCCAAAACGACTCCTGTTCGTAAGCCTCTTTTTCCGGATTGAATTCCTCTTTGTTTTGCAGCCTTTGTATCATGGTCAAATAAAGTTTTGCTTCCCTTAAAATGTGGTCGATCAGCAGAGGGTAATTCATGGTGAACAGGCTGCATGAAAGCACGCCCGATAAGATGGCGCTTTTAAATTGAATCAGCGAGCTGACGAGGTTAATTGCGTTATTATTCAAAGCCTGTACTCTTTGCTCAAGCAGAGGGCTTACCGCCATTCCGTCCCCTTCCAGACCTGCCTGAGCTTCGGTAAGCTCGGTTCGTATCCGGATGCCCGTATAGTATGACGAGACGGTTTCGGCCTTCAAAGTATAAGGCGTAATGACCTCGCCGGATTTAAGCACTTCATTGCTCACCACACCGCCCGAAAGCGCAATTGTATCCGCAAGCATTGCATCGAAAGCTTTCCTGAAGTAATCCGCCTGATTGGTCAAGTTGTAGTCTCTCGGAGTAAAACCCAGTTCAAGGAAAAATGAATGTTCCTTCATAATCCTAATGAAAAATAAATGTAAGGCCAGAGATTGCCTGACAAATTCGGTTGCGGTTATCATGCTTTTCCTCCCGTTAATTTAGTTTGGCTATCGGTATTTTCGCCGGTTATTTCGTCAGTTAAAAACTCGCCGAATAAGTTATATAAGATACTTATCGGCGAGTTTATTTATAAAAGCGGAGCTAAACGATCAATAAAACCTTCTTCGCCGGCGAAAAAATTCCGATATAAGTAAAATATCGATCAAATCCCGCAGCGCTCCCCTGCGTCTGAAACGACGGCCAAACATACCGAAACCGCGGTTGAACGCTGCCGGACTGCTGTTATCCATGGCAGGCGGATCATTATCAGGGTTTTTATCATAAGCGCCGGCATATTCGGACATATCGGGATACATCCGGTTTACGTCGTCATATATGCTGTCGGTTATTTGCTCTACCATTTCCTGCGTCGGCATAATAGATCCGTATGTATCAATCTGATCGCAAACCATTATGATATATGGCTGTAATCTGTAGAATATTTCAGGATAGACTACCTGGTATGCCATATTGCCCATTGAACGCGGTATTGTATCTGCCTGATATATGGGAAGCTGGCCGGGCGGCTGTATAAGAATCGAGTTGTTTGCTCCCGCTGTATTTGTCATCTTGTTTTCACTCATATTTTTGCTGTTTTCCACAATACATCCTCCATTGCTGATGAGTATTACGCATTACACAATATGATTTATACCCGACAAGTGTTATAAGGCCTTTACCGAAATAAGTCCGGGAACTGTTTTACTATACCGCCCGATATAAAGTCCGCCATAGACAAAGCCTGTTCCTGAATCTGATCGAAAAGCGCGATATCCATCGCGTAATTTTTATTTAACCGTTCTGCGGCTTCCTGTTTTGTTAGAGCAAGATGGCTATACAGCATATTTTTCATTTCATCCCTGTTTATGTACGGATTTACCATGCTCAGAAAATCAGCGATCCGATCGGCGTTTGCGTACCATTGTTTTTCATAGTTCTGTGCAGCCTGCGTATTGCCTTCTTTGGCTGCTCCAACCAGCTGTGATGCGATTTTCAAATGCTCGGTCATCAGCCGGTCAAAAGTCGATGCATTTGCCTCGCCATACAAGGGCCTTATAGCCTCCGCCATATCTTTAGGATTACGCAGCAGTCGCTCGGTGACCGAACTAAAATCGGGCGAATCCGAGGCTGCGCTCAGGATCGCCATCCTGGTCCATGCTATATGTTCTTCCCATAGCCTTCTCATAGTATTTCTCAGGTTCAGTTCATTCAATGAAATACTCGATGTAATACCCCCCGGCTTATATTGAGCCGGGTTAATCAGCCCTATGGGAATCAGGATCTGCTGTCCCGGAATCAGATTATTTGTACTGATTCCGGGGTTAAACGATAAAATTGATGAAACGGGCAAGTTGTACTGTTCGGCCAGTTCATATATCGTATCTCCCGGCTTGATCGTAAAATAAAACAAAGATTATCACCTCAATAAGCATTATATGATTTCCGGCAGATATTGCTCCGGGAGTATGGCATCATATCGGCTGTTACCGGAAAACCTGCGCTTAATATCATGCGCCCCGGGGCTTGAATAACGGAAAGCGGGACGTTAATATTGATACGGTGAATGAAAATGAGTATTCTCGACCCGGGGATCCGGGATCTTCTCTTTGACTACCTTGCCGAAAAACATGAAAAATTCCGCTTCATGGAGGAAGTCGTTATAGGCTCCTCCAGAGCGGACGTTGTCATCGTTCTTGAAAACGAGCTGATCGGATGCGAGATAAAAAGCGATGCCGACAGTTATGCCCGCCTCGCCTCGCAGACTAAAAATTACGACAAATACTTTGACAGGAACATGGTTGTCGTCGGAACATCCCACCGCGCCGGAGTACGCGAGCATGTACCGCCGCACTGGGGCATATTCTGCGCCGCGCAGGGCGGGGGTATAGAACTTGTGCGGGAAGCCGGTATAAATAAAAAAGTCAAACTGAAAAATCAGCTTTCACTTCTCTGGCGGGCGGAGCTCGGCGATATACAAAGGCTTAACTCGATGCCGAAATACTATGACAAGTCGCGCCGCTTTGTTATCCCGAAAATTCTGGAGAAGGCCGAGCCCGAAACACTGCGCAGGCAGATATGCGCGGAGCTTATCGAGCGGGATTATACCGTCTGAACTTATGGTTCCTGTACCTGTCGGCACTTATTTTGATGAAAAAGCAATGAATCGGACAGCCTGAAAGGCCCATGCGATTCATTGCTTTTCTCGTCGTATTCTATTTCTCGCCAATTATGTATATTAAGGGCATTTGTTATTATTTCAGCTGACCTACAACTCCGGTTTCTTTGTTCCTCCAGCGGGGTTTTAGCGGCAGCGGCCAGTTGAACGTCATCGCTCCGGGTGTCGGGCAGTCATTCGCGCAGCAGCCGCAGTACCAGCATTCTTCGGCGTGCAGGATGATCGGAGGCCCGCCTTCTTTCGGATTCGGGATAAATACGTCGACGGGGCATATCTGCACGCATTTATAACACGCGATGCACACATCCGGATTAATTATCACCGGCATATTGGGAGTTTGAACGTTGGGAATAGCATATACTTTCTGTTCAGACACCGTTATTCCTCCATTCTCAATCAGTTATTCGGCGTGTATACGCCGGTGTAGTCCTTATTGTGAGCCTCGTACTGCTCCTTCATGTTCCCGTAGAAGCGCTGCGGAAGCTCGCCGAGCTTAACCTCGCCGTTTTCCTGCTTGATCGTCAGGAACTTATCCCATTCGGGCGGATCCATCTCGGGATAATCGATGCGATTGAGGCCCAGAGCTCTGCTGCTGGCTTTGCGCGCAAGCATGGCCCGGATAATGATCTTCGCGTATTCGATCATGCTCAGATCCTCAACCGACCTCATCAGCTTGTGCGGGTCAAGAGCGAACAGCCTCGGAACCGCTTCCGCTTCTATTCTCTCTATCTCCTCAAGTCCCATCTTAAGCAGGCGCTCTGTTATAAATTCGCTTACGAAATACTGCATGGCGCGGGTGAGGCCGTTGTGCAGCTCTTTCCACTCGATGCCGCTTGTGCGCTTTGTCGGCGCGAAAATGCGGTTTTTCTCCTTCTCGATCTGCTCACGGCTTATCTTGCCTTCACTGACTTCTTTTACATAAGCGGCGGCTTTGCGGCCCGCGTAACGTCCCGTCGCGGCACAGTAGCTGTGATCCTGCGGCGAGAACATCTGTGTTCCGGCGGCGTAGAGTCCGTCAAGCGTCGTTTTTAAATCCCAGTCTACGAGCAATCCGCCGCCGTATCCGGCGTCGCGCCACTGGGGCAGGCTTTGGCCTTCAATGAATTTATAAGACAGGAGCTGATCGCGGCTGAGGTCGCATCCGCCGTCTTTTAATGTGTCTACCATGATTTTGGTGGTGGATTCCTCGGTCAGCATGAGATTCCAGGTAGCGCGCCGCTCGACATCCGGCATTGCCGGGAAGTCTCCGTAAAACGGCAGCTCGTATTCACCGCTCATAATCGCTTCGCGTATCTTTTGCTCTTCACCCGGCGCCATAACCATCGCGCCGGCATCCACCCAGCCCTGTATCGGATAGGGAAGCCGCTTTCCGTTGGCGTCGACAAGCGGTACGTTTTCGTAGCTTGCGTCTCCGGCGCCGGTATACCATTTGTGCTTGAGGCCGGTTGCGATTCCTATGGTTCCGGTTCTTTCCATCATGGTGAGAGTGGCGCCGGCTCTCCAC
>Ga0209510_1005761_pt1 | contig 10187 bp, 5 predicted proteins | sample BiotimSIPDNA_FD_185749 | JGI IMG/M metagenome (GOLD analysis project Ga0209510, IMG submission 185749) | Anaerobic biogas reactor microbial communites from Washington, USA - Biogas_R1 time_0 SIP DNA (SPAdes) (version 2) | ecosystem: Engineered > Bioreactor > Anaerobic > Unclassified | place...
GAACACGATAGCCTTCGAGGGTCCGCCCGTCGATCTGCCTGGATCCCAGGGCCTCATCGGCCTGATCCGGCAAGGCCCGGAGTTTCTCCAGGGAGACGTACGGCCCCCCATCGGACTTCTCCATATCCGGCGCGTGGCTGAATCCGAAGGTACTGTACTTCTTCTGGACGGGAATGAGGTTCAGACCCTGGACTTCGCCTCCCCCATCATGCACGATCGTCACGATGCCTTCGGCCGTGGAGGTTCGCATATACCCCGGCTCTTTGAAGGCGATTTCCGTGCGCACCGTCGGCATGCTCTCGACACCGGTCCGGTTGACGATACTGAACGTCAGAGTGTGGGCGTTGTGCAGCCGGTCGACGATTTGGGCGTAGACGTTGGTTGTGCCGGGGCCGGTGAATGTGTACAACGCGAGGGCCGCGGCCAGGACGATCAGGGCCGCGACGGCGACTTTCGTAACTCCACTCTTCATGGCGATTCTCCATATTCTCGCGCCGCCGGAGTCGAGTCCGAGGCGCGGTCGTTGTGTTTGTTCTCGGGTCGCGGCCGACAGGACCCTTTGCCCTGCCGACTCGCACAATTGCCGATCCACCGACCGCTCGCCCACAGACGCGGCGTGGGCCAGGAGCTTCTCCAGCCGCCCCGTTTCTTGCCGACAAGCCGAGCACTCCGCCAGATGGCCGCGCACCTGCGACGCCTGCGGCTCATCCAGTTCGCCCAAAACGAATGCCGGAAGCAGTTTGTGGATCTGTTTATGGCGATTCATACTCCACCTTCCATCAGCCCAGGTAGGGCCTCAACTCATGGCTGAGCTTCTTCAAGGCCCTGTGCAAATGCACGCGGACCGTCTGCGGAGAACAGCCCAGGATCGCGGCCACCTCGGTTGTCGCCAGCCCTTCCAGGCGCAACAGGACAAACGCATCCGCCTGGTGGGCCGGCAGCTTTGCCAAGGCGGCGGCGAGGTTGCTCTGCAACTCGTCGGCCCGCATGTCGCCGTCGGGCCCACGATCGTCCCACTCCCGCTCGGCCGGGACTTCCCGGCGATGCCCGTTGGCCCGCCGTGCTGCCTCCAGGGCCTTGCGCACCGTCGTACGGTACAGGTAGGCGGGCCAGTTGGTCTGCCCGTTGTAGCTGGGCCAGCGACGCCAGATGGACAAGAAGACTTCCTGGTGGACGTCGTTCGCCAGATTCGCGTCGCCGAGAACGCGCAGAGCGGTGTTGAGGACCTGTCGGCCGTATTCATGGACCAGGTTTTCAAAGTTCCTGTCAGACAAGATCGTCTTACCCTGCAAAGTAGTTGTTTCGTGCCATGGCCCGGCGGCCGCCGTCGAGATCTCTACCCCTATAGAGTCGCCGCCACCTTCCGGCGTTTACCGAAAAACCAGCCGGAACTCTGTCGTCACAGATATTCCATCAGGACAGAGAAACGCCGTAAAGGCCCTTTTCCAGGGACGACCCGTGTCGTATACTATAACACCACCACGACGTCGCGTTGAGGGGCGGACGCCGGGCGAAGCGCACGGGGTTTCGTTGAAGGGAGCATCGAGGATCGCGCTATGACCGAGGGTTCGACGGAAGAGGTCGCCGGAAGCGTGCCACGGCAGGGCAAAGTCGCACCGCTACGGCCGGGGGTCGGCCCGTCCACGCCGACCGGGCTGTCCCTTCAGGAAGTGGCGTTGTTCCCCGAACAGAATCCGTTTCCCGTATTGCGCATCGGCTCGGACGGCACACTGCTGTATGCGAACGCGGCCGGCGACGTCCTTGTGAAGACATGGTCGTGTTCAGTCGGCGGCGGTGTCCCTCACAACGTCCGCCGGGCCGTCGAGCGGGCCCTGACCACGGGGGATCGCGGTGAGATCGAACTGCGATGTGGCTCGATTCTCTATTCTTTTGCGATCGCCCCGATCCGGGCGGCCGGTTATGCCAATCTCTACGGGCGCGATGTCACCGAGGCCCGCCGGGCCGGCCGAGAGGTCGATGAGAGCCGGCAGGATCTCAACCGCGCCCAGGCGGTGGCGCACACCGGAAGCTGGCGACTCGACGTCGGCCGAAACGAGCTGCGATGGTCCGCTCAGACCTACCGCCTGTTCGGGATCCCGGAGGGAACGCCACTGACCTATGAGAGGTTTCTATCGATTGTCCATGCGGAAGACCGACAGTCCGTGAACGAGCGATGGACCGCCGCCCTTCGCGGTGCGCCCTATGACATCGAACACCGCATCGTGGTCGGCGAGGCCGTCAAGTGGGTCCACGAGAAGGCCGAGATGGAGTTCGACGAGGATGGGACCGTGCTCGGTGGATTCGGGACCGTGCAGGACATCACCGCGCGCAAGCAGGCCGCAGAGGAATTGCACAAAACGCACGAACGCCTGCGGAGGCAGACCGAGCAGCTTCGATCGCAGACCGAGCAACTGCGGCAGAACGAGCAATGGCTGCGCGCTGCCCTCGAAGGAGGGCGGATGGGTCTGTGGGAGTGGAATGTCGAGAACGATCACGGCTTCTGGGACGAGCGGGTCTATGGCCTGATCGGGATGAACCGGCAGACGGCCGCGACCGTCGGGGCGTTCTTCGAACGCGTGCACCCACAAGACCGGGAACGACTGAAGGCTCGAATGCAGCAGGCCCTGGCGAGCCCCGGTGACTTCGAAGCGGAGTTCCGTGTCGTTCGTCCCGATCGGAAGATCGTCTGGTTGGCGTCGCGGGGCAAGGTGATGCGCAATGAGACGGGACAGGGCGTCCGTGTGCTCGGCGTACTGTACGACGTGACGCAGCGCAAGGCCATGGAAGCGACGCTGCGCCGACTGAACGATCAGTTGGCCGCGGAGGTCCGAACGCGGACCAAGGAACTGAACGACACGGTCAGCCGACTCCAGGATGAGGTCTCCCGACGCCGACGGGTAGAGAAGAACCTGAGCGAACGATCGCATTTGCTGGAGGGCTTCTTCCGACACACCATCACACCGCTGGCGTTCATGGACCGCGATTTCAACTTCGTTCAGGTGAACGACGCCTATGCCAGAATCGACGAGCGAGAGCCGGATGGTTTTGTGGGCAAGAACCATTTCGTCCTGTACCCCAATGCGGAGAATCAGGCGATCTTTCAGGAGGTGGTTCGAACGAGACAACTGTACCATGCGCTCGCCAAGCCGTTCGTCTACGCCGAGCATCCGGAGCGGGGGGTCAGTTATTGGAACTGGCAGTTGACTCCCCTGCTCGACGACGCCGGGCAGGTTCGGTTCCTTGTGTTGAACATGCAGGATGTGACGGAACGGCAGGAAGCGATGTGCGAGCTGGAGAAGCGAACCTCGCAGCTTCAGCGTCTGACGACGGAGTTGTCCGAGGCCGAGGATCGGGAGCGGCGACGCCTGGCCGAGCTGCTCCACGACGATCTGCAGCAACTGCTGGTCGGGTCCAAGCTCCGATTGAACATCCTGGCCCGCAAGATCAAGGATGCGCCCGAACTCCGCGAGATCGTCGATGAGGCCACCGATCTGATCGCCGAATCGATCCAGAAGTCGCGAGGCTTGTCCCACGAACTGAGCCCTCCCGTGCTGCACCATGGTGGCCTCGCCGAGGTGCTTCAGTGGCTGGTCGAACAAATCCGCGTCACATGCGGACTGCGCGTGCGGCTGAAGGTCGATCCCGGCGTGGACCTCCCGTCGCAGGCGCTCAAGACATTTCTGTACAAAGCCACAAGGGAGATGCTCTTCAACATTGTCAAGCACGCCGGCGTCAGGCGGGCGGCCATCGTCGTGCAGCAAGGCGATGGATCGATCCGTCTGGCCGTCTGCGACAAAGGACGCGGATTCGCTTCGAAGTGCCTCGACAGCGCCAGTCAGGGCGCGTTCGGTCTCTTTACCATCCGCGAGCGCGTTCAGTTTCTCGGGGGCTCTCTGACGGTGCATAGCGCCCCGGGCCACGGCAGTCGCCTGATTCTGACGATCCCGCAGAGTGTTCCTGGCGAAGCGGAGACTCGTCGCGCTGAGGTGCCGATCCTGTCGGTCTCCAGTGTGCCGATGCCTCGTCAGGCGGCAGATCGGCTTGTGACCACATACAAGTTCCGTATCCTGCTGGTGGATGACCACAAGGTTATGCGCGACGGACTGGCCGCCCTTCTGGAGGAGGAATCGGACATCGAGGTCGTCGGCCAGGCGGGCAACGGTCGCGACGCCATCACCCTGACCGCACAACTGAAGCCCGACGTCGTGATTATGGACGTGGTCATGCCGATCATCGACGGGGAAGAGGCCACGCGTCAGATCCGAGCCCAGTGGCCTGGTGTGCGGGTCATCGCGCTGTCCATGCTCGAAGAGGATGCGACCCGCGAACGGATGCTCAAGGCCGGTGTGGAGTGTTTTCTGTCCAAGGCCGGCCCTTCGGAAGTGATCGCCGCCGCCATCCGCCGCTCGTCGTAGCCCCGCTCTCGGCGACCTGTTGCCAGGGGAGCATCACGGGACAGCGCGGCCGTAGACCTCGACTTCGATATAGTGGTTCACATCGCCGGCGGCATGGCCGTTGCTGTACAGGCGAACGTAGCGCGCCTGAACGCCCCGTGTGTCGATGAGCTTGCCTTCATTCGTCTCGGTGTAGTAGAGGTCGCTGCCTTTGCCTTGCCCGGTCGTGTTGTCCACGTCGTTGTTGAAGACCGTCCGGACCCGGCCGGCGAACGACGGATCGTTGGAGACCTGAACGACCATGCCCAGATAGACGTGGGGACGCAGATGATAGTGCCAGACCACGATGGCGTAGATCTCACAGCGTTCCTGCAGATCGATCGTGACATGCTGCACGCCCGGTCCCAGTTCGACGACGCTGCCATCGGTTGCTTCCTTGTCGCCGTCGGTGATCATCTCGAGCGTCCCGATCAGCGGCTCCGGGTCGCTGGAGGAGACGGGCTTTCCCAGGGCGAGGTTCGTCGTCCCCACCGGCACCAGAAACGGCGGCCGGGGCCCTCCGCGCGGCCGTTCGAGATTGGGTGTCTGCATGTCCTTCGGCGTTCCGACGAATTGCGGTTTGGGCAGCGCGATCTCCAACGGCATCAGCCGGGAGCGGCCTAGGTCCTCGGGCGTGGGAATCGGTCGGGGGTCCTGGGAAGGGGTTCCGATCGTCTGGCTTGTGTGATGGATGACCCTCGCCGACTCGGGCACACCGAGGTCGTAGATGCTCATCGGGCCCGACTGAGGATAGCTCATGGCCCATTCCTGGCGGCTGAGCATGACCCCGCTGCTGCTGCGTTGCTCGATATGGGCGCCGACAAGCCGCCGCGTTTCCGGATCGGCCATGAGCCTTATCCTGAGCTGGCCGACGCGCCGGCCGACGACGGTGACGCCGGGATCGGACCTGTCCAGCTCATACATCAGCACCTTTTGGCCTTCGTAGCGATCGCTCCACTGTGCCACGGTGACATCGTTCTGGGCGGCGAAGACGGCGAAGGCATCGGCGAGCGTGTACGCCGAGTCGGCGCCGAAGAGCCCCTTGCTCGGAAGTTCGCTGATGACCACGGCCCTGATCTGGGGGCTATACAGCAGCTCTCTACGACCCGATCCGAATTCGGAAACGATCACGGAGCGATCGGAGGCCAGGATGTACGCCTTTCGGCTGGAAAAATCGTTCCAGTGCTGCTCGGTGCGGACCGTCCCGTCGCGGTGTTCGGTGACCACCGCGTGCATCCAGGCCATCCTCTCCGTGGCCTGCCGGACCTGGTTCAGGGTCGGTGGCCCCCATCCGCGTCGAATCATTGCCTGAACGCCGAAGATTGCGGCGACGACAATCGCGGCCGCCACCGCCACCTTTGCCATCAGCGGGAACGCCGTGAGCGATGCCTTCTGCGGGGTCGGCGCCAAGGCCGGCCCGACCGACCGACCGACCGTCTCGAACGTCGCCAGCATCTGCTGTCGCAGGCGTTCCTTGTGGGCCGGATTCGGCTCGGCGTCGATCTCCATACCCCCAACCAGTCTCTCGAAATCACGCTCCTTCATCGCGCTCCTCACAGCCGAGATCATCCCGCAGAACGTCTCTGAGCCTGCGGAGAATCCTGTGCAGAGTGACCCGGATCGTCGCGGGCTTGATGTCCATCACTCGACCTATCTCGTCGAAGTCCATCTTCTCGAAGAATCGCAGCGTCAGGATCGTCTGATGCTCGGGTTTCAGTTGCAGTATGGCGGTGTACAATGTCGGCCAATCCATCGCGGACCACGGACCGTCCTGCGGTTGGGCCGCTCGTCGCATCGCCACAACGTTCTCCATCAGTCGCTTGCGCCGGGAAGTCTTCCGGATATAGGCATTGGCCTGGTTGGCGGCGATGGTGAAGATCCAGGCCCGGAAATCCTGCTCGGTGCCACCTTTGAACTGTCGAATCGCGGCGGCCACCGTCAGGAATACGCCGGAGGTGATGTCCTCGGCCGCTGCCGTGCTGTACAGCCGGTGGACGCAAAACCTGTAGATTCGCTCGTAATACAGTTCGTAAAGCTCTGCCAAAGCGGCGGACTGCGTCCTGGCCTGCACCACGAGATCGTCGTAAGGTGTTTGGTCAACAGGTTTTGCCATAGCACCGACCATCGACATACGTTCAATTGCGCAGTGGAGGCCCATGTTACAGGGCAGGCGGGCAAAAATCCTGGCAAAACCGCCGTCGGTCCACCCATCCGCAATGACCGCAAGCCCGAACCCCGCGGCGGCAGGCGCGTCAGTGCGCCCCGACCGCCCGCCTTGCCGGCGGCCCGTGCCGGAGGCGACACGGGCTGTGTGCTCAGGACCTGGCCGGGCCTTCGCTAACGCACGACGGGCAGTTCGTAGCGGGCCAGAGAGGCGACGTCTCCCATCTCCGGGCTATAGGGTCGCAGCCGGAACCGATGGGTGTACGGCTGGGCCGGCAGCGTGTATTGCGGGTGCGGCCGGGCGCCCCAACTGTCGTCGCCACCGACGCCCATCTGCCTGTAGTCGAGATTCAGCGTGATGAAATCGCGACGAGGCAGTTCGTTGATGTGCGTGGCTTTCTCAAGATCCTCCATGCTGAACGGCCAGGCGCTGGCGCTGAGCAGGGGCATCCCGACGGCCAGCAGGCCCCTGCCGCGTTCGTTGGTCAGGGTCATCCAGCGGACGTCGGTCTTGTTGCCGTTCTCCTGAGGCCGGACGTACACGTGAATCTGCTCTTCGACCGGCCCGGAGTACAGTCCGACGGCGGCGCCGGTCTGACGGTCCCAGTACGTCTCCTGCGGCCCGCGACCGAACCAGGTCATCTTCGAGAACTGCCCGGGAATGGCCATCTGCATTCCGTAGCGGGGCAGCTCCGGGATCTTCTCGCCGGACGGAGCGAGGCTCATCGCGACGACGACGTCGGCGGTACCATAGACGTCGTATGTGGTGACGCATCGCGTGCCGTCTCCAACCGGCAGGACGGACTCGACGGTGATGCGGACCGTCTTGGGCGTGGTCTGCTGGGCCCGGACCGACTCGACGATCCGATCGGGTCCGGCTTTGCGCCAGACGCCCAGGCGGCGCGGCATGCCGTTGCCATTGTCGTTGTCGATGGGCGGCCGCCAGAAGTTCGGCGTCAGTGGGGCCGCCATCATCTCGAAGCCTTTGAACACGAACGATTCCAGCGCGCCACCACGGCTGCCGACGGTGACTTTGAAGTTCAGGCCGCTGACCGTGTACGCCTCGGACTCCTGATGCAGCGTTACGTCGGGCATCAGGCGAAGGTCGGCAACGGTCGGCTCGGGCGTCTCGACGGGAACCTTGAACTGGTCCCACGCCAGGACGTGGCCCTTCGGGCCCCAGCGATGGTCTTCTGCTAGGGCGAAGCTCACCTTGAGCCAGTACTCAGCGGCCCGGTCGGGCGCCGGTGCGGTGAAGGGGACCTTGACATGCTGGACGTTTCCGGCGGCGGCCGTCAATCGGGGCAGTTCGCCCTTCTGGATTACGGCTCCGTCGCAGGTCAGCTCCCAGGTGACATCGACGAAATCGAGACTGACGAAGTCGTATTCATTGGCAATGGAAACGACGCCCGTGGCTGTGTCCACCGGCGTGACATGGATGCGCTGATAGACCTTCTTGACCTCGTGCAGCGAGGGGTTGGGTTTGCGGTCCGGCTGGACCAGGCCGTTACAGCAGAAGTTGCCATCGTTGGGGTTGTCTCCGAAGTCGCCTCCATAGGCCCAGAACATCGCGCCGTTGTCGTCGTACTTGCGCAGGCCCTGATCGACCCAGTCCCAGATGAACCCGCCGATCAGCCGCTTGTGCGTGCGGATCGCGTCCCAGTATTCCTTGAGGTTGCCGACCGAGTTGCCCATCGCATGAGCGTATTCGCACAGCACCATGGGTCGCTCGTCGCGTGGATCGGTCGCCATCCGAACGATCTCATGGATTCGCGCGTACATCCGGCTCCTCATATCGACGTAGTATGGATCCCTGGGGTCGCCGACGGCGCCTTCGTAGTGGATCGGCCGGGTCGGGTCGTAGTCGCGAATCCAGGCGGCCATCGCCGCATGATTGGGCCCGCAGCCGCTCTCGTTGCCCAGCGACCAGATGATGACCGACGGATGGTTTTTGTCGCGTTCGACCATGCGAACGGCGCGATCGACGAACGCGCTGTGCCAGGTCGGGACATTGCTGAGATAGCCGCCCTGTCCATGCGTTTCGAGATTGGCCTCATCGATCAGATAGATGCCGTACAGGTCGCACAGCTCGTACCATTGTGGGTCGTCCGGATAGTGCGACGTGCGGACGGCGTTGATGTTGTTCTGCTTGAGCAGTTTGATGTCCTGGATCATCCGGCCCAGCGGGACCGCCCGACCGTGGTCGGGATCGTGCTCGTGACGGTTGACGCCGAAGAGCTTGATCGACCGCCCGTTGACGAGGAGCTGGCCGTCCTTGATCTCCACCTTGCGGAACCCGACCTTGCAGCTCTCCGCCTCGATCACCTTGCTGTCGGCGTCGTGCAGCGACAGGACCAGCGTGTAGAGATGGGGCGTCTCGGCCGACCACTTCTTCGCCGCCGGAATCGTCGCCTCCATCAGCGCAAACGGGACGTTGTCTCTCTGGGGATAGCGTTCGTCCAGGATGGCCTGCACTTCGATTCTGAGCGGCTCGCCCAGCACCGGCTCGTTGCGGTCGTCGTAGAGCCGCGCCTGGACGGTCCAGCCCCGGAGCGGTTCGTCGGCGTAGGTCGCCAGCTTCGGGCGGATCGTCAGGATGCCGTCCTGGCACAGATCGTCCAGCGTGCTGCGGACGAAGAAGTCACGGATGTGGACCTTGGGTGTCGCGAACAGATAGACCTTGCGGTGGATGCCGCTGAGCCGCCACATGTCCTGGTCTTCCAGATAGCTGCCGTCGGACCAGCGATAGACTTCAACCGCCAGGGTATTCTCTCCCGGACAGAGGTATTCGGTGATGTTGAACTCGGCGGGCGTCATGCTGTCCTGGCTGTAACCGACCTTGCAGCCGTTGACCCATACGTAGAAGGCGCTGTCGACGCCGTCGAAGTGCAGGAAGACCTCGCGGCCGTCCCACGATGCCGGGACCTCGAAGACCCTTCGGTACGAACCGACGGGATTGTAGTCGTGTGGGATGCGGGGCGGATCGGGAGGGAAGGGGTAGAGCATGTTCAGGTAGATGGGGCGGCCATAGCCGAATTCCTGCCAGTTGGCGGGCACGCGAATGTCGTCCCATCCGCTGACATTGAAGGCCGGCTTATAGAAGTCGATCGGTCGGTCGGCCGGCTTGCTGACCCAGTGGAACTTCCACGTCCCGTTGAGCGATCGGTAGAACGGCGACGCCTCGCGGATACCCTCCAGGGCGCTTTCGATGTCGCCATACGGCGTGAGCGTGCAGTGCCCCGGCTCCTTGTTGAACCCGATCATCTGCTCGTTCTCCCAGTCCAGGGGCAAGGCCGGAGCGCCTCGCACACCGTCGCCCGCACACGGCGACGACAGGAGAACCGAAAGCAACAGTACGCACGGCAACACCGGGAATCGCGGCAGCTTCGTCATCGTAGTCCTTCTCCATAGCCAAAAGGATTGATCACAGCGCGTCGCCCGTGACCGGCCGCCTGAGGCCCGGATCACGGCTCACGGACCCGGATATACCATTTCGAGCCTGAAATGGCAACCCTACGTTCGCCAGCGCAGACGGGTGGTGTGGCCGTTGGGTCGGGTGTTGCCTTCGAGTGCGTGCAGAGTGAAGAGGCA
>Ga0209510_1005763_pt1 | contig 10185 bp, 7 predicted proteins | sample BiotimSIPDNA_FD_185749 | JGI IMG/M metagenome (GOLD analysis project Ga0209510, IMG submission 185749) | Anaerobic biogas reactor microbial communites from Washington, USA - Biogas_R1 time_0 SIP DNA (SPAdes) (version 2) | ecosystem: Engineered > Bioreactor > Anaerobic > Unclassified | place...
TCGGTCGCCTCAAGAGTATTGCCGCTGGCAGTATTTCGGGTGTGGTGTCATATATTGCCCTGATCCTGGCACCAACCTGGGTCTGGGTCTTCCTTGGTGAGGGGTTGGGAGCGATCACACGTTCCCTTGTTGCTCCCAGTTTTGGCGCTTTTATCGCGGAAGAATCGCAAGAAGAGAGCCGTGCTAAAGTATACGGTCTGGTAGAGACCTTTTACACGATCGTCGCGATTGTCGGTCCGCCTTTTGGTGGGTTTCTGGTCGACCGATTTGGTTTCAAAACCATGTTAATCGTAGCTGGTTCGATTTATGCAGCCGCAACAATAATTCGGGTGCAAATGGCAAGCAAGGCAAAACACCCGGGCGCTGAGGAGGGGAAGAAACCCCGTCTTCAACTGGGAGCACTGAAGGTGAACTTGACTGCGATTTTTGGTTTGGTGATTGCCGGCGGTGTGATGACCTGGATCGTGGTCACCGATGGAATTCGTGATATCTCTTCTTCTCTCTCCAACAGCCTGATCCCGGTATATCTTGAGGGAATCGCGAACATGAACGCCCAGCAGATCGGCTGGCTGAGTTCCATTTTGGGTGTGGCGATGATGATCACTTCCTTCCCTGCCGGTCACCTTTCAGACAAGCACGGCGAGCGCCTGGCGATCGCGCTGGGGTTCGGGCTGCAATCGATCGGCTTTTTCATCTTCATTAAAGCAGAGACTTTCCTGATCTACGCGGTCAGTTATTTCATCATCGGGGTTGGTTTTAGCCTGATGAGCCCGGCATACCAGTCGCTGCTCAGCAAGGTGCTGCCTCAAAGGCTGCGCGGGACCGGCTTCGGTCTGGTCCAATCAGGTTTGGGACTGTTTTCGCTGCCAGCACCGGCAATTGGAGCAAGACTTTATGCAAACATCTCGCCAACCACCCCGTTCTGGATCACTGCCTGGGCATCACTTTTTGCAATTGTGCCGGTTGTTTTCAAATTTAAGCTAACCGACAAAGACCGCCAGCAAATCGAGAAGGCAGAGGCGAAAGTCGAAGCCGGCGACGGATCGGCACAAGAGCAACCGAATCTGTAAAAACACTGCCATAAGTTCAAAAGCCATTTATTTTCTCATGTAGCAAAACTGCATGCACGATTCCTGCGCCCTCGAAACCGGGGGGTGATTCTACACTTTGATTATTGAGCTTAGTTGTACTATCTACAACTATTTAAAGTGAGAATTTAATAATTATATAATTATACAGAATATCAACAGTGGCAGATTGGTATGATAACCACTTCTTCCCAGCTTCTTAACAACTTTCGTGTCTGTCTGTCTGATTTGATCAGAACTATCTTCATTAAACTATCGGCTTAACCTTCCATAAAAGGAGAAAAATGATTACAAAGAAAAGCCTACTTTTTGTTTTAGTTTTCAGCATATTGCTGGCTTCTTTTGGTGGGGCTGCTAATGTGCGAGTGGGGGTTGCCCAAGCTCCAACCCCACCCATTCTCAGTTCGCCAGAAGAACAACCCTCTCAATCCCCTCCAGCGCAAATTGATTTACCGCAAGATGATCCATCAACCGACTTTCCAGAAGCTGGTCTGTCTCTTGATACAGGAATCACCAGCGGTGTGCTCTGGCACCAACCCATTGACTTGGGAAATTCAAATGTTTATATTGCACAGGAATTTCCAGACGAGCCTGTGTATAGTTCCTATCTTGCGGACGATTTCCTGGTCGAAGATAGCTGGAATATTGAAACGATCTTTGTCCCTGGCAGCAACCTGAGCGGTTTTACATCGCTTTTGAATGCCAATGCACTCAACTGGAAGATTTATCGTGACAACAGCGGTTTCCCGGCTGGTGACCCAGGTGGTGGCGGTGATGCTCCGGTTTGGTCATTAAGCCTGGTGCCAACATCTCCGTCCGTTTCTTTATCCACGGGCACCTCCGGCCATCTCTCCAGTACGCTCCTGAATCTTCCTGATGCGATAACACTATCTCCGGGTCGTTATTGGTTAGTGTTTTATCCAACCCTGGCTTTCAATCCATATGGGCAATTTGGTCTGCAGCCAGCAGATACGAGTAACGAAGCAGTTGCAAAGTTTATCAACCCGGGAGATGGTTTTGGCTATGGAACAGGTTGGAACGATTGGACAATTCTCGGGATGTCTCAACAAGACCTGGCATTCAGCATCGGCGGCACAAAAGGCGCCCAATGGAAAAGCATTCCTCCCTTCAACGGCTTGGGTCGATCCCGATCAGCAGCAGCAAGCGTTGATGGCAAGGTCTATTTAATTGGCGGAGAAATCACATCAGGGCTCCGAGCCGATACGGTTGAGAGATATGATCCGGCAACTATGACCTGGGAAACCCTGCCTGGGCTAATGCCAACACCAGCCAGCAATATCTGTGCCGGAGTGATCGGCACCGACATATACATTCCGGGCGGATACGATGTGTCACTCACAGCCCTAAACACGCTCCAAGTCTTCCATACCACTTCTAACACCTGGTCTGTTGTCAGTTCAGACCCGATGCCTGATGCATTTTATGGAATGGGTTGTGCGGTGGAAAAAGGCAAACTTTATGTGTTTGGAGGATCGAATGCAGGCGGCTACAGAAACACAGCATATGTTTACGACCCTGTGGAACCAGCCGGTTCCCGCTGGACATCAATTGCCTCGATGACCCATGCCAGGGGTTATTTGGCAGGGGTTTCAGCCAATGGAAAGATTTATGCAATCGGAGGCAGGGATGCTGGGACCGCAGATTTTGACTTCGTGGAAGCCTACAACCCGACTGATGGTTTATGGCACCCGGTCACGGATCTTACGATTACCCGTGGGGGTGTGGGAGCCTATGCGGTGGGGGATACTGTCTATGTGTGTGGTGGTGGATGGAGTGTATATCGCAACTCTTGCGAATCCTACAACACTACTCAGGGCTATTCAGGAGTTTGGGAGCCGTTTCACGCTTCTTTGATTCAATCCAGGCGAACCTTTGGCTATACCAATGTTGGTTCCACACTTTACGCTGTGGGCGGGTGGAGCGACGAATTTTTGGCAACAGGAGAGCGTTGGTCTTATGAAGTTTTCCTGCCATTGGTGAACAAGCCTCTTACCGTTGTTGGTTTCGATTCGCAGTTCAATAACGACTTTACCGGATGTGAAGTTGCGACAGGCACATGGACCATCAACCCCACCGATGTTTCAACCACAGGGTTAACAGACTATTGGTCTTCGATTTATCACAACCAAACGTTTGCGAATCTTGACTATTCTGCCCGGATGATGCGCCTTGGTGACGAATACCTATCAAACAATATCATGATTCGCGGAACTCCAACTCTGAGGGATTCTCTCTATCTCTGGAACGATGTTTACATGTTTCAATACAGTCGCAGTGGCTATTACAGCGTCTGGAAGTCCGTCGGAGGTGTCGACACACCGCTCCAACTTTGGACTTACACTGATGCCATCAATACCGGTGACAACTGGAACACCTTGAGGGTGGTTGCCTCTGGAAGATCACTCTACTTCTATATCAATAACACCCTGCTTTGGTTTGGGTTAGACGACTCTCTGTCGGAGGGGAAAGTGGGTGTCGGTATGTACGGGGAAGGATTCCCGAGCGATAAACTGATCGTCGATTGGGCGACTTTGTATTCAGGACCGGGCGGCATCCAAGTTACAGATACGGTGAGCCCAGCTCAGCAAGCATTGAACGATGCAGCCAACCTGAACGGCATTGGCAATGCCAGAAGTTCTGGCGAATGACCATATCGTAAAACTCGACCAAAATGAAACTTAGAAACAAGCCGGGGCTCACCCTCGGCTTGTTTTCAAATTGCCATCTTTTGGGCCACATAGGCGTGGGCATGCTGCCAGTGGTGGAACTGCCATTTCTGCAGCAAGGGTATGGTTTATCTGGTGAGTCTTTTCGCTCCCTGTTTTGTTTGTTGTGAACTGAAGGATACTCCTGACTCATCACTTTTGTTAAGGTTCAGAAATTTTCAAGAAATTTGTTACACTGACAGGTTTTCGCTCAATTTTGGAAAAACTCCAGCACCCATTAGATTAATGCTTTATAATTCACATTAATCATCCTAAATCTATTCCTATTCTGGAGGTAAGTATGAAAAAGCGAATTCTGTTGACGGTAGCCCTGGTTTTGTCGGTTGCCTTGCTGGTTGGCTGTGCCACCGAAGCTGATTCTGTTTTGGATAAAATCAATCAGGCTGGTACAGTCGTGGTCGGAACTTCAGCTGACTATCCCCCTTACGAGTATATCGATGATGCTGGTGCCATGACCGGGTTTGATATCGAGCTGATGACCGAAATTGTTAAGCGCATGGGCGTTGAGCTCCAGTGGGAGGATATGCCTTTCGACAGCCTGGTGGCAGCGGTTAATTCAGGCAAGCTGGACATGTCTATTTCCTGCTTCAATTACGATGAGGAACGCGATTTGACTGTCGATTTCTCTGAAGCATATTACACGACGGAAGATGCCTTCGTGGTCAGCAGCGCTTTTACAGGTTCAATCGTCGTGCCTGAAGATGCAGCCAATTACAAGGTGGGTGTGCAGTCTGGCACAGTGCAAGACGGCTGGCTGACCGACAACCTGGTAACCCCGGGTTTGCTCTCGGAAGCAAACCTCTCCCGATATGAACGTGTAGACCAGGCAGCGCTCGACCTTGCCAGCGGTCGCATTGACGTGCTGATGGGAGACTATGTGCCGGTTCAGGCGCTGGTAGCCCAAAACCCTGACCTGCTGGTGGTTTTTCACGGCGAGCTTTCTACCGGTCCGATCAATATTGTCTTACCCGAGGGTGACACCGCTCTGAAAGCTGAAGTCGATCGTATCATCAAAGAACTGCAAGCCGAAGGCTTTATCGATCAGCTGGCAGTAAAATACTTTAGCGAATAGTTTGCTTTAGCTACAACTCATAAATAGCAGTCACAGGGGCTGAACTTCAAGCCAGCCCCTGGACTTTTGGAGCAGCCTTTGGATCTTGGTCAATTATTATCTTATATTGCCTCAGGGACTGTCTATACTGTTGGCGTCACGCTAATTGCACTCCCGTCGGGGCTGCTGATTGGCACGCTTTTGGCGCTGCTCTATGTATATGGGGGGAAATCTGCTGCCAGGTTGATGAACCTCTATAGCACAGTCTTTCGCGGGATTCCACCGCTGGTTTTGTTGTTTATCCTCTTTTTTGCGGTCACGAAAGGCATCAACCTTTCGGCTTTCTGGGCTGGCTCACTTTCGTTGGGAATTGTGAGCAGCGCTTACCAGATGGAGATCGTACGGGGAGCGCTGCTTTCGGTCAGTGGTGACCAATTGATGGCGGCGCGTTCGATCGGCTTGAGCCGGCTGGAAGCAATCCGTTACGTGGTATTGCCGCAGGCGGTCAGACTGGCAATTCCACCCTGGTCAAATGAAGCGGCAATCATCATCAAGGATTCTTCCCTGGTATACGCCCTGGGCGTGCCCGAGATTTTGCGGCGGGCACAGTTAATCGGCGCCAGTTCACAACGCTACCTGCTGGCATACATGAGCGCGGCAGTGATCTACTTTTTGTTGGTTTTTGTGACCACCCGCCTGCTGGCGCTGTTTGAAAAGAAACTAACCATTCCATCCAACCCATAGTCGCGGAGATTTTGCATGCCTAAACCCATTCTGACCATCAAAAACCTGACCAAAAAATATGGTGAGAACATCATCTTCCAACATCTCGATCTGAACGTAAACGAAGGTGACACCATCGTGATCATCGGTCCGAGCGGCACCGGTAAGAGCACCTTGCTGCGCTCCATCAACCTGCTCACCCGCCCTGATGAGGGTCAGATCTGGCTGGACGATGAAGAAATCACCGCAAAAGGCGCCGATGAAGACCAGGTGCGGCAACACATCGGCATGGTTTTCCAGAACTTTTTACTTTTCAATCACCTGACTGCCCTCGGCAACGTTAAATTAGGTCTCAGCAAGGTCAAAAAGATGTCTGAGGAAGCCGCCACAGAGAAAGCCATGCAAGAATTGTCTCGGGTAGGGCTGGCAGACCGGGCATATCATTACCCGGGGCAGCTTTCGGGCGGGCAGCAGCAGCGTGTGGGCATTGCCCGGGCGCTGGCGATGGACCCGCGCATCATGCTCTTCGATGAACCCACCTCTGCCCTTGACCCTGAGCTTATCGGCGAGGTTTTGGAAGTTATGCGCCAACTTGCCTTGGAAGGGATGACCATGCTGGTGGTGACACACGAGATGGGCTTTGCCCGCGAGGTTGCTGACCGGATCGTCTTCATGGAAAAGGGCTATATCGTTGAAGAAGGCTCACCAGACGAGATGTTCAACTATCCCAAGTTTCCGCGCACCCGCGAATTTTTGTGGAAGATCACCGAATTGTACGGCTCTACTGATAAGGACACAAACTGATGCTCAACTGGCTGGGCTACTTCGAACGCTTCGGTCAGAACTTTGTGCGCGGCGCAGGGGTAACGCTGGAGCTTACCGTGGTGGGGTTGGTGATTGGCTTTGTGTTGGGCTTGCTTTTGGCGCTGGCGCGCAGTTATGGTCCCAAATGGCTGCAGCAAGTGGCTGGAGCTTATATCGCCGTTTTTCGCGGGACGCCGCTGTTGGTGCAATTGTTTATTATTTATTATGGCTTGCCCGAAATTGGTATTACTTTTTCCCAAAATATGGCGGCATACCTGGCGCTGGGGCTCAACAGCGCCGCTTACCAGGCAGAATATATTCGCGGCTCGATCAACGCGATCGGCGAAGCTCAGATGCAAGCTGGCAGGTCGATTGGGCTTACAAAGTGGCAGACGATCGTGCATGTCATTTTGCCGCAGGCGTTACGGCTGGCGCTGCCAAGCTGGTCCAACGAACCGGTTTCGCTGTTAAAAACCACGGCGATTGTCTTTTTGATCGCAGTACAGGACCTGATGGCAGAAGGCAAGCGCGCCGCCACCGCAACCTTTGATTTTGTTGGAGCTTACCTGGCAGTGGCGGTTGTGTACCTGGTGATGGTCTTTGCGCTGGATTTCTTGCTTAAGTTTGTTGAACGCAAAACCAAAATCCCCGGCATGGATTTTGAAACAAGTCGATAGAGGTTTTCCGGCAAAACTCTCCTGTTGTTGGCGATAGCCTCTATAGGCAAGAATTAGGTGGATAAAGCTTCAAGTTTGAGGCTTTGAAAACTGAGAAGAAAAAGCAGATGATCAGGAAAAGAAAGAAGGATGAAAGCACTGTCCCAAAAGCGAGTTTCACAATCTTGAAAACTGGCAAAACCTCAACCCCTTATGCCAACTTGTTCAAGGCTATAATTCATGATGATCTTCCTCTTTCGATTGTGTGCCAGCTTTTCTGTAAATTCGTCACGGACCCTTTCCACTAATAATAGCTTATGAGTTCTCCATATTCAGATAAATCCTACCATATTCCCAATCCTCGCTGAATTCCATCAAAATAGCCGAAACAAGACGCAGACAAGAACCTTCATCAGGGAAGACGCGGACAACCCTGGTGCGCCGTTTGATCTCCTGGCTGAGTCGTTCAAGGGTGTTGGATGTCCGCAATCTTTTCTGATGAATACGTGGAAAGGCAAATACGCTAAATCCTTCCGGCAGATTGACCTCCATCCAGTCCGCCAGTTTTGGTGCAATACGAGCGTATTTTTTTACCGCATCTTTGAGCTGGCTCTCAGCGCTGTCTCTGTCTTGAGTATCTAAAAATGTGCGGATATCTTCAGCCACTTCTGCCGCAGACTAAGCTTAGGCACATAAGACTGGGCATTCTGCTGCAGATGAAACTGGCACCTCTGCCATGGAATCCCACTAAAGATGGCTTTGCGGGCAGCTTTCAATCCGCTGTGATCATCACTGATAATCAACCGTACTCCTTCCAATCCACGCTTGAGCAATCCTTCCAGAAATGACCGCCAGTGTGTTTCTGCTTCACTGAGAGACACTGAGATGCCTAAAACGGTTCTTTTACCGTCTTTTCTCACGCCGCTGGCCATCAAAATAGCTGCATCTCTGACATTGCCCGCCTCTCTCACTTTCTCATAGCGGGCATCCAGGTACAGATAGACTATCTCTCCCAGCGGTCTGTTGCGCCAGGCTTCCACTCACGTCCGCTACCGCGCTTACGCTCCCCAACTGATCTCCGTAATGGTAACGAACCATCCCATCATCCTTCATCACTATCCAGTGCCCATAAAGAGAAGAAATCCTTTCCATTCCATTACCTTGATACCACTCGAAAAAAAAGTATTGTTTTTATTCTGAACGTATTATGATGGCTCAGAGCGTGTTTATGTTCGTTAGAAGTTACTCGCAAATCCAATTTGGGAACCACAATGCTTCACTGCCATCAGTAATAATTTGTTTTAACTCTTGGTTTTCTAAATTGATTATAAAAACACCAGATTTACTATTGCTGTTAATTTCTTCAATATACAAGCTGACAAGTAGTTTACCACCATCAGGGCTCCAATGAATTAAACCTTCCCTTGAAAGGTCAACACTTCCTATTGGAATGCTAACCTGCCCTCTTTCTAATTGGTTAAGCACGGAAACCCCATCAGCTGAAATGTAGGCAAGAGAATATCCATCTGCCGACCATGATGGTGCTATCCCCGGGTTTAGATATGTGTTCGTGTGGGTATGTATGTTATAAACATGAACTTCATGCAACTCATTCTCAGACAAAAAGTCGAGGCTAATTCCATAGGCTAACTCCATAGATCTTGGATTCCATGAAACACCTCTATACCTATTCGATTTAGTAGTAGAAAGAATAGTATTTGTTGTTGAACATGATTTCATATCATAGATAGCAATTTCATAAGGTGTCTGTCTAATTATTTCCTTATTCTCCGTTTGATAGAAATCAAGGGCTTCTATGAATTCATCACCCCTGCAGGTAACTGCTTGAGCGGTTTCTCTACTGAAGAGAAGTGGACTTAATATCGCTAAATTCTTTGTTTCTACATCACGATAAAACCCCAACAACCAGCTGTCATCATTAGAAGCAAGTGGTCGAGACAGACTTTCCGGTAGAGATGGGATAAGGTTACAAAATTTAACCTGGACATCCTCAGATAGTGTGCCTGAGGGAGAAATAACATAAGAGACTAACTTTCCATCAGTTTCAAGTAATTTAAGGTCTAGCTTATGACTACACCCAGCAATAAAGAAAGATAAAATTAACAAACCCAATTTCACTCCTTGATTTTTCATAATTCGCCTGTTCTAATAAAGCAACCTATCGTTAATTAAATTGCGTCCACCAGGAGAGAGAAGGGGTGGAATTGAGATTTGGTATCCGCCATGATATATTGTTGATCTCGTAATTACCGTTAGAGATCGTGGGGGAACGAAACCAAAAATGTCAGTTTGTCGTAGAAAATTATCTGTTGAATTATAAGCGCTAGCTACAACATGCCTGGTCTTCATGGGATCGGTCCAAGGATATTTCTTGTAAAGGTTATTTCTTGTTCCTTCCAAAAACTCGGTTTCATATCGTTTAGTTCCCGTAGCTGGATCTGCAAATATTAGTTGGTTAATATCAGGTTCATAACCTATTGCGAGAACTGAATGACCCCAGAATGGGAATGCGAACGTTACTACAACTGGTAAATCTTTACTCAAGAAATCAATTATCTCAGCCTTACCGCCCGTTGTATAGTATGCCATTGCGTTCCTATATATTGGATTAACTCCTGATGGTTGGAGAGCAGGAGGTATACCCCAATCTATTCCTACATCTGTCCACAACCACCCATTATCTAGCGTGTTAACATCAATTTGGCTTCCATAAATAATCGATAAGCCCATTGCAAGCGAATAAATCGCGCATTTATTTGTGTTCCCCTGGTTAATCAGGTATTCATCCTCCCATCCATTGATATACCAATGGCCACTTGGGTCGGTGAAGCGTAACGGGTTGTTGTTGACGTAGGCATAGCGGTCAAACGCCTGGGTGCCTTGAACCTGCAAGGGCACGATCGTGTCGGCTTGCATGAAGCGTCCAATCGCCGGGTCATACCACCTGGCGCCATAATAGTAAATATCGCCTTCCCGCATCTGCCCTGTGTAACCATAATCGGTGCTGGTGATTGTCTCTTCGCCTCTTGTTCCGCCCCAGGGCATATAGTAACCCTTTTCAACAATTTGACCATTGGCATCCAGGACAACGCTGG
>Ga0209510_1005769_pt1 | contig 10175 bp, 10 predicted proteins | sample BiotimSIPDNA_FD_185749 | JGI IMG/M metagenome (GOLD analysis project Ga0209510, IMG submission 185749) | Anaerobic biogas reactor microbial communites from Washington, USA - Biogas_R1 time_0 SIP DNA (SPAdes) (version 2) | ecosystem: Engineered > Bioreactor > Anaerobic > Unclassified | place...
AAACAATGTTTTATGATCCTGGTCCTGGTATCCTGACTGGGTGTGAAATCACTGATATCAGGAGGAATTTTATTGATGAGTCATTAAGTATCATCAGTTCAGGGAGGGTACCCGGATCTTCCCTGCTTCCAAATTGGGATTATTTTTCACCGGTGCTCATCCAAAACCTGGTAACCATGGGTTACCCTTTTATTATCAGACCGGACAGTAATTACGAACCGGTAAGCAGGGAAATTCTTGAATGGGATGAGAACAAGTCCCCCGGAATAGAATGTATCTATGATGGGGAACATTGTATTTTAAAAGATTTTATCGCAATGGTAGGGTATACTCCGGTCAGGGGGTATATCCTTCATCACCCGAAAAAGGAATTGGCAATCAGGCACGTTTTTGAAAAAAATTTACAAAATATTCACGATATGATTCTCCAGGCAGAAAATGATCCAGATACTCTGGATGATCTAATCCGCGAAGTTGCTGGTGTTCAAAATGAATTTTTCATCAGAAAACCCCAGAAATCTGGTGTAATCCGAAACAAGGAGATGATAACTAGAGAGATACGAAGGTTATCCCGTTCGTGTGTGCTTTACCTTGGTGATTTTTCTTATCAGGATTGTTTCTCTCTTACTGATACGAGATGGAAGATTGAACGGGATCTTTTTTCATTGTATAAAGAATTCAAACGAGATCTTTCAGGTCACCAGATCGAACGGATTAAAATTGGAATATTATTCATCTGTTTCCTTTCTGTTATGATCAAGGGTCTCATCATGAAACGGATTGAACAGGCAAAATTTGATGATATAACATCGATTGATGCTCTCATGGCAGAACTGATACATATCCGTGTGGTTAAATCATACCAACCGGTCATTGTTCCAGCAAAGCTGACCCGGAGACAAAAAACGATATTATCATATTTCGGAGGTTTACCATCTGTGTGATCCTTCTTTTTTACTTCTATTCTTATTTCGGATTGTATTTCAATAGGTATTGAGGAATATTATTATGGATCCTCTCCCTGCTTTTTTTATTGTAATTATCTGTGTCACTATTGTCAGTACCTGGTTTCGCATCTCTCCGTTTTTTATTCTGATTGGTGGTGCACTATTTTTTGGGCTTATTACCGGTATGACCTGGGATATGGTCATGGAGGGGATAGTAGATGGTGTTGGAAAGGTATTTTCTGCATTTGGTATCATTATCCTGTGTGGAGCAGTTATAACTAAACTTCTGCAGGAACAAAACCAGATACAGGATATCATATCAGATATCAGAAAAGTTAGTAAAAATCCTCGAATTATAGCCGGATTCTCTGGATACCTGCTTTCTGTTCCGATTACCTGTTGTATCACAGCATATATCATGCTCCATCCGATACTAAAAACTCTAGAAAAAGATCGGAACAAATGTAATATTCTTCTTTACCTTGCAGCAGCTGGTAGTATCATCTCGTATGCCCTGATTTATCCGACTCCCGTGGTAATTCCTCTATTTACTGCATTTTCAGCCGGAATGAGTCCGATGTTTTTTAACGGGGTGACCATTCCTTTATCATTGTTCCTCCTTGGAGGGACACTCCTGTTCTTCAGGTTCATGTATCCTGATAAAAAGTTCGTGAATATTATTCGGAATAGTACAGAAATCCCGCAGTGTAGTGCAAGTAAATGCACATGCAGTGTTCCTGGTATTCACTGGAGGGCCTGGGGACCGTTTATTGCGATTGTGCTTGCAATACCCGTTTCTGTTCTGTTTCTCCGTCTGTCTCATACCAGTATGATTAATTTTATCATGCTTGCCGGTGCAGCTGTTGCCATTGCACTATCTCCCTCCAGTATCCGGAATTCCGGGATATCACTGGGAGCCAAACATGCAGGACTTATCATCTTTGACATCTGTGGAGCCGGAGCACTCGGGTATGTTATCGTCAAAAGCGGGTTTGCACAAAGTGCAGTAGGTCACCTGACTCTTCTCATCCCGGTCATTTTAATTCCCTTCATCCTTGCAGCACTCATCGAAACAGCACAGGGCTCACGGGTGGTAACAGCAGTAATTACCGGTCAGGTGTTGTCTGGTTCAGCAATTGTACATGATATCTCTCCACTTTCTCTGATTCTTCTTATCAGTGCCGGTTCCTGTATGATTTCATATGTAACCGATCCCTACTTCTGGCTAGTCCAGCGGACTACTGGTGATGATATGAAAACCGTTGTAATGAATTATACAATCCCTATAGCTCTTGCAGGTGTCGGGATATTACTTGTGGCACTAGTAGTGGAATATTTATGGAATTAACAGAGGTATACGACACTTTTTTTAATCCATGGATCTTAAATAACATACCTGGATCCTGATATTTCTCTCACCTGGTAAATCGAATATGCTGTCAGATTTTCGAACACTGCTTACTGAGGTAACCCAGGCAATCCTGCCAATCGTACTCCTGATCCTCATCCTTCATGCATTTCTGCCAGGAGTATCGGCCCATACGGTTCTTTTGTTTATCGCAGGTAGTATCATGGTCATCCTTGGCATGACCCTCTTTCTCATGGGAGTGAAAATCGGTCTGCTTCCCATGGGTGAGGCTATTGGATCTGAAATACCCAAAAGTGGATCAATTATTCTTATCATAATTACTGGTTTCCTTTTTGGTTTTTTAGCAACAGTCGCAGAACCTGATGTCCGTGTCCTTGCAGATATGATCCAGACCGTATCTGAAGATGGTATCTTAAAAACTCAATTGATCCTTGTTATTGCAGTAGGAGTTGGGTTTTTTGTTGCAACTTCAGTACTTCGGATCATCTATAATGTTCCAATAGCGTACCTTTTTGCAGCTGGATACCTTGCAATAATAGGCCTTTCTCTCATCTCGCCTTCTAATTATGTTCCGATTGCTTTTGATGCAGGGGGCGTTACAACCGGGCCGATAACGGTCCCTTTTATCCTGGCTTTGGGTATCGGAGTCACCTCTATTCTGGGGGGTAGATCTGCCCTTTCAGATGGCTTTGGTTTAATAGGCCTTGCTTCAATCGGTCCGATAATCGGGGTGCTTCTCATGGGGGTTATTTTTGTATGATATACATCCCTATCGCTGATGGAATAGACCATGTCATCCTTGACGTTATTCAGGCGTTATTACCCCTTGTTGTTTTTTTCCTCATTGCCCAGCTGGTATCACTTAAACTACCTGGACAGTATATTCTCAATCTTTTTAAAGGGCTTTTTATCACTCTCATTGGCATGGTGCTCTTTTTTCAGGGAGTGAAAATTGCCTTTCTCCCAGCCGGCCAGAGTATAGGTGCATATTGTGGAACCCTGGAACATATCTGGATTCTCATTCCTTTTGGTTTCCTGCTCGGGTTTCTGACCACTTTTGCCGAACCTGCAGTACGGGTGCTCTGTTACCAGGTAGAAACTTCTTCAAATGGATATATTAAGGGTACACTTATTCTGTATGCTCTTTCTATCGGAGTTGCCACATCAGTCAGCCTTGGAATGGTAAGGATACTCTATGGGTTTCCATTTCTGCCTTTCATTATCGGGGGATATCTACTCGCATTAATTCTCATCCAGTTTACTGACCATGATTTTATTGGGATTGCCTTTGATTCCGGGGGAGTTGCCACCGGACCGATGGCAGTCACGTTTCTTATGGCATTTGCAGTAGGTGTAGCCGATTCTATAGGTGGCAGAGATCCTTTCCTGGACGGTTTTGGTATGATTGCCTTTATTGCACTTACCCCAATTCTCACGATTCTTATTCTGGGAATAATCTTTAAAATGAAAAAAACTGGAGAACTATCATGATATACGAAGGATGTAAAAATCTGATTGTAACCATTGTAAAAAAGGGTTGGTCAGAAAAAGTAATCCATGCCTCACGAGAAGCTGGAGCATCTGGTGGAACAATTCTGATGGGGCGGGGTACCGGTATTCACGAGACCCAGTCACTGTTCGGGCTTCCCATCGAACCAGAAAAGGAAGTAATTCTGACGGTAGTGGAAGTGGACCAGACTGATAAAATCCTCTCTGCCATTGAACAGGCAGCTGAGCTAAGCACTCCCGGTATGGGTATTGCCTTTGTCTTAAACCTTGAAAAAATAGCAGGAAGGGTCCATATGACCTGCAATCTCGATGAGGATAAACCTGCCTGATGATTAACCCTGGCAGCTTTCACTATCCCTTTGCCTGAGGATTAACACTGGTTTCTGGGTGGTCCTGGCAACTGATTCGGCAGTTGTTCCAAGGAGATTCCTGATAAAGTTTTTTTCTCCGGTTGACTTTATTACAATCATCGAGACATCTTCATGTTCTGAATATGCAAGGATTTCCTGTGCTGGATCACCAATCACAACTTCAGTATGGATCTCCTTTGTATGTCTGATCAGTTTATCTTTTATTTTCTCTAGGTTCTCTTTTGCCAGTTTAATGTTTTCTTGCACCTCATCATTGCTATCTCCGGTTGAGATTACATGGAACAATACAACTGATCTGTTGGTAATCATGTCAGCAACACAAAGTTGTTCAATCTCCGGCCTGGAAAAGTCCGTGCATATCAGAATTTTGGAAAACGGGTCAGGACAGGGAACAGTTAAGACTCCACGATCGTTTTCGGTTCCCGGGGGATGAATGAGCAGAAGGTTTTTTGTCCCATATTTCAGGAGCTCCGAAGCAGTGCTGCCGATGAGAAGCGACTCAATAACACTCCTCCCTCTTCTCCCCATCATGACAAGGCTCACATCTTCTCGTATTGATACGTTGTTTATTATTTCTGCGATTGATCCCCCGCTAATTTCTTCAACCAGTCCTCTGATCTTCGACCTGGGCATATGGATAATCTTTTTTAATTCTTCAAGACGCAGGCGTGCGTAATCCACGTCCGGGTTTACTGTTTCCGGTTGTCTGACCAGGTACAGGCTTTTTGTAATATTAAGGAGAACAACTTCTCTGATTTGAGGTATTTTTGACAGGCATCTGACAACATACTGGGAATCATCGGAGAAATCTATTGGTATTATAACTTTTTTAAACATGGTTGACCTCATCTGTTCCTGTTTTATTATCACTGGTTTTCATCTGCCTTCAAGATAAGTGTTTCATGAACCCTGTCCCGTTCACGGTCAATCTGTTCCGGGGTAGCACCAGACTGCCTTAGTATAAATTCAGTAACCGACAAAGCAAGTTCACCTTCGTCAGAGAAGACAACATCTGCACCTGCATTTCGTAGACTTGAGATATCTGACACGTAAACAGTCCTGGCAATGATCCGGATATCCGGATTTAATCGTCTTGCCTGTTTCACAATTTCATTGCTTCCGGGTATATTTGCAGCACTAATAATGAGTACTTCTGCCTTGTTGACTCCTGCCTCCCTGAGGGTATCAATCCGGCTGGCATCTCCATAAAATGCCCTGCACCCTTCCTTTAACAGGTATTGTACAGTTTCTACGTTTAATTCGATGATTGTTGGATCAATATTGTTTTCTTTGAGAAGCCTGGTCACCGTCTGTCCTACCGGACCATAGCCAATAACAATAGCACGTGTTTTTTCCGATGATTCGGTTTTTAAGGGGGATGAATCTATCATACTACACCGGTTCTGAATTTTTCTGGATAATCCGGGTGAACAATCATTTACCCAGCACTCCAGTTTTCCAACTCCCCGATACAGGATGGGATTTATGGTTATTGAAATAATTGCCGCAGAAATAAGAATATTTGATGCGTTTTCCGGTAATATGTTAAGGTCCCGCCCCATGGTTGCAAGAATAAAGGAAAATTCTCCAATCTGTGACAGAACAATTGCGACAGACAATGCAACCTTGAGTGGGTATCTCATGAAAATCACAACCAGAAAAGCAATCAACGGTTTTCCGATGATGATAACAGCCAGGGTAGCAATTACTAGCCCTAAAGACTCCGTAAAACCTGACCAGTCAAACAGCATACCAACCGAAACAAAGAACAGTACTGCAAAGGCGTCACGGAGTGGGAGTGCTTCTGTTGCTGCCCGTAAACTGAATTCGGATCGACCGACAACCATTCCGGCGAGGAATGCACCAAGGGCCATGGAGACATCAAATAAAATTGTCGATCCAACTGCAATACACATGGCTGTTGCAAGTATAGAGAGAGTAAAAAGTTCTCTTGATCCGGTTTTTGCAATATTTGTTAGAATTTTCGGGATTAGCCAACCACCGAAAATAAAGGTAAAACCTACCAGAACAAGGATCTTGACAAATGCCAGACCTGTTGCAGTGGCAATACCACTGTAACCGACCATTGAACTTCCAAAGATTACCGGAAGTAACACCAGCACAAACACTGTGAAAAGATCCTCCATAACAAGCCATCCAATGGCGATATGCCCTGTTTTGGTATGGAGATCGTTATTATCTGAGAGGACTCTTGTAAGAACCACCGTGCTTGCAACAGATATGGCCAGGCCAAAGACAATACCTGCTTCGATACTCCACCCAAGCCAATACATTATCAGGGCACCCAGCAGAGTTGCTGAAAGACTCTGGAGTAATGCACCAGGTAATGCGATCTTTCGTACTGCAAAAAATTCTTTAAAATGAAATTGAAGACCAACACCAAACATCAGGAGGATTACTCCTATCTCTGCCAATTGTTCTGCCATCTCATAATTAGCAACAAATCCGGGTGTGTTTGGACTGACCATGATTCCTGCTATAAGATACCCTACGATTGGGGATAATCCGATACGGTGGGTTATAAATCCGAAGAAAAGGGCAGCGGCAAAACCGCCAGTTAACGTGAGAATCAGGTCAATATTATGCACTGGCAATAACTTGTACGTTGGAGTTAATATTTTTAATCACTGACCTAATTGGGTTTTCCGGCATGGAAAGCTGAATTGGAGACTATTCTTCTGCTTTTTATACCAGAGAACTATGATCATAGCTGTATGGGAAATTAAATTGGAAATCTTTAATAGAAAATCCATCATTTATCAACATGTTACAACGCAAAACTTGTGATGTGTGGTTACCATGAAAAAGAAGATGAAACCCTATAAATGTGAAATTTGCGGATACATTTATGACCCTGTTCGTGGGGAACCAAAGAATGGGATCCCACCGGGCACCGCGTTTGAGGATCTCCCTGATACTTATATCTGTCCTGTTTGTGGAAAAGCAAAAATCACCAAAAAGGAATTCGTTGCAATGGAAGCACCATCAGGCCGGTACCGCTGTATTGCCTGTGGATATTTGTATGATCCGGAGAGGGGTGAGCCCAAAAATGGGATCAAACCTGGCACGTCTTTTGAAGACCTGCCTGACACGTATATTTGTCCAATATGCGGTGTCTATGCTAAGGTCGGAAAAAATGCATTTGTAGCAACCGAATAACTTTCTTTTTTTTCTCTCCAATGTTCTTTAATATGGTGAAGATTGCATAATACTTATTCTGAACACAGGGTATAAATCAGGTAATGATATCGCATTTTTCTGGTTTTTTATTCGGTACATTCGACTCAGAGCAATTAGGCAATACTGTTCAACCTGTTTGGCGCGTCTTTACTCCGCGTTACTACGTATTAAACTGGTTTTAGCGCAACATAAGTATTTGTTCTTTAATTTCGGATGCAATCTCTCTGTCTGCAAATATTGTGAGAACTTTCTCTACCCATGCTGCGATTTTAATAAGATTTTTACGGGTTATTTCTTGAGGGGAAATGCCCATTCTTTCACATTGTATCCTCACCGTTTCTCCCGCGAGTTCTTCTCCGATTACAGGGCTTAATATCTCTGTTATCTCATATGCATAGTTAATCACGCGTACCCCCGTTGAACCTTCAGGTGGGCGAATTCAGAAACGATGGGAAAAAAGGTCTTTTTTACTAAGTTAGCAGAACTTTGAATCCTTGTGTTGGTATTTTGAGGCAGGAAAAGAATCATGAACGGCAATATTTCTGCAAATTTCGTCTGTTTTTTAGAGAAAAACTTCTGTTTGAATGGAATTAACCCAGGAATAATCTGATTTACCATCCGATTCAGAAAGACTGGTACAATTGAGAAGATGTTAAAGTACATCAGATACCCCGGGTATTATGTATTAATTGACATGATTTCTCATCTCTATATATTTCTTTTTAAATGATATTTTGCCGCAATCAGGGGATGAATAGCTGTTATTTGGTAATATGGGAAAAAAAGGATTTATTAATCCAGATCGGTCATCTATTCAATAAAATCTTCTTTTATTATTATTGGTTTAAGATTGAAAGTTCGATATTCTCTGGTTTTTTACTATCATTTCGGATATTGGTATATGCCACCATGTTCCAGTCAGATCCATCGTTTCCTTTTGATAATTCCCAGATATAATAAATCCCGGTATAACGATCCCCGTTTTCATTTATCTTAAAATCTCCACTTATTCCGGCATGTTGCTCTGCCATTTTTTGTACTGCAAAATCTACTGATGTACTATCGGTAAACCCATCCATAGCATGAGCCTTAAACACAATCCACGTCGTGTCATATGTTGCAAGAGCATGCCCGTCCGGGTTATTTTTTCCAAATTTGAGGTGTAATTCCCTAAATACCCGTTCATTTCGAACCTCGGGTTCAGAGTCAAGAGTAACTGATGTAAGGGTAAGCGAACCGGCAAATTGTGCAGGTTTTGATGTACCAGTCAGTTCAGGAAGCAGGGCATTTTCATTGCAACCAAACCATCGTACTCGAGCAAGGTTTTCATACTCATCTTTTTCTGCCTCTGTCATGATTGCCTGGATTTCTCTTCCGGTAACAGCATATATAGCAATTTCTTCAGAAGGGACTGATGATAATATCTCTCCTAGTTTATGGTCAAGTTCTGATACATATTTACTATAATCGGTACTATCTGGTTTGTACCTGATCCCCTCGTCCATTATAATGTTATTTCCAAGACTATGTGATACAGCATTGATTAAACCGCCTCCCCACGAGTCATCTCGAATAATTGGTATAATCCGGGTAAGTTTTTTTTCTGAAAACAATTTTGCAATTACGTCCGCCTGTATTAAATCACCTGAATTCATCCTGATGAGATTGTCCTCAGGAATTGCAAGCAGGGGAGAATCAGCTCCGGTTGCATAGAGCATAATTCCATGACTCTTGCAATAATCAGCCACTGCATCTGCCTGATAACTTGAAAGATAGGTAATTATGGCACCTGCTCCGCCATCATCCAGTTTTATTACTTTTTCTATTGCAGATTCAGTTTCTGAACTCATTTTCTCTATATGTGGGATCACGGTGATATCAGATCCGATGGAGAGAAGGTATGTATTGATATCAGATATTCCAAGTTCAAATGCCGCAAGAGCAACCTCTCCTTGTGATGTCAGTGGACCGGATGTCGGAAAAAGCCCATACAGGATGATATTTTTATGGTCATCCATGGTAGTATCATCTGCAAAGACGATACCTGTCAGAATAAGTAGAAAAAATATGCCAAAAAGAACTCTGTATTTGTTAGGATTTTTTCCAGTCAGGAACATACTATGAGATTATCATAGAACCTAAAAAATGGATAGGAGATGACATTACTACTGGGAATATTATTCCTGAATGGCAGTCCTGTCGAAGTTTCACATTCTGAAAATTAAACCCTGGATTTTTATTTTCGGATGGTAAATCTTGTCATGGTGTTGGATATCGTTGATGAGACCGCGTTTATCTCATTAATGACTTCATGGATCTGACCTACTATTGCGAGTGCCTCTTCACTTGTAGCAGAAGAGTTTAAAGCCTGTTTGGCTGTTTCTTCAACTAGTTTGCTCATGTCACTCACATTTGCTGTAATTTCTTCAAATGAAGCTGCCTGCTCCTCTGAAGCACTGGCAACAACTTCCATCTTTGCTTTTATGGTTTCAACTGAATCAGTTAAAGTTTTAAATGAATCAAGAGTTCCTGAAAGTGCACTATTTCCTTCATTTATTGCATGTGATGATAGTTCCATTGCTTCTGACGCCTGGCCAGTCAGTGCCTGTAGACCTGCTATCATCTCACTGATGTCTTCTGCTGATCCCCGTGAATCCTGAGCTAGTGATTTGACTTCATGTAAGACAGCTTTATGGCCTGATACCTAACTAAGCAAAAATCAGTGTTACTAAGCAAGAATACAATTCCAACCTCAAATCGATACATTTATATATTTTC
>Ga0209510_1005776_pt1 | contig 10161 bp, 8 predicted proteins | sample BiotimSIPDNA_FD_185749 | JGI IMG/M metagenome (GOLD analysis project Ga0209510, IMG submission 185749) | Anaerobic biogas reactor microbial communites from Washington, USA - Biogas_R1 time_0 SIP DNA (SPAdes) (version 2) | ecosystem: Engineered > Bioreactor > Anaerobic > Unclassified | place...
CATCACGAATGGGATAAAAGCCAAGCGTGTTCACAAAATTGTTTCATCTCTCATTTCCTGCCGACGATTTCTCGGCCCATATGCAGAAAATACCTACCTGGACATCTATCAGGGGATCAGCCGGATACAAAGCGGCGGCCCACGGACCGGAGGAGAATACGCCCAAAATACCAGGGGCGACTTAATTCTCATCCTGAAGGCGTTCACCTTGTGGATGATAGAAAACGGGTATCTTCAGAACGTTCCGGAAAAAAAGATTCAGGCGATTAAGGTTCCCAAAAAGGTAGCCACCAAGGACGCCGCCGACATCTTATCGGTCCAGGAGGTTGAAGCCATGCTCGCCGCTTGCACCTATACCCGAAACCGGGCCATTCTGATGATGCTGTATGAAGGCGGATTCAGAGCCGGGGAAATCGGTCAGATGAAATGGCGGGATATCCAGGTTGACAACGCCGGTTTAATCGTTCATGTCATTTTTAAAACCGATAAGCACCGGTATGTCCGGCTTGTTCTTGCTCGTGAGCATGTGATTACCTGGCGCAGCGAATACCCTCTCGAATATTCTGATGAAAATTACGTATTCGTGACAGAAAAGGGGACCCCATTATCATACGCGACTATCGCGAAATTAGTAAATCGGACCGCGAAACTTGCCAAGATAACCAAACACATTACTCCACACATTTTCAGGCATTCCCGGATTACTCACCTCCTTCAACAGGGCGTAAATGAATCGGTTGTGAAAATGATGATGTGGGGGACTATCGAATCTCGTATGTTTATTAACTACGCCCATCTAACCGGGTCGGACGTTGATCGGGAGATGTTCAAACTGTATGGTATGGAAACCTCGCCGCAGGCATCTATTGAAAAACTTGAACCAAAAATCTGTGCCTATTGTAAGGAAATAAACAGCCCTGTCTCACATCACTGCCATATTTGCGGCCATGCACTCAGTGAGAATGCAATACACTCTAGCGAAGCATTCCACCAATTCATATTAAATAATTCCGATTTGTTAGTGGAGTATTTACAGGAACGGAAAGCAAATGGCGGCGATCAGCCAATAGTAGAACCACTTTAAAAAGATAACCATCCCCTCCCCGCTCTTTTTATTTAAACTTTATTACAATTTTAAGAATAACCTTTATAGTCTTAACCAGTTAGACTTACAGGATGCCTAGAAAACTGTCTAGGCGGGCGATTTCATGACCCCAATACACTTTCGGCGAGAAGACATTCTCGCATATGAACACCGAACCGGATTTTTTGGGTTTGGAGAATTTCTGGAACGAAAAGGAGCAATTGTCATGATTGAAAAGGTGATACAATGTCCAAACGTCGCAACAGAATAGAGCCCCAGCACATCTCAACGTTTGGAAGGCGAGGGATGGCGGCAGGGGCTAGTCCTAGATTTCTTTTTACAGGCAATAATGATAGCGTAACCTGGTGGTGGTCAGTTTGATCAACCCCGGCAAAGTCGAACGATCTGCTGTCTATGAGGCAATGGATATTTTGCAAAACGCTGGGTATCATGCTGAGCGAGTGTCTACCTATCCGAAGATATTCGATATCATCGCATGGCGAACTGGCCGCACTCTCTGTATCTGTGTTCGCTCATCCAGACAGGCAAAGCTTTCCGCTTTTAGGGATTACATCCAGGCCATATCAAAAATGATCACCACGTTACCGGCCCCCGGCGATGTACAGCTCTGGGTGTATCGTCGTCCTGGTTGGTCACGGTGGAGGGTAACAACCGGTGGAGCTTCGCCCATAGAGCAATGGGACATATCTCCGGCTCATGGAGGGGTACCCGCATGACCCGGAAACCAAACGCTCTGGAGACTGCGGAAGTCCTCACCTTTATTGAGTCATCCGGTCAGAGTCTGATTTCGCGAAATTGTATTGTTGACACCATAGGGGAAAATCCACTCTCATTTCCAGCGATGATCCGGCATGGTGAACGGACCCGGGGCGACGTCGTCTCTCAAATCATGAACCAGCGGTTCCCCCTGTTAAACCAGACCGGAAAGAAACCTGCCGCACGGGTATGGATCATTCAAAAGCAGACGGGGGTGCATTGTGCCACATGCTGATGCACAATTGCGCCGCCGTATCTGCCCGTTCATCTCATCCGGTCAGTTCATTGTCTATTGTCGGGGATCTGGGTGTAATGGAGCCAGGCCCGTTCTCATTGAAGAAGATACATTCTGGGTTTGTGTCCTGATTGAAGGAATGCGGCAGATATTCCCGGAGGTGCAGGATGAGTGAAGAATTTCCACGATACGGACCGCTCAGACTACCAGAATACTTCTTCCTGAAAACTCCGGAGAAATGTCACCGGCTTCGGGTGCCCTGGCTGTATGTCAAGGCCTTCACTGAGGTAATTGATTCACCTCAGGGGTGTCGGTCGGTTCCGATTAGTTGGAATCATATGCCTGGTCCGAAGATTACCCGGAAGATATCCACCGGTACTGCTCTCCACATCCTCGGGTGGGCGAAGGAAGAGGGGTGGATCGAATGAGAATCACCCCAGATATCGAAAGTGAGATCCTCCATGCGGTCCGGACCGTATACAAAAAGTCAGGGGAATATGAGATTGTCATTGCCCGGACGGTTATCAGTCTTGAGATAATGGAGAACCCTCGGGATTATCCAGCGTTAAAACGGTATAACCTCTCTGAACGCCGTAAGTGGATAACGATGGTTTGTGACCGGCACTTTGAACCGTTCTCTACAAACTGGCGAAACGGTGCCTGGTTGATAACCCCGGAGGTGCTTGCATGAATGATGTGAATTCGTGCCCACGGTGTGCAGGCCGGGCGGTGTTTAAGCTCGAAAAATGTGGGGGCTCTCATAAGGTCGGGTATTATCAGTGTGAAAAATGCGCTCTGAAATTGTCTGAAGTTATGGCCACAAACACCGTTGCAAACGAGAAGTTACAGGAATTTGCAGCGGTCGGATGGAAGAGGCGCGCTGAGGATTGGGAGTCATCTCATGAGTAAGGAACAGATCCGGGGGTCATGTGAATTCCTGTTTGCTCCAGGTCAGGTCGTAGAGGTCCGGGCACTCTCGGACACGGGGACATTCTCCGGGTACTACAATGACATTGACAGGCTCGCCGCTGATGCAGAAGCCCTGGACTCAACCCCCCAGTTCAAGGGGATATACTTCACACTGAACCCGGTGAACCCTGCACTCCTCGCCCGGAAGGTGAACCGGATATCAAAACAGGGGAAGACCGACGCCTCGACTTCTGACCAGGACATCACCCGGCGGAGGTGGTTGCCGGTTGATATCGATCCGACACGGCCATCAGGGATCTCCTCCTCGAACGAGGAACATGAGGAAGCTCTGACCAAGGCGAAGAAGATCAGGGGATTTCTTTCTGAGATGGGATGGCCGGTTCCCATTCTCGCCGACTCTGGAAACGGAGCGCACCTCCTTTACCGGATTGATCTACCGAATGATGCCGAGGCTACCCAACTGGTGAAGGATTGTCTGACAACCCTCTCGCAGTTTTTCACCGATGCGCGATCATCAGTGGATATTGCGAACCATAACGCCTCACGTATCTGGAAACTTTACGGGACGGTATCCAGAAAGGGAGACAATACCGAGGACCGCCCGCACCGGCGATCTGAAATTCTCGAACATCCGGAAGACCTCATTCCGGTTAAAGTGTCAGACCTGATGCTCCTTGCATCCCTGATGACGGGTGATGAGAGTAAGAAAAGTGGGAGTAATGCTACTGGTGGGAATAGTGGCACCAGTAATATCGACCTGGGCGACTGGCTCAGTTCACACGGAATCGGATACGAAGAGAAACCGTACTCTGGTGGTCGGCTCTTTGTCTTAGATGAGTGTCCCTTCTCCGGCGCTCATAAAGACGGAGCGTATGCGATCCAATTCGTGAGTGGGGCAATATTCGCTGGCTGTCATCATAATTCCTGTGGAGGAGGAGAGCAGCGATGGAAAGAACTCCGGGAGATGTTCGAGGGGTGCCGCGAGGGAGGAGCGAAGCGACGACCGAGCCAGATGACCGCCGAGGAGTTTGACCAGAAGAGGAAACAGGATGCACGGAGTAAGGCGGAAGCGAAGGCCGAGTATTATGGGAACGTTTCGGAAATTCCGAAGAGTTCAGATCAATCTATTGACATCATACCGATAGACCATACCGCTGAGGCAGCGCGGATCCTTCGTGAAGGAAACCCGGCTGAATACATCCTGAACTCGTTCAAGATGGATCATGAGGGGGATGACATTGTGGCCCGGTGTCTCATCATGTCATTCGCATCCCGATCTGTGATCAACTCAAACGGGCTGCATGTTCTGGTGACCGGTGACTCAGGCAAGGGGAAGAGTCACACCTTTGACACGATGCTCACGCACATTCCCCAGGAGTTCCGGCTTGGTGGGCGACTGTCAGACAAGGCCCTCTTTTATGCAGAGGATATCAGAGCAGGATCCGCAATATGCCTGGACGATGTGGGACTTTCAGATCAGATGCAGGAGACGCTGAAGGGAGTCACGACCTCTTTTAAGAAACCGTTCATCTACCGGACGGTCAACAAGGACCGGAAAGGTCAGACATGCATTATTCCTGAACGGTGTGTCTGGTGGGTTGCGAAGGTGGAAGGGTCCGGAGACGATCAGGTGTGGAACAGGATGCTCACCTGTTGGATCGATGACAGCCAGGAACAGGATGATAAGGTTCTTGAAAGGGAATTGGAAGCGGCGGCATTACTTCCAGCCGATGAGGATGACCTGAGGTTTGAGACGGTTGTGTGTCATCACATCTGGAATCAGCTGACACCGGTTCATGTGGTTATTCCATACGCGAAGCGGATCCGGTTCTCATCATCAGCCAACCGGAGAAATCCGGGGATGCTCCTTGACCTCATCAAGTCGGTTGCCGCTCTCTACCAGTATCAGCGAGAGAGGAACCGTGTTCGGGGAAGAGATGTTATCTATGCGACGACCGATGACTTCCGTAAGGCTTGTGAGATATACCTGGCATTGAACGGGGAGTGTGGAAGTCAGGCGTCTAAGCTGACCAGGGGCGAAGCAGCTCTCGCAGTTCAGATGCACGCATCCGGTAGAACAGAGTTCACGATGGAGGAACTTATCGATCTCACACACCCGCGAAAAAAATCCTACAATGCTATCAAAAAGATCCTTCACGGTGGGAGCAGTCATCAGATTCACTATGATGGACTTCTCGAAAAGTGCCCGGCTATCTCGTACCTGGACCGGACTGACTCAACTTCAGATGGAGTGTCCAAGAGGCAGAAGGTGTACACCTGGAACCGCCATCAATACGAATCATGGATCTCTGGCGGAGGGTGCTGGTTGGATGAGGGATCTGATGGGTCTGATGATGATCCTGATGATGACAATGTTAGCGGAATTAGCGGAAGTTCGCGGAACGTTAGCGGAAGTATTCCGCTAACAAATGGAAGTCAGAATGAGAGTGAAATTCAAAATAACTCTCTTACTAACTTAGAGACTGAGTATACGCGGAAAGAGGAGAATGTACAGAGCACACACGAACCCACTGTCGCCTATACCTCTGCACCTGAAACCTTCCGCTTATCCGCGAACAGATCTGATCAGAATTCATCTACGAACATATCGAAGAGCAATAACGAAACAGAGGCTTCCCCCATTAGCGGAGATGATCCGCTCACTTCCGCGAAACAGGGGGATCTTCCGCTAACAGATCTTGACCCGGATGACTTCCACCCTATCAATGGAGTGTGGTCCGGTCCCTGTGCTGTGTGTGGTGGGAAGTGGATCCAATATACTGAGAAGTTCTCGCAAAAACAGAAGGAAGAAGGACGGTTCACTCATAAAATCTGCCAGAAATGTTACAGTAAGGCGGTTGCCAGAAAGTGCTGGTCCTTTACCGCCCTTCCAGGTCTATTGAATACCGGGACTATGATCCTGGCAAACAAAGATCTGGGCCGGTGTGATGTCTGTAATACCGGGGCTGCTACCTGGGTGGATCCGGAGACAAAACAGAAGATCTGTAAAGTCTGTTATTCCCGGGAACAGAAACAGACAGAGGCGACCGTATGAACTCGCTATCTTGCCCCTTTTTATGGTGATTGTCATGCTCGTCGAAGATTTTTGTTTACAACGAACTCCCGGTTGTGCCGGAGTGGTCCGGTCTTTTGAAGGCCGGATGGTTGAACAGGTAAGCTCAGGCTGGTTTGATGGGGCTATCCTTCTCGAATTCTTCTCTGAGATAATTGAGCGACATGGAGAACAATTCCCGGAGAAGGACCGGGGAGATATCCGGCTCTCGTTCTGGCGGATGACGGAGAATAACCCGAACCGGTCTGATGAGATCGGGGATGTGTTTTGTGTCCAGGTCGGGGAAACAACATACGGAGTCTGTCCGGTGAGGAGGAAAACAGCATGATACCAATTGTTTACACATTAGACGTCTGCCCGAACTGCGAAAGACTGAAAACCGCACTTACCGAGGCGGGGATCGAGTTTGAGGAACGGGATATGCAGACGAGAGATAGTTTGGTTGATCTCCGGTGCCGGGCATGTTTCGCCCAGGAAGCTCCGGTATTGATGACGGAGAAGAACGTCTATGAGTCAAGGGAGATCTTCACCCCGGATGGGTGTGTTTACCCTGGGATACTGGCGGCTCTCCGCCCGTAGATCCTTTCTTCCCCCTCCGGGGAGGTATCCGGACAATGTCATTCCTGAATTATCGTGCCCCCGATGTAATCTCGGGGGGATTTTCTGGTGGGGTAAGCCGGTTTGGACGCTTAACGCTCCGGCTCCTCATTATTGCTGCTATAATTGCCGGTTAGTGTTTCATATTCCGTTTCCACGGATGGAAAATGTGGGAAAATTGTGGAGGAATGGATGAGTCAGTACCTAAAGGTTGGCCGGTTACTTACTTGGGAGAAGTTTGGGATTCGCATTAAAATAAAGGGGTAGGGGAATCAATTATTTTCAAATTGTTCTTACAAAATAGATTAATCTTGGGTAAGCAGTAAAGATTACTGTTGTGGAGAACCATTCTGGACATATGGATTGTTAGTGTAAAGGAGTTGCCATAGAAGAATGCAAAATTGCGAAGAAATATTAAAAAATTTATGTCAAATTTTAATGATCAATGAGAAAAATCATCCTACCATTCCGGTAGAACTTGACATTTAAAGTCCCTCTCTTAAAAAAATTTATTCCAAAACGAGTTTTTTTTCTTTAAGGTTATCTCTCGTTTATCTTTTGCCTTTGTAAATCCGGGATCAATTTTCAGAGCTTGTTCATACGCTTCAATCGCCTCATCATAGCGGCCAAGTTCATGTAAAGCGATCCCCTTGCTATACCATGCCTCAGCCTTTCCTGGATCAATCTTCAGGGCCTGCTCATACGCTTCAATCGCCTCCTTATACCTACCAAGGTTTTGTAAGGCAAGACCCTTTCCTAACCATGCCCAGTAATAATCCCGTTCAATCTTCAGGCCCTGTTCGTATGATGCAACCGCTTCGTTATATCGACCGAGACGAAGTAAAGCAGCCCCTTTGCCCTGCCATGCCAAAGCATCTGCCGGATTAATCTTTACGCTCTGTTCGTATACTTCAATCGCTTCGTTAAATCGACCAAGACGTAATAAGGCATCCCCCTTGCTATGCCATGCTGCTTCCATACCCGGATCAATCTTCAGGGCCTGTTCATCTGCTTCAATCGCCTCCTTATACCTACCAAGGTTTTGTAAGGCAAGACCCTTACTATGCCATGCCACTGTATTTTCCGGATTAATCTTCAGGGCCTGCTCATACGCTTCAATCGCCTCCTTATACCTACCAAGGTTTTGTAAGGCAAGACCCTTTCCTAACCATGCCCAAGTAGATCTTGGATCAATCTTCAGGGCCTGTTCATACGCTTCAACCGCCTCGTTATATCTGCCAAGACGAAATAAGGCAATCCCCTTGTTATTACTAGCTCTGGAAAAATTTGGATCAATTTGAATAGCACGATCAAATGCTTGCATTGCCTCATCTTCTTTGCCTATTTTTAACAAGGCTTGCGCTTTATTTTCCCAAGGGTTTGCATAATTAGAATCAATTTGGATCGCTTTTTCAGCAGAATTTAATGCATCATGGGGTTTATTGAGACATAGAAGTGCATAACTTCTCCAATCCCATGCAATTGAATAATTTGGATCCACCTTAATTGCGGTATCATAAGCTTTTATTGCCTCTTTATTTCTATCAAGATCATTGAGAGCACTCCCTTTGTTAGCCCATGCTTCCTTAAAATTAGGATTAATTCTTAAGCAGTTGTCTAATGCAATTATTGCATCTTCAGGTTTACCAATTTCTCTTAAAGAATAACCCTTCCCATACCATGCCCAATCAGATTCCGGATCTATCTTCAAGGCTTGTTCATACGCTTCTATCGCCTCGTCATATCTGTCAAGGTTTTGTAAGTTAAGACCCTTATCATTCCAGAAGCCAGCATCCTCCGTATCATTCTTAAGGCGACCTTCCTCAATACTATGTAATACACTTTTTATAGTCGTCCCTGCTATTTGATCGGTCAGGTTAATGGCGTTTTCTGTTTTTTGAACATCAATAACATCACAGCCCATTGCACAAGCCCAGGTTTTAACAATCCACATTGCAGCTTGTTGATCAATCCCCCTGACTGTCTGTAACCGTTTAATTATGTGACCGTAACCAAATTGATACAGCTCCGTTCCTCTTTTTGCATGAAGTTGTCCTGGAATATCTTCCTCTAACCCAGTAATCAGGAGGTTCATCTCGCGGGGATATTTACCAAAGAAATCTCGTAAGAGGTTTTTATTTCGGGTGGGTTCTTCAGAAGAGGGGAAACCGTACTGCTCTATAAGCTCACGCAGGATTAACACACATTGATCTTCAGTCATTTTTACGTCCAACAAACCTTCTTGTAATCAGTGAAATAATATGTCCGATGAATTGTTGTAACTGCAATTAAATTTTTACCCACCATAATATCAAGAAAATATCTTCCTTATAATTTTGCAATATTTTTCTCTTTAAACTCATTATAGACATTATAAGAAATAATCCAGCATTTTACGATCCATTCAGCAAATTCATTAGAGATTCCAGTAATCGTTAATTGATTTGAGAATTTTGATATAATCAGTTCTTCAGAAAGGTGAGGTGATTCTGATAAAATTCTCTCTGGAATCCCCTCATTTATTGATAATATTATTTTTTTCCTTTCTGGTTCAAAAGAATTTTTACAATAATCATCCAATAATCCAATAAATAGTTTTGAGCGATTGAGGATCTTCAAATCGTTCTTTATGAGGATTTCAACAATATACTGAACAATTTGTTTAGTGCTTTTTTCATCAACTTTTGTGACGTTGGAATCCTGTTTAGTAGTGTCGGAAAATGAGATTTTGCCCGTTTCGATCTCATTATTTAATAATTGGAAAGATTTCTGAATGATCCCTTTATAATGCAATTCTAAATCGTTCCATTGACTACATGATAGATCAATTGGAACAGCAGAATTAAAAATGGAATTGAGAACATTGGCTCGTTGTGTTGCTGATCCTGTTCCCGATTTTTGGTAAGCATTTTCCCATAAATGAATGTTTTTACGAATTAAAGAATCAAATACGAACAAATCAGAGTTTCTTGTCGTATCAAATCTCATTCGGTCTAGGACTTTTATACTATCTGCAGGCAAAGGGACATAATTATTCCAAAGAATGTTATCAGAAAAAAAGCAAGACAATTCAGTAGCAATATAACTACTCAATTCTGAAACAGGTTTTAAATGTCGATATTCATATTCATTATATGATACGATTCGACGAGTAAGTGCTTTAACAACAGACCAGTTTTCTTTACCAATTTGACCAAATTGAGATGTGAATGGAGATTTGATTGTAGTTCTCCCAAATAAACGCATATCCCACAAAATTCTAAACTGTATATTTGCTCGAAGGATATATTCTGTAATTTTTTCAATTTTAAAATTTAATTGAAGTTTGTTCTTTGAACCTTCTTTATGATTACTTCCAAAATCTTGAAAATAATTTGTATATTGTAAATCAATGAAGGATCTTAGTATTTGATAATCGATTTTCAAAATTTGTTTAGGATTTTTAATTAAGATTTCTTTTTCTTT
>Ga0209510_1005777_pt1 | contig 10161 bp, 10 predicted proteins | sample BiotimSIPDNA_FD_185749 | JGI IMG/M metagenome (GOLD analysis project Ga0209510, IMG submission 185749) | Anaerobic biogas reactor microbial communites from Washington, USA - Biogas_R1 time_0 SIP DNA (SPAdes) (version 2) | ecosystem: Engineered > Bioreactor > Anaerobic > Unclassified | place...
TCTAATATGGATAAACCCCACTCAGAGAATAAAATGCTTGTAAAGGAGTTTGTAAAAATGATAACGCCAGATGATAAAAAAGTATCTACAAGGGATGTATGTAGAAGAAACAGGATAAAATTAACCAGAGAAGAACAAAACAAGTTAATAAATGATATACAGCTTTTTTTCCGTGACGAGAGAAATGAAGAAATCGGTATTATTGCAGCTGAAGCAGTAATGGAATTTTTTCTGGAAAACTTGGGGGCTTTCATATATAATAAATCTTTGGATGAAACAAAAATATGGTTTTCCAAAAGAATGGAAGATATAGAAATTGATTTTGATATTCTATACAAGTAAAGGCTCGTTCCAATCAAATCATCCGGAGCAACAAAAGAATGAAGGCTCCGGCTCTGACTCTGCCATGCGGCCGATTAATTCGCAGATGAGGGGGAATTCGAAATGCTTGAAAATCAAAAACTCAATCAAATAGGTGAATGGATTAAAAGGAATGCAAGACCTTTGGAAATTGCAAGATATGAGTATCATTTTGAAAATGGCTCAAAAGAAAACGTCTTACGCTGTCTTTCACAGTTCCAGAATGCTGATGGAGGGTTTGGTTATGGATTGGAGGCGGATAATTGGAATCCTAATTCAACACCATTAACATCCTCTATCGCGCTAAAAATATTATATGAAACTGGTTTTCGCGAGAAAAACGGCATGATTACTAAGTGTATGGATTATCTCTCGGGTAATTATTTTGACAATCAAAGAGGCACTTGGGCAACTGTAATTCCTTCAAATAATAGCTACGCTCATGCCCCATGGTGGACATGGGAAGAAGGAGGAAGAAACACTTGGGATTTTAATCCCTCCATAGAAATAGCGGGATTTATGATATATTATTCAGATGAAGATGCTTTGTCCAGCAAGATTGCAAATCTGTGCTTTAGGAAAGCTGAAGAATACTTATTTTCTGAAAATCAGTTATCGAAGAACTTTCACGAGGTATACTGTTATCTACATGGTTTACTTTTAGCAAATCAGGTTAGAAATAAGGTTTCAGCAAACATAAAATCCATGGAAGAAAAAATCAAAGAATATATCGAAGCCACTATATGCCGAGATTCAGAAAAATGGCTGACTTCATATGTAGCCCAGCCAATTGACTTTATGAATCTTTTGAACGAGGATGATTTGTTAATTGTCCAGGGATACCGAAGTGAAATAGTTAAAAATGCCCAGTTACTAATTGATGCATTGCCTATGAACGGTGTTTGGGATATTACGTGGACTTGGAATGGTAATTACCAAGAGGTGTTTGAAAAAGCGAGAGTAATATGGCAGGCTATATTTGCGATTGAAAAACTCCTAAAATTTAGAAGATTAGGGCTCATTGAAGGACATAGTTAACAGAGCAAATGTTTTTATAGAAAGTCACATTTGAGGTATAAAAATTTGCCCAGCCAGTTGAATTTTTATGATATTTTTGGTTTCAAATTTGAGATTGGAAGGTGATAGGTGAATGGTAGAGGTTAAGACAGGTCTCGACAAGGTTGCATTATCAAAGTTAAATCAGTTCCATTTATTTAGGAAAAATATATTTGTGCTCTTAATACCCATGATACTTTTTAGCTCATTTGGATTATTTAAGTTCTTTTATCCTGAAGATGAAAGCGATAAATATTTTGGTATTATTTTCGCGGTAGTTTTCGGTATAGGATTCCCAGTATTATGCTTTGGAATGATGAAATTCATGGTATGGCTTCAACTTAGAAGTTCAAAGTTTATATCCGACGAAACCAGAATCGACTATAGATTTGATAATGATATGATTTATTATCATATGGAAAAGACCGGCATGAGAATGACGTGTGAATGGTCATGGAATTTATGCTATAAAGCATATGAAACAAAAGACTATTTCTATATCTATATCAGTAATATGCAAGCGCATATCGTACCCAAAAAGGATATTGTTTCTGGTAACTCGCAAGAATTATCAGAAATACTGCATGATAGAGTAGTGAAATTTAAGAAAGTTAAATGGTAGCTGCTGATAAATCTATTTGGATTTTGGCTTCAATATGCGCCCAATAGTTATTGCCTATGGTAAGAACAATTATAGATAATCTCAGTATATTCAATCAATTTACTATGTGATATATTTTCATTAGATGTAAACTATTTTTGAAGGGAAGATGACGGGATGAAAATACGCTGTAGAGAATTTGATGAGCAAAAAAATGACTTTGCAAGAATGTGGGATTTTTTAATACAAGATTATGCTGATAAAAAAGGCTACTTCATTTGGACCATAGGTAGATTGGGTGATTGGAAATATGGTTGCTGGAATGAAAAAAAGTGCTTCCCTAATTTTATGCGAAGAAACGCACATTTATGGTTTGACAATTTTGATGAGCTAATTGGATTTGTGATATCAGAAAATTGTGATAATAACTTTACGGTTTTTGCTAAAAAAGGATATGAATTTTTATATTCTGAAATGCTGGTATGGGTAAAAAGTTCTTGGAAAGATAGAGAAGGAAAATTATCGACTCAAGCACATGAGTATCAAAATCACTACATGCAAATACTTGAGAAAGAAGGATTTGCAAAGGTAGGACAAAACGAAATTCAAAGAGTATATAAACTGTCCGATAAAGTCAAAGAAGAAATTGTACTCGATGATGAATTTTCTATTGAAGATATGTTAGTTCATCCCGATTTGATGGGCAAGGCAGTATTGTACAATAATGCGTGGCATAATAATTGTAATGTAAGCAGTTATGATTTGCTCAGGTTTGAGTATAATCGGGAAAGTCCTTGCTTTAATCCCAAGTTTGACTTATCTGTGGTAAATAAAAATGGTATTCATGTAGCTAGTTGTGTTGCATTTATAGACTATAAGAATAATTATGCTGAAATCGAAAAAGTGTGTTCACATGATGAATATAGGAGAAGAGGATTAGCTGAAGCAGTAATAAGAGAGTGTTTTAAACGTTTATACAATGAAGGAATAGAATATGCTTATATAGGTGGTTCCAGTAATGAAGCTAAAAGTCTATATGATAAACTTGGATCAGTTCAAAGTTGGAAATGGTTTGACTATTCATTGACGGAAGCATAAACATATAGACACAAATCGTTCGGAAACAGTAGATATTGATACTATTTTTACTATTCAATCTTTTTCGCTGAAATAACGTACATAACGTATGCTCCGCCAGTATAGAAATTCCAATTTTTTATATATTTTAGTTGCTCTTTCATCCGCTCTTTATTTTTTTGGAATTGTTCATTGAAAAAATCTATATTCGAGTTGGACTTATCCACAGCCATAAAGTAACTTAGTGCTTGATGATAATCAAACTGTCCTTCATCATTCTCAATCCACTCTTTTAATGTATTTAGCAATGCAATTTCTTCATCACTATCATATGGTGGAAACATTGGGGTTGCTTTATCAGATAAGTAGACCCTAATTTCATCAAGGCCGACTTTTGCGAATAATCCTGGCAATAGGTCTCCAATCGAATTATCACCTTCACCTAATAGTTTTTTGCCTTTTTCATAAATTAAATGATATTTTACACTCTTCAGTGTTTCTTCTATTGATTCGTTGTCAATTAATGAATCTTTAATTAACGCTCCTGCAATATTACTTGGCTCGGCGCATATCAAAATCCCATCTTTTTTTAGCACTCTTTTCATTTCCTTAAGCGCAATAATAGGATTTTTAAGATGTATTAATACTGTTTGACAAGTAACGACATCAAAATGATTATCCTGAAATGGTAATTCCTCAGCATTACCTTGCATGAAATTTACTGTCACATTATTTTTAGCAAAATACTCTCTGATAATATCGTCACCATTTGCCCACTTAGGGTCATAATCCATTGCGTATACTTCTGCAGGTTGCTTTAAATAGTTACTGATTAATTTACTCCAATGGCAACGGCCACAACCAACATCTAATATCTTGGAATACTTACTTAATTCCCATCTCTTCGCTAATAGGTCGAAGTAATCTTTATTCCACCAGAAATCTCGTTCATTTCCGAAATAATCCTCTGAATGCCCTTTATTACTCATAAGCTTTTAGCCCCCTTCTTTTAGTTGCATATCCGGAACATCCGGACGGCGATTCCGGAGACATCCGGACACGAAACCGGAGGTATCCGGACACTTTGTCGGCTAACTTGATTGTAAAATAATTTCTACATTTGAGCAACAATAATTGACATTATTATTGCTTAGGGAATTGAGATGATATGGTATACTTATATATGATAAGAAAATATAGAGATATAGCTGTCTTGACCTTGCCGTGCGGCTGTTACAAATATTGCGACATTAATAGAGGAGACGTAGAATGCCTAAAAAACCGAAAATGATTTTATTTGCTAGAGGTATTGTCAATATGAAAAGATTTGTGCTATTCTTGATAATTACAGCGATTCTACTTGTGGCTGCAGGATGTGATAATGAAAAACATAATAGTACATCAGACAATAATAATCTTATGCTGGAACCATCGAAACCTGATGCCAAAAATGAGCCAAAGGAGACCATAAATCCAATTGAGAAAGTTCAGAGTCAAAATGATACTAATAATGAAAATAATGATTCAGGACCGGAAGCTAAAGACATATCATCATTAATACCTTCCGGATGGCACATATTAACGAAAAATGATGATGAATTAGCAAAGGTAGAGGGTGACCTAAATAACGATGGCATTGATGATATAGCGTTTGTTATTGAGTGCAATTCTCAACAGGAGCAACCTAAACCGGAAATGGTAAGTGCACCCCCAAGATCTTTGTTAATAGCCTTTGGAAACAAGGATAATATTTATTCTCTATCAATAAAAGCAGATAATGCTATAATGTTACGAGATCAGGGAGGAGTTTATGGAGACCCTTTTGATGACATTGAGATAGATAAAGGTACAGTTTTACTTAAGTTTTATGGTGGTTCTAACTGGAGATGGTACAATAATTATAGATTTCGTTTTCAAGATGAGGGGTGGTATTTAATAGGCGCTACTTTTGGTTCATATTATTCAGGTACTACAACAATGGATAATGCAGATGAAGAAGACTATAACTTGCTTACGGGTGATTATATTATTAGAAAGTCTGATGAAAAAGGAAAACTGGTTACTACAAAAGGCAATAGAGGGAAAAGAGAACTTTTGAATCTAAAAGATTTTGTAGCAGGTATAGATGCAAGTGAGTACTAAGTAGTAAATTAAGGCGCAGCATCCGTGTGGTACATTGTTTTTTTGAATTATAGTGCCTTATGAAGTCCTATATGCACAATTGCTTAGTACGCAGAGAGTGGAAGGAGAGGTATAACATATGAAATTTGTATTCCCGAATATTGATTATGAGCACAAAGCAATTGAATATATACAAGAGTTTTATGACAATTCATCAGCCATTAACGGGACAGGCGGCCTTGATAGGTATTTAGAAAAGGCTACATACAAGGATTGGTTATTGAAGGTAGAAGCAGATAGAGATATTGCCAATATACCCATAGATAGAGTTCCTGCATATACCTATTTTTATGTTCGGAAGGATGACAACAAGATTATTGGAATGATAAATATTCGCTTGGCTCTAAACGATTTCTTAAGAAAAGAAGGCGGACATATTGGCTATTGCATTAGGCCTACAGAAAGAAGAAAAGGGTATGGAACAAGAATGCTAAGTGAAGCTATGAAATTTATTGGACCAATCGGCTTAAGCAGGATCATTCTGACATGTGATAAGGAAAACTTAGCGTCAGCGGGAGTGATTAAGAAATGTGGTGGTATCTTGGATGATGAATTCTATAGTGACGTATTCAATGCGGTGGTTCAAAGATACCAAATAATCAGCTAAAGGGGATTTTCGATATAAAACTCACTTGATTCCCATTCATGATAAAATATATAATGGATGAGTGATAAGCTTTTAAGGAGGCAAAAAAATGATGGAAAAGAAAAGCATTTACAGTGAAATTAAAACGGTTACCCTGAAGAAATTCAAAATTGCACGGTATGTGATTATCAGCCCTTATCCTGAACATGATGTTATACCTTATATGGATAGGTGGGCACAAGAAAGTGGTTTGCTGGAGTTTGATTCATATGAAAAGAAAAGGATCGGATGGGATTTTCCATTTGTAACGGAAGAACAACAGGAAAAGTTTGGATTGCGCGGATATGTCGCAGCATATGTTATTCCTGAGGGTTTTGTACCTAAATGTGACGGAGCAGAAATAGCATACATTAATGAAGATACATATGCGACACTGACCATAACAGACCCTCATAGTGATTCGTTTGGGAACATCTCCAAAGCATATCAAATGCTTCTTGAATTTGCCAAGACGCAAACATGGGAAAATAGGTTGGCATTTGAAGAAGAATATGATAGGGATGGCATTCATTATATGGATGTATATGTTCCCATCAACTAGCAGGATTATTTGCTTTATTGGCACCATATGCCTGACCCGGTTGTGGAAAGAGGTATTTACCGTTACGAGCTTTTTGCTTGGGATTTAGTAGTTTTATCAGATTGCGAATAAGTGCCTCATTGCTTTTGCTTCGGGGCACTCTTTGCAGATGTGCCTGTCTTTCTGCCCCTGCTTTTGGGCTTATCCTTCTCAAGGGCCTCTCTTCGTTCCTTTTCCTGTCTTTCTGACTCCATTCTTTGCCTCTCTTTTTCCAACTCTTTTTGCTCCATCCGAGCCTTAAGGTCGTTTTTGATTTCCTTCTTCAATGAGGCATTCTCGATCTTTAAAAACTTTTCGAAGGAATCCGGGTAGACAAAAGCCTTTTCTCCGATTGCCTCATCAAACTGTATACGAATAACGCCATTCTCCAGAGATTTGATAACACCTGTCCCAAATTTTGTGTGCTTAGCCTTTTCATTAAGAAGATTCATTTCAATTCTCCTCCACTTTAATATGGCCTAAACAAGATATTTATTGGCATTCTTCGCTTTCGTGATGATTAACCATATTTGCTATGTAGCTCTCAACCTCTTCTCTTGTAATCTCCAGGGGAATGGAGAGCTCGGCATACAGCAAGTCCTCAGCCATGTGCAAATATCGCTCATCAATTTGACCCAGTCGCTTCTTTTGCTCACTAAGCTCTTGCTTCCTTTGATACAAGGTCTTGATGATACGCATCCATTCATAGCAGTCATAGGTGCGAATCGCATTTTTATATTGCTCCTCGCGTTTTTTGTCGTTGATATTCCAGTAGGGCTCAGTAAAGGGAATCTGGTTGATAAGCTCACGCGCTTCCTCTTTTGTAATAATTTTTCGCATAATCGTTGTGGAATTGTCGACAGGCGAGTATATTGTACTTCCCTTCAAATACACAGGTTCAAGAATATAGTACTTCTCGGTGGTGTCTATATCAAACATATCAGGTACACAAATGTCCCTAACAATACACACGCCGCTGCTACCATAAATAATTAAATCGTCGATCTGAAACTTTGCATTACTTTGAATTTCCATGCCTTTGCCTCTTTCGTAAAAAATAACTGTCTGCTCAAATGAACTAACAGCCTTAAAAATACAGCTATACTAATATAAGTATTCACATCAAACGCATAATATATGTTTGGCGAATAAATAAAATATTATATTATAATAGTATTATAACAGAAAAACAAGACCTAATGTAAGTAAAAACTAAAAATGCCAGCAGATTTGTGAATAATGCACAAATTGACCCCATAAAGACTGTGGAATTTAGCAGGATGTAATAAACACCATAAATGTGACAAAATCTCTCTATGGGGTTTTATACAATAAATTAGAAAATTTATGGTATAATTACTGGCATAAGTATCTATGACAGTTTTCAACATGCTTGGGCAGATGTGGAGAGGTGAGGGGTAATGTGCAAAAGCAATAGCTTCCTGGTAAAGCTGTCGCTTATTAACATTAGCATACGTATGAAGTTAATTTTGATTTATCTATTGTGTGTTTTGATTCCCACTATTGTTTTTTCCTATGCCTTTTTTGCATCCACCACAAGAAGCACAAGAAATGAAAAGCTTATACTTTATCAGCAGGCGGTAGACAGGGTTGCGTCATCTATTGAATCAAACGCTATCAGCGCCATTGAGTTGTCTGACATTATTTACTCCGATGAGGACATGTACCGACATATTAACAACAGATATGCCAACATAAAGGAATGTATGGAAGATTATAATGCCTATCTGGGAAACGCATGGAGCAATATCCTCCCATATAATACAAACATCGTATTGTTTACCGTGTATACTGATAACAGCGCTCTGCTCAACGGTAATCATCTGCAAAGAATCGACTATTATGCGCAAAATCAAGACTGGTTTGGTAAGTATGAGCCTCTAGCCGGCAAATCGGTTTTCATTTGCCACTCTGACGCGTTAACGACAGGTGCTCCGAGGACAAAGATGGTTTCCTACTTTAGGCGGCTTAATTACCTCAGAAGTGACGATTATAAGCACTTTCTCAAAATAACCTTTCGATTCGACATGCTGGATAAGTTCCTGAAGTCTGAGAATTTGCCCGGGGTATTATATGTTGTTGATAAGGATAATGTCATCATTGCCCAAAGCAACCGCCAGGCTAAGGTTTATGGAGATACCGAATTTGTTTCATTTGATACGGTTGAAATAGACTCGCGGCAGGTGGTGCTTAACAATACGATACGGGCAATGGATGGCTGGCAGGTTATATGTATTCTGAATCAGGATTTTATGGCTGAAGCCTTTAGATTTAACTGGATGCAGATGTTTGCGCTGATTCTAATTGTTACGGTGTTTGCCAGCATAGTTATTTACGCTATCTCCATATCCTTCTACAAAAGAATTGCTATGATAGTAGATCATATGGGAAAGCTCGCTAAGGAGGAATACGTACTTATCCCTGAGGAGAAAAAAGGGAATGATGAGATAGGGATGATGATTACCTCGATGAATAGCATGATTATTAAAATACGATCACTCATAGAGGATGTATATAAGGCAAAGCTCAGAGATACACAACTGGAACTGCTGCAAAAGCAATCGGAGCTGAGTGCCTTGCAATGCCAGGTAAATCCCCACTTTATGTTCAATGTGCTGGAAACAATCAGAATAAAATCATATCTGCGTAACGAGTTTGAGACATCGAGAATAATTAAGTATATGTCAAAGATCTTTCGAAAGCTACTACTGTGGAACCATGATTTGATAGAACTGGGTGCAGAAATTAATTTCATACAGGAATATCTACAGATACAACAGTACAGGTATGAGGATGAGCTGGACTTTGATATAAGCGTTGATGAAAGTCTTCTGCCCCTAAAGATTCCCAAAATGACCCTGCAGACTCTTGTTGATAATGCTTGCGATCATGGATTCTCTGAAACAAAGGGATTGAAAAGAATCAGGGTATCAATCTCTAGGCTTGATAATAAGATAGCGTTCAAGGTATATGACAATGGGAATGGAATGACTCCCGAACAGATTCAGCAGGTTCAGGACATGAGTAATGAAGAGAATAAGGGAATCGGTATAAAGAACGTGATCGGGAGGCTTAACCTTTATTTTGGGGATAAGTATACCTTCCGAATAAGCAGCAAGCCGGGGGAGTTCACAGAAATATTACTCTTAATAGATTTGGTAGAATTGGAGAGAGGCGATTATGTATAAGGTCATAATTGTGGATGATGAAAAGCAGATCGTTGACGGACTGTGCAAAATGATTAAGTGGTCAGAATTTGGCTTCAGTGTATGCGCAACTGCCAGGAATGGTCTTGAGGCAATACCGCTGATTAAGTCTCACAAGCCTGATCTGGTCATGACTGATGTCAGAATGCCAATCATGGATGGACTGAAAATGCTCCAGCATGTTCGTGAAAATATTTCTGAAGATATGGAATTCATCATTTTAAGTGGATTCAGTGAGTTCCAGTATGCGAAAAAGGCATTGCAATATAGTGTCAAGAGTTATGTTTTGAAGCCCATTGATGAAGCCGAGCTTTATAGCATACTTGTCGAAATCAAGGGTCTGCTCGATGAAAAGGAGATAAGGAAAAGCCTCGAAGTCAAATCCTACATTAGTGATTATATATATGGAGACGAATCAACCGAGTACAAGATGAACTTAAAAAATGAAGAAGTG
>Ga0209510_1005785_pt1 | contig 10146 bp, 6 predicted proteins | sample BiotimSIPDNA_FD_185749 | JGI IMG/M metagenome (GOLD analysis project Ga0209510, IMG submission 185749) | Anaerobic biogas reactor microbial communites from Washington, USA - Biogas_R1 time_0 SIP DNA (SPAdes) (version 2) | ecosystem: Engineered > Bioreactor > Anaerobic > Unclassified | place...
AAGCCCATCCGATTAAAAGCTGATTCATGATGACGTCTTGCTCCGAGGTTGTTGCGACCGTTGCTGGATGACATGACGCCAGCAGCGGCAGCTGAATGAGGGGAAATGACCGGCAAACGCACGGCCGTACAAAAAAAACAAACTCGTATTATTGTAATATCGTAAATAGGACATGCAAGCCAAGCCGACGGCAAACAAGTAAAACTACAAAAGAGGGCGACAAAAGCCCTGGTTGATATGGCACAAGGCGGACAAGAGCGTTATTTTATACGGATTGGACGCAATCATATTTTGCCAATTTGCGGCGTATTGTGGGGTATTTATGGATATTAGAAAACATATATTGACCATTGGGCAGGCTGCGCGGGCGGCGGCTCGGGAACTGGCGGCGGCGCCTGCAACCAGCCGGCAAGAGGCCATCGAGGCCATGGCCGAAAAACTCCGGCAAGCCCACGATGACGTCATCGCCGCCAACCAGCAGGACATGCGCGCTGCTGAAGCTCAGGGCGCTGACCCAGCTTTCTGCAAACGACTGCTCATTACTGAAAAAATCTTTGCGTACATGATTGATCGCCTGGAGCAGGCGGCGCGTCTTCCCGACCCTTTGGGAATCGTGCTGGAAGGCCATGTCGAACCCTCGGGCCTGGAGGTGAGCCGCGTGTCAGTCCCTTTGGGGGTGATTGGCATCATCTATGAAGCGCGACCCAACGTCACCACTGACGCAGCCGCCGTCGCCTTGAAAAGCGGCAATGCGGTGATTTTGCGAGGCGGTTCTGAAGCCTGGCGGACGAATGCGGCGCTGGTCAAGCTGATGCAGGCGGCTATCGTTGAGCATGGCCTGCCAGAGGCAGCCGTGCAGATGCCCGCCAGCACCGACCGCCAAATCGTGCGGGAATTGCTGCGCATGGACCGATATGTCGACGTCATCATCCCGCGGGGCGGCAAAAGCCTGATCAAGGCAGTGACTGAGAAAAGCCGGATTCCGGTCATCAAGCATTATGACGGTATCTGCCATCTGTATTTGGCGCCGGATGCGGACACTGCCATGGCCACAGCTTTGACCGTCAATTCCAAATGCCAGCGGGTGGAAGTCTGCAATGCCCTGGAGACACTCCTGGTCGACCAAGCCGCTGCAGAACGCCTGTTGCCTGAAATCGGTCGAGCGCTGACTGCTGCTGGCGTTGAAATCAGGGGCTGCCCCCGCTGTCGGCGGATTTTGCCGGGCTGTAAAGCGGCGGTGGCGGCAGACTGGGGCGCTGAATACCTTGACGCCATTTTGGCGATTAAGGTCGTGGATGATTTGGAGGCCGCCATCAAGCACATCAATCGATATGGCTCTGGCCACACTGACGGCATAGTCACAGGCAGCCTAACTTCGGCGCGGCGTTTTCAAGCGATGGTCGATTCGGCTTCCGTCTTGGTCAATGCCTCAACCCGATTGTCCGGCGGCGGTGATTATGGCATGGGCGCCGTAGTGGGAATCAGCACTGGACGGCTGCATGCCCGCGGCCCGGTCGGGCCGCGAGAGCTGACAACGTATCAATGGCAGGTTTACGGAAACGGCCACCTGCGGCAATGAGCAACAACGACCCGGGCAGGCATAGCAGCACAGCCGTCAGCCGGGACGAAACCGAAATGCAATCCGAATAGAATCAGGATGGAGAAAAACACTATGACAATCAGAGAAATGGCTCGACAGGCCAAAGATGCGTCGGTCACGCTGGCCGCGCTCAGCAGCGATAGCAAAAACAAAGCCTTGCAAGCCGTAGCTGCGGCCTTGCGCAAATGTGGTGACGACATTATCGCGGCCAACGCCATTGACCTGGAGGCCGCTGTCGCCGCCGGACTCCCTGGCCCCATCCTGAAACGGCTGAAATTCGATGCAGCAAAGTTGAACGACGTGATTGCCGGGGTGGAAAGCCTGCTGGCCTTGTCAGACCCGGCTGGGGTCACGCTGGCTGCCACCGAACTGGATCAAGGACTCAACCTCTGCAAGGTCAGTTGCCCCATCGGCGTCATTGGCGTCATTTTCGAATCGCGTCCCGATGCCTTGGTGCAGATTTCGACTTTGTGCCTGAAAAGTGGCAACGCGGCTTTGCTTAAAGGCGGCAGCGAGGCAATGCACAGCAACCGGGTTCTGGCGACGGTCATTGCAGAGGCCGCTGAAAAGGCTGGTCTGCCGACTGGCTGGCTGCAACTCCTGGAGACCAGGGCCGATGTCAATGAGATGCTGAAGCAGGATGATCTGATTGACTTAGTCATCCCGCGTGGCTCGAACGCCTTCGTGAAATATATCATGGACAATTCCAACATCCCGGTCATGGGCCATGCCGATGGCATCTGCCATGCGTATGTGGATGATGACGCTGACCTGGAGATGGCGCGCAGCATTGTGGTTGACTCCAAATGCCAATACACGTCGGTCTGCAACGCCCTGGAGACGCTGCTGGTGCATCGGGCCATCGCCGCTGAATTTCTGCCCGCTGCCGCTGAAGCGCTGCGCAGTCGCGGCGTCAAACTGCTGGGTTGCCCAGATACTTGCGCAATCATCGCCGCTGAACCGGCCTCCGAGCAGGACTGGGACACCGAATATCTTGATTACATCTTGGCAATTAAGGTAGTAGACAGCATAGACCAGGCGATTGCGCACATCAATCGACATGGCTCTGGGCATACGGACGTGATCATCACGAATGATGAACAGGCCGCCAAGCGTTTTCAAAGCCTGGTGGACTCCGGAAACGTGTTCTGGAATTGCAGCACGCGCTTCAGCGACGGATTCCGCTATGGCCTGGGCGCGGAAGTCGGCATCAGCACCAGCAAAATCCATGCGCGCGGACCAGTCGGCCTGGAAGGACTGGTGATCTATAAGTGGCTGCTGCAAGGCAGCGGACAGGTGGTGGCTGATTATGCAGAGGGGCGGAAGCAATTCACCCATCGGCCGCTGCCGCGGGATTAGGATTAGGGGCGAGAGGCTGAATGCTGAATGCTGAATGCTGAGGCGCATTTCATAATTCATAATTCATAATTCATAATTCATAATTCGTTAGGGGCGAGGAACTACATACACTTACCGCCGTCCACAACGTCCACTATGTCCACCACGTCCACTGCGAGCATCCTGCAAAGCTGCAACATACAGCAAACAACATCTTGAACTTCAAGGAGTTATCACTACATATCGCATTTAATCGTTGCTTCGTTTTGTCAAACCCTATCATCAGGAGGAAGAACATGCAGAGAACTCTCATTTTGGTCATGATTATGGTCATCGGTCTTGCTGGCTGCGTTGGCACGCAGAGCCGCAGCCCGGAAGCGCGGTTGCAGTCTGAATCGGATGCGCTGACCTTCTCTGCCGCTGCCCCGCACCAAATCGTGCTTCCGGACACGCACCAGAATGAAGGCGTAGCGCCGTTTCTGCGACAGACTGCTGAGGCCTTGCAGAAATCCCTGCAAGCAGTGACGGGCGGGAACTTCCCGATTGTCCAAGAAAGCGGCAAAAAGCCAGGTTCGGCTATCTTTCTGGGAATGACCAACGCCGCCGCAGCGGCTGGGCTGTGGGTGGACAAGACGCCTGAGTACGGCGGCTTCATCGCTGAGCGCAACGGCGACGTGTTCATACTCGGGCGTGACGAAGACCGCTTTGGCCGCGACAAGGTCTCCCGCAATCGACACGACTATATCTTGGGCACGGTTAAGACGGCGGTTGTCTTCATGGAAGACTACTTGGGCACGCGATTTCTGCTGCCAGGCGAAGTTGGCATCGAATACGGCGTCGCAGCGCCGGTCGCCGTGCCCCGAGGCTTGACCCGCGAAGTCATACCGCCGCTGATTTTTGCCACTGGCCGGCACTATAGCCTGCTCTATGATTACGCCAACAACAATTATGGCAGCGGCAGTTTCAAGTCGTATGGGGGGCATTCCTACTATGACGCCGTCCCCGCCAGCGAGTACGCCAAGGAACATCCGGAGTATTTCGCCTTCCTGGGCTCAGCCAGAACCTCTACGGGCAACCACCTCTGCATTTCCAATCCAGAAGTCCAGGAATTGATCTATGCAGAAGTTTTGAAACAGCTCGACGCTGGCGCAAAGACGGTACAACTGGCGCAGACTGACGGGTACCAGCCGTGCGAATGTCCGTCCTGCAAAGCCCTCGGCAATACCGACGACCAAGGGGAAAAGCTCTGGATCATCCACCGGGCCATGGCCGAACGGCTGCTGAAGGACCGCCCCGGAAAAAACGTCCACATCATCGCCTACGGACCGACCAAGAACCCGCCTCGCTCGTTCAACTCCTTCCCGGACAATGTCATCATCGAGTTGTGCGCCTATACCCAGGAGATGTTTGACGCCTGGTCGAAAATCAAAGTCCCGGGAGGTTTCACAGTTTACATCTACAACTGGGGCTGGTATCAACTGGTGGGCTTGACCCCGAAGACATCGCCAGACTCCTGCGCCCGGCAAATTGACCTTTTCTTGCGGAATGGCGTCAAAGGCATTTACCGTTGCGGATTCGGCGAACTGTTCGGTCTGGAGGGGCCGTCCTATTACGTCTACGGCAAGGCGTTAGACGCTTCCGGCCAGAATGCCGAACAATTGGTAGACGAGTTCTACCGCGCCGCTTTCCATAAGGCAGCCGCTCCGATGCGGACGTTCTACGGCGTGTTGCACGAGCGCGTCGAAGCCCTCTATGTCCGCCAGGGCATGTATTCGTTCCTGTCCAGTGCGCCGGGTCTGCCCAAAAATCCACGCATCATCCTGAGCGCTATCTACACTCCTGACCTGATTGAGACCATGGAGAAAAATCTGTCGCGTGCGGAAGCGCTGGCTGACAATGACAAGGTGCAGGTGCGCCTGAGCCTGGTTCGGAAAGAGTTTGACTACGTGAAAAATCTGGCGACGGTATTGGCTTTTTACAACAGTTTCCGCTTCCGGCCTGACCAAAGCAATTTTGCGCAGCTGGCCGACGCGGTTGAGGCCCGCAATGCGATGATTGACGGTTATTACACGCCAAAAGGCTCCATGCAGCCGGTGCCTGGCTGGCCGGAAGTGCTTTTCCTGGGCCATGCACCGAAGGCAACAGTGCTGCTCAACGGCCGCCTGAATGCACCGCTGGGCGCTCCCTTCACCTGGAACATCGCAGCGCTGCGGGCAAGCAACATCATCCCGGGGACATCCAATCGCTCTATGACAGCGTCGCGGGCGTCAGGCGCTGTCAGCGGCCTTGATTTCACTGCCGGTGCTTGGAAGGACGTGTCCTGGCAAGAGCTGAAAGGCATTCAACTGGGCGAAACACGCGCCAAGACGCGCTTCAAAGTCATTTATGACCAGGACAACCTCTATCTGGCCTTTGCCAGCACGGTCGAACCCGGCCTGGAATATGAGACGCTGGGACACGATGGCCCGGCTTGGCGCCAGGATTGCCTGGAGCTGACCCTGGACCCGCAGGGGCAGCGGCAGCAGTATTACCATTTCATCTTCAACCCAGTTCCGAATTCTTTCTATGACGCGGCCTTCGGGCTGGTCACGGATGCGCTTGACCCGCGCTATAACAAAAGCGATCCGTCCTGGAACGGCGCCTGGAAATACCAGGGCGAAATCAAGGACGGCGTGTGGACGGCCCTGGTGACGATGCCGTTCGCCACCCTGGGCGTGTCCTGCCCAGAGCGAGGTACGCGCTGGACCATGAACGTCGGCCGGGAGGATTTTATCCCTAATGCCAAAGGCAAGCGCGACGTTGAATTGTCGCTATGGTCGCCGAACCTGGAGACTATGAGCTTCCATGACCGGGAGTCGTTTGGCGAACTGATCTTTGACTGACCGCCATCGCGGCACCTCTGGAACGACCGGCTGGGACTTTTTTCGCATTGGTTCCAGGCCGGTCTGGCAGCCGGGCATTATATTATTTTGTTTATGCCCGGCATGCTGTCTGGCGAATTGCCGGCATGGAGGTTTCAAGATGAATAATCATACAGATTTAATTACTAATGCAGTTTATTTGCGTCATCATGACGTGGAATGTTGGAATTTTCGCGCCCATCATGCTCAGCACCTTCAGCGTTGTCTGCCCAACCAGCGGGTTTTGATTTGCGAAAACGAAAAGGCATTTGTCGCGGCCCTGCCGGAAGCAGACTGCGTCATGGTCTGGACCTTTAAGCAGGAGTGGTTCGAGTTGGCGCCTCGTCTGCGGGTGCTGTCAACGCCTTCGGCTGGCCGGGACTATTTCCTGGTCGAGCCGCCTCCCCAGGTGCGGCTCATGTACGGCGCGTTTCATGGTTGCATCATTGCCGAGACCGTAGTCGGCATGATTTTGGCCATGACGCGGGGACTGCTCGCCTCGGCCACCACGCTTGCCGACCAGCCCTGGCCGCGCCAGGAATTGTGCTCCATTATCAGGCCACTGCGCGGCAGCCACGTGGTCATCCTCGGGCTTGGGAACGTCGGCGAATGGATTGGCCGCATGCTCAAGCCGTTCGGGGTCAGAATCAGCGGGTTGCGGCGCAGCTTGCACCGGAAGCCGCCGGCGTGGTTCACCCCAGACGACCGACTCTTCCTGGAAGATGACCTTGACGCTGTGTTGCAGACGGCTGACCACGTTGTCCTCGCTCTGCCGGGCAATGAAGACACCAACGGCATTCTCAACAGCCGCCGCATCAATCTTCTGGCCAGCCACGTCACTATCTGCAATGTCGGCCGCGGCAACGCCATTGAGGAAATGCCGCTCTATGCCGCACTGTCAGCTGGACGCATCGCCGGAGCTTTCCTGGATGTGTTCTCCACCGAACCCCTGCCGGAAAATTCGATTTTGCGGCGTTGTCCAAATCTGTGGCGCTTGCCGCATGCATCAGCCATCTCTGAGCAGTATCTCGATTTGTATGTCGAAGACTTTGCCCAGCAGTGGAAAGAATGGGCCGGCATGCCGTGAAATTTAGGGGCGAGGGGCGAGAATGCTGAATGCTGAATGCTGAATGTGGAATGCTGAATGTGGAAGACGCATTCATCATTCATCATTCATAATTCACAATTCATAATTCGTGTCATGCTTCGGCGATGACGGCGTTGAGGTCGTAGGCGTCGGCGCTCTTGATAACGACCTGGGCAAAGGCTGGAGTGCGCAGTTTTTTGCGATTGGCGGCGCTGACGATAATCTGCTGATCCACGTCTGGCGCGTCAGCCTGGCTGCGGCCTATCCAGCGACGGTTGTCCAAGGGGTCTTCCAGGAGCACGGTGAGTTTTTTGCCGATCATGGCCTCGTTGTTGGCGCGGGCGATCTCTTGCTGAGTCTGCAACAGGAGTTGACGGCGCTCCTCCGCCACTGACGCTGGCGTCTGGTTGTCAAGAGAAGCCGCTACCGTGCCTTCCTCTCGTGAAAAGGCGAAAGCGCCCAGGCGTTCAAATCTGATTTCCTGGACAAAGTCAAGCAATTCCTGGAAATCCTGCTCGGTTTCGCCAGGAAAGCCGACTAAGAAGGTCGTGCGGAGAGCCAGAGACGGATATTGGGAGCGGATTTTGGTCAGCAGAGCGCGGGTGGCGCGGCTGTCCAGACCGCGTCGCATGCCTTTCAGGACATTGTCGCTGATGTGCTGCAAGGGGATGTCAAGATAAGGCACGAGGTGGCGGCCGCCGGCCAGCTGCTCTAACAGTTCATCGGTCACATACAGCGGATGGGCGTAGAGAAGGCGCAGCCAGAAGTCTCCTGGCAAGGCATCGGCCTGCCGGAGCAATTCCTCCACCGTGGGGCCATCCGGCTGTTCGCGACCGTAGCGCGTCGTATCTTGAGCAATCAGGTTGAGTTCGAGCGCACCCTGGTCGAGGAGTTGGCGGCATTCCGCCAACACTGAAGCGAGGTCGCGACTGCGTTGACGGCCGCGGATCATTGGGATGGCGCAGTAAGCGCAACGGTGGTCGCAGCCCTCGGCGATCTTGATATAGGCGAAAGCCGGTGGCGTCACGGTCAGCCGCGGGACAGTATGGTCGTAGAGATAAGTCGGCAGCGATGATTTCGGTACGTTGCGGCCGGGGAGGGCGTTGTCGTAGGCAGCCCGCAATAATTCCGCAGCTTTCGGAATATCATCTAAGCCGAGAAAGACGTCGACGTCTGGATAGGCGCGGGCGCAGCCCTCAGGATCGCGCTGCGGCAGGCAGCCGGCGACCGCGACTAAGCGGCGCTGACGGCGGGAGCGTTTTTTCCAGCGCAAGGCGTCGCGGATGGCTTTTTCGGCCTCTTCCCGGGCGTCGCGGATAAAGCTGCATGTGTTGATCAGGACGATGTCGGCGTCCTCTGGAGAGGCGGCCAGGTAGAGGCCCGCCGCCGCGATTGAGCCGCAGATCACTTCGGTGTCAACGAGATTTTTAGCGCAGCCTAAGCTGACGATGGATACGGCAAGGGGGTCTTGCATTATGAATGTCCAAAAGGGAAAGAACTTGAACACAGAGCAGGCCAGTTGGTGGAAAGACGAGCCTTTACTGTGATTCCTGGCCGTGATTTGTCAAATGCCGGCAGGTTAAAACGAGGTTTTTGACTGGTCTGGTTGCCGATGGCCGGAGGATACCCGTTGCCGATGGGTGGAGCCTGATGGTTTATGCTTACGTCAGGCAGGCGGATTGGTTTGCTGGTTTCGCTGGGTTGCCTGCAAAAAACCTATCAGGGTCTTTCGATGGTGAGGGCCATGCCAGGGGCAGAGTGCGGCAATCAGAGTAAGGATGCTCAACGTTGCCCATAGTCCCGCAAGTGCTCCGAGCAGCATCGCAAACCCGACGGCGGGATGCAGCGCTCCAGATTCTATCGTTGTGTCAACTGTGCAAATGACGTTCGTGGATTGCGGCAATATTTTCATGGGGAACGACACGGCAATGCACAGCCAGACAGCTGCGAACGCTAACATCGGCGCTATGCTCAACTTGGCAAGGCGGCAGTGCCGGCAATAAACTAACAGGAGATTAAGTTGCTCTTCCGATAGGCAGTCCCGGTCTATTGCATGTTTTTGGAGAAAACGCTCCAGGGCAGCCTCATCTCGCTGCGTGGTGGGGTTCTCCAGTCCTAAATATCGTCGAATCATAAAGATATAGAATACCGGCATGCCGAACATATTTAGGAAGATCACCACGAGAAGCCAAGAGGCTTTTTCCCAGCGCGTCAGCCGTTTTGACAACGCGACCCATGCCGAGTAGATTGGCAACATGGCACAAGTAACGTAGAAGGCTACACCCAATGCGTCCCGGAGCGCGCTTGGCGGCTCTTCGGCCATGCTGCCGGTCGCGAACTTGAAAACCATCCACCCTGGCATGAGCAGGTAGGCCAAGGGCATGTAGAAAGTGGGCACCCCAAGCAGCACAAAACACCATTTAGGGGCGGGAAGGCCAACTGGCGTTGCCTGATGTTCAGGTTGTGAATCAGTAGACATGGCGCGTTCTCCGTAGCGAAAGTTAACTTTTGCCGAGAAACTCTGGTTGCGGCTTTTCGGACAGGCTTTCATGTAAGATGATTTGAGATCACTATTTTACAAATTCGCCGTCACTTTATGAGACGGATATGGATTCCGGTATATCTTAAGTTTAAGGCGACAAGCATGCGCTGTCAATGACAACATTCACTGCCAAGACAACTTAGTTTCAAAAAGGAGCAGTTAACGATGCGGATACATGCCAAGTACGATTGGAAGCGGCTGACCCCGGCGGATGGACATCATTATTTTTTCGGGTATTACGACCGTTGCCCCTGGAATCATGACCAGACCCTGCATTTGACTCTGAAGGTAGCGCAGGATACGCGGCTGCCGCTCCCCGGAGAGACGGCGGAGGTCGGCGTTGTTGACCGCAATGGCCATTACGAAGGCCTGACTGAAACGCGCGCATGGTGCCACCAGCAAGGGAGCATGACGTTGTGGCTGCCCCATCGCCCCGGCTGTTTCATCTTCAACGACTATGATGTTGAACGCAAGCAATTGCTGGCGCGGATTTATGATTTAAAGCGCGGCCTGGTCGGCGAATATGACCGTCCTGTGTATGCCATGTCGCCAAACGGGCGTTGGGGCGTGTCGCTTAATTTCGGCCGTATCCCCAGGCGCGGCTACAGCTATGCCGATGCGCCACTGAGCCGTGACGAGCATCCTGACTATGACGCCGAGGGGCTGTTTTTGATTGATA
>Ga0209510_1005787_pt1 | contig 10144 bp, 6 predicted proteins | sample BiotimSIPDNA_FD_185749 | JGI IMG/M metagenome (GOLD analysis project Ga0209510, IMG submission 185749) | Anaerobic biogas reactor microbial communites from Washington, USA - Biogas_R1 time_0 SIP DNA (SPAdes) (version 2) | ecosystem: Engineered > Bioreactor > Anaerobic > Unclassified | place...
GTGTACTTTTGCTCATTGCTAGCTGTTTTTTTGTTCAAACTCAAAGTTAGCAAAAAGAGCTGATACCTCGTGAGAAGTGTCAGCTCTAATTTTTCATCAAGCAAAAAGTTTTACCGGACAGCAATAAAAGAAAATGTTTCCTATCCAGATAAAAGAAAAAAGTATCGTTTAGAAGAAGATAAGAGATGAGGAAATGAAGAATTTACCATGCCCTGCCTCAATGATTAGGAGGGGTAAATAAAATCAGACGTTTGTAAAGATGAAATGGCAGGATTTCCCTGCCATTTTGCATTTCTCATGCTCGAAGCATTCTTCATGCACAAACGAACAATTGTTCAACGGCTGACGAACAATGGTGCAAGTGTCAATGAACAATGGTGCGATGACCAACGAACAATGGTGCATTTTTCACCTCATAAGCATGGTGCTCTATATCATTCATAAATCATTCTGTTTGAAGAAGATATGAGGATGCTTGGATGCAGGGATAACATTGTTCACATTCTTGCAAGAGTCGTCCAGCGACAAAACGTGCCAAAATCTTTCCACCTTTCTTGCACAGTAGGCAAATGCCCCTTGAATGACCCATGATTTTGTCGAAAAATAAAAGAGAAGAAGCATGATTGAAAAGATGCACCAACCATCGAAATCAACTGCCATCTTCTGGATTCGTCAAACTCACATTGTTTAGGCATAAGAGTGCATTCCTCCTAAGAAATAATTGACTCCGAAATAGGTCATGATAATGCTGGAGAAAGCCATAACCATATACCAATGATAGGTGGAAGCACGTGCAAAGACAGGAAAGGACTGGGTGTGTAGCACCACAGCGTAAATCATAAAGGTGATGAGTGCCCAAGTTTCTTTAGGGTCCCAACTCCAATAAGTTCCCCAACTGATATTAGCCCAGATGGCTCCAATAAAGATGCCAAGTCCCATTGTCACAATGGCTGGATATAGAAAGATTCGGCTCAGCACCTGTAGCATGTTGGCTTGACTCTTCATGAGGAGACCTATGAGTCCGCAGATGAAGGTAAGTGCCAGTAGGGCATAACTCATCATAATCACACTGACGTGTATGCTCAGCAGGGGAGAGTTCAGCACTGGCATGATGTGTCCAATTGCAGGATCCATCTGACCAATATGGCTCACAAGGAGGAAAAAGCCTGACAGCATAAAGCCAAAGGTTGTGATGAGTGAAGAAAGGTGTCTCCATGCGATGTTGCTTGCTAAAGTAATCAACATGACAAACCATGCTACACTCAACATTGACTCATAACCATTGCTCAGTGGGATGTTGCCACTGATGATCCATCTTAAGGCCATTGTTAGGCTGAGTGTCACAAAAGACAATCCCAACAGCACAGATAGCAGTACACTCCATTGACTATGCTTTAGTCTGAGCAGTCTTTCTTCTGGCTTTGCAAATCTGCGGATAGCCAAGAACAATGCCATAAATCCCAATGTGAGATTCACCATGAATAGAATGGTGGCAAAGGGATACTTGTTGTAGAGGCGTTCCGCTTCTACCTGTTTGACAGAAGGGAGGCTTGTGCCAGCATTTTCCCTTTGGTGAAGAATCGTTCTGTCCACCAATTTCATCAACTCACCATTCTGCCCCAAGAGTGCATACTGATAGAGATGATTAAATGTCTGTCGCATCGTCATGTTCTCTTCTCCTGTGATTGTGAGAGGATAGCGATGCTGATTGGGGGCAAACCATTCTGTCTTTCCCTTTGTGGTCTTAGGAAAGATTCTGAGAGGATTGCCCATGCGCAGTTCCACAATCAACTGCACCTTGTCGTCCAAACGGACAGCCTGCTCGTGTAGGGCATCATGGTTGTTGGTCTGGTAGTATTCCTCCACCAACTGTTTGAGAATATATCCATCCGAACGAAATAAATCATTGAGCGAAATATAACTGTCCAGATGTAAAGCCTTCTTCAGTTCATCTCCTTTCACTTTGATGATAGGCTCATGAGTCCATTGATCATTCCAAAAGATAAAGCCTGTCAGTACCTGTTCGGGAGTACAACCTTTATACGAGCGTTTGCCTGACAGCTTTTTGGTGAAATCATAGGCATAGGTCTGCATCTGGCACACACGATCATTGTAGAGCATGTAGAGTTCTCCCATTCTGCTTGCCACCTCTTTGGGCAATACGGTGGTCGTCTGTGCATGAAGTGTGCTGGCAGAAAAGAGGAAAAGTATCCCCACTACCGCCCCTTTCTGTAGGAGTGGATGCTTCAGCAACTTGCGGAACGTGCCTCTCGGATTAATGAGTAACCAAATGAGCGAGAAGAATAGGAGTGCATAGCCCACATAAGTGGTAGGAATGCCCCAAGGGTCACTATTGATGCGCAGGGTGCTTCCCTGTCCATCTTCATCGTATGAACTCTGGTAAAAACGTATGCCTCCGTATGTCATGATATTGTTCATCGACACTTGCCCATCCACATTGTGCTCTCCATCTATAATAGTGATTCTTGAACAATAGTCAGCCACAGCAGTGGAGCCATCATGATACAGAATATCAAAATCGTTCAACTTGATCTTGAAGGGCAATGGTTTAGCCTGTTTGCTCAGCAGGTTTTCCCCCACTTCTATATATTCATGCGTTGTCTCATCTATGCGTAGGTGAATTGTTCCTTGAAAAGAGAAGAGATGAGTGAGCAATGCGCCAGTGAGGATAACTACAAAAGAGAGATGCAAGAGCACCACATCCCATTTGCGTAGTTTACGTCTGATGATATAGACAATTCCTGCTGCCACAAGGGCAGCCCACAGCAGAGAGAACCACCATGAGCCATACATGTGGGTGGAGACATATTCTGTACCCTCATATTTCTCCACCACCGTGATAAAAGCCATCACGGTGGTAAGGAGAATATAGAGTGCTGAAACAATTTTCTTCAGAGTCATTCTTGTTGTTTATATGGAACGAAGGAACTTCACCACAGCATCACGGTCTTCCTTCGTCAGGTTGTAGAACTTGACAGTAGCGGCATACGCATGACTTTTCTTGCTGTAGGCATGCCACATGATAGCCTCCACTTCATTGCGAGCTCGGCAGTCATGCAAACGGTCTTCTGCGCCTGTGTTGATAAGTGATAGACCACGCCCCCACAGTGGAGTGGTGCGACACCAGCTGCCACGTATGTCATTCTTCATGTAGAGTTTGTGTTGCATCATGTCTGAATATGGGTGTATGGTTTGTTCGGGATACTGAGGCAGAGGTTTTGTGCCACACACCTCGGGCTTCCAGTAGTTGTCTTTGCCTGTCTTCCATGTTGGTCTGTGACAGGTGGCACAACCTATTTCCATGAATACCTGCTTGCCTCGCTGTACTGCTTTGTCGTTTAGGTTTCTTGCTCTGGGCACAGCCAGACCACGATGCCACACCATCAGTTCATAAAACTGGTCGGCAGTCTGGTCAGGTGTGAAATTGTGCCATTTGTTGTCAAACTGGTTGGTCTTAGGGTCGAGCAGATTACGCACGGCATCAGCAATTCCTTCCTCTGTCCCATCTGCATGGTAGGGCGATGTGGGGTCAGCCTTGATCTTTGCTATCACATCCTTGTTTTCGCTCATGGCCTTAGCCCATGCAGAGGTGGAATAGAGATAAGGACGGTCGGGTCTGCTCACATTGGTGATATTCCAGATAGCATTTGCACCAGGACCATCTTGCAGAGTTCCACGTGTCAGAGCATAGGTGAAACGCTTCACAAACTTGGCGTCTGTGGCATTGCTGTTGTCTGCATATTTACCTGTTGCGGCTAATCTGCCGTTGGCCACACTATACCATGCTCCGGGAGTGAAGTCGTTAGCTGTAGCATCCCAAAAGGCTGGATTGACATATTCTCCCACATCCATGCCTGAACGTTGGAAGAAAGCCGCAGTCTTGGCATATTGTGCTTTGATGGAATCATTGGGGATGGCATCCAGCAGACCTGTGCCGTTCACGCCAATCGTAGATTCCAAACGTACGGCATAGTTGGTAGGACGAGGGCTTGTATTGAAGGCAGACTGTGCGATGCTCACCTCTGGATAGATTAACTCATATTTCTCTCCGTCAGGAAACTCCATAGGCAGTCCGCTCTCCATTGCTGTCACGTGTTGCCAATCAATATGCACACCACTTTCCTCAATAGGTGGAAGGAACGGAGGCATGGCTTGGGTCTGTGGCATTCCTGTTACTTCCGAGATGTAAGGTCCATCGTTTGAGCCTTCAGACTCGGGATGATAGATGACGAGTAGATAGCCATTGCCGTTTCCATACTTTGTGGTGTATTGAGGCATCCATTTGCCATGACCGTATTCAGGATGACAGTCAAAACATGAACTGCGCACAGAAGCAGGTCCTAAACCTTTGAAGGGTGCTTTCTTCTCTGTGTAGTTGTGCTCAAACATCTGCTCTCCAGAGAAAAAGGCATTAAAGAGGTTTGGGTCTTGGTCCACTACAGGTGTCTGATCCGAATAGGCACTTGAGCCTATGTTGTCGGTTGTGCCCAGCAGACCGCCTGGATACCATTCGTCGGCAGAGAAATTGGCAATGGCTTGTCCCACGAAGCTTGCCTCTGGCATTTCGTTGGTGGCAATATTGCTGTTTTCATCAGAACAGGCAATCAGTGCAGATGCCAATACAGCCGTAGCCAAAGAGGGAATAAAAGGTTTCTTTTTCATGTTGCTATAATATAAATGGTAAGAGATGCTATTAACGCATGAAGCGTAGTCTTGCTGTCAATATGCAAGACTACGTTTTTCCATGCTTGAATTCATACAGAAGTTTATTTGACAGGCTGACGCTGAATCCACGAACCTGCTTCGTTGAGAGCCTCATCCAAAGCCTTGATTTTATCAATGCAGTTCTTCACCTGTATGTCACCTGGTGCGTCGATAAACGCCTTTCCGCTCTTCTTGGCTGTCTCAAGAGAGGCTATAGCCTCGTTGAGAACAAAGACCAAGTTGCTGTAACCCTCATAGTTGTTGTTCTTCAGGAAAGTCATGAGAGAGTTGTCAGTTGGCGCAGTGGCATTGTCATCCAGTGTGCCATAGAGCGAGTGTTTAATAGAGTATAGATTGTCTTGATAGTCTTGGAAGGAGCGTTTGGAGTAGGGAGACTCTACATAGTCACTGGCATCTTCGCTTGAGCCTTGACCTGTGGAGACACGGTATGCCTGCCCCAACTTCTGGGTGTAAACTTCCTGACAGATGGAAGAACACCCACCTACAAAGATGTTCTGGAGTGTCTCTTGCCATGTGGAGAACATGCCTATAGCGGTGGTCGCACCCTTCACTGCTTCGCCATAGCCAACACCCTTGCTTGAGAGACCGGCATTGCGAGTGCTACTGATCACCCACGGAGCATTTTTTAGCGTCTCTCTCACATCATTGCTTGCATTTTCTCCCATCCATCCATAAGCGAGCAACGAGGTCATGTTTCTCAGGTCACCAGACACTGCCGCTGCAAAAGCACACTCATCCAATGTCTTTACCGAGGTGAGCCCCTCTTCTGTCTCATATTCGTTTGTCATGTCAGCCAGGGTGCGGTGAGCACCGTTGCGGAATAGCACAAACTCAAGTCCGTGGAAACCCAATACAGAATCAAATTTGCCATTGTTGTCATACACAAACTTGTCGGGTTGTGCACTCTTGATACCTGCAATCACCTTGTCGTTGTTGAGAGCCTCCACAAGTTGTGCATGGTCGAGAGGCCAAGAGTCGATGTGTGGGTCAATCTCATTGTCTGAAGCTGCCCCATAGAGGAACGCCTCGCTTTGTTCCCAATGTTTACGTGCAGTCTTAAAAGCCTCGCATGCCACATCAATGTCTTCCTGAGTGAGTGTACCTGCCTTTCGTTTGGCATAGAGGCTTTGACATGCAGCCTGCAGATCTTTTGTCCCTTTTGCCAAGTTATCATAGGTGGGGTAGATGATGTTGTCCACATAGTTCGTGACGATAGCCTTCATCACCGTTCCCGAACCATTGTTGTCTTCCTTCTCATCATCGTTGTTGCAAGAAGAGAAGCCGAGTGAAAGGACTGTGGCTGCCACAAAAGGCAACACGTGCAGAAAAATCTTTTTCATTTGTTTTGATATTTTGATTAGTTTTTAATTAGAATGTTTTCTGTTGATTACAGGAAGAAACCCTCATACACCATTCCTATATTAATAGATGGCTCGTTGTTGTAGTTGGATTTCAACTTGCGGAAGTGATATTCGCCCTTGATGGCGATCTCTCGGATAGGATGGTAATTGATGCCTGCCGCAAACACGTTCTTGTTGGTCCATTGCTTGGTCTTGGCATGGATGTAGGAGTCATAATACTCATAGTGTCCAAACACATAGAGCTTCTGACCATCGTCACGCAGACGCTTGAACTGTGAGAACACATCATAGCCCACCTCTATCATAGTGGTCATGGCATGACTGCCAAAATTCTTTCCATTGCCCGACTGATAGGGCTTCACGTTCGCTGTGTTGGGATACACATAGCTTGTGATTTTGTCAGCATCGCTCACATAGCCATAGTCCACATTGCCTCTCGCTATCCAGTTGTGGCTTTTGTAGGTGAAGTCAAACGAGCCTAAATACACATTACCCTTAATCTTCTTCGCCTCGCCAAACTCCATATCGTGAGGCACAGAGTTGTGCATGGACTGGCCATAATAACCGCTCACACCCAGTCGCAAACCCTTGATAGTGTAGTTGTCCAAGCGAATGGAAACAGCATATTTGTTTGCCACATCATACTCAAAGGGCGACCGAGTGCCACCTTGAATCCAATTGCTACGACTGAAATGGAAGGCATCAAGTCCTGCCAGAAGTTGAGCCTCATAGCGGAAATGTCCCACATGTCCCCAAAGTGACACGCCTGTCTGATGCCAAGTGGAAGGAAGGATCGTGTTCTCGCCCTCTGGTCGATAGACTGTGAAATAGTTCAGAGGCTCGTGGTGTGCATTGGTCAGACCAAAAGGCACAACCATGTGTCCCATCTTTAAGTTCAGTGCCCGTGAAAAACTCTTCTGCAACCAGAACTGCTCCAACTCAACCTCTCCGCCACGTTCGGCTTCCTGCTCAAACTCGATTGACTCGTCGGCTTCATATTCGATAGCCGTTCCCGTGCCTCCATGTTCAAACTCAATCTCAGTGCCCATCGTCCATCCCTTGCCAAAGTCATAGCCGAGATAGATCACGGCATGAGGAATGTCGAACCTCCCATGACTTGGATCTTTCTTGTATTTCTCAGGCTTTGTGTATCTGTTGCCATTATCACTATAGAAATGACGGCTCATGGCTACTTCGCCATAACCGCCCACACTGAGTTTGCCACCTCCTGCATGACTCATCACAGAGTCTGCAACATTCACTTGTGCTATTGCTGAAACACTGCCAGCCAGCATCAAAGTAGAAAAGGTGAGAAGTGAAATTTTGTGAATCATCCTTGATAAATGTTATTGGTTAATTTTTCCGCAAAGGTACTGCCAAGCGATGGAGTGCACAATACTCATTTTCCTCTATATTGCTTGCTCCAATGAGTACATCCCTACTCAAATAGTAGTGTGTGCTCCATTTTTATACTCACAATTCAAGTCGAGTACTGATTAATAGGTATTCTTTTATGGATAGGAATCTCTAATGGCTCAAGACAAGGAAGGAGCATCAAAGGTGGAATTTTTGATGCTCCTCGCTCTTGCTTGAATATGTGCCTCTTTCCGCTAAAAGAGTTGTGATGAATAGAACTTCACATGACCTGCTACCTTCTCCTCGTTCAAGTATTGCGTGAACGAAACCTTATAGCCATGCTGTCCATCGGCAGAGCGGAAAATATAGATGGGAGATTTCTGATAAACGGGTGGCATGACAAGCGAGCCGTCTTCCTTCATTTGGAAGGTGATAACTGTGGCTGTAGATTTTACAATAGATGTGATACCGCCCATGCCTTTAGATGTGACAATCTCGTCAGTCATAAATGTTGCTCCTTCTGGCACAGAAGAGAGCGAACTGAAGGAGATGCTGGCATTGCAGGTATAGACACCTCCCTGAGCTCCCACATGGGTAGCCTTTCCGCTATTGGTGCGCACATTATATCGACAGATGGCAATATCCCAGTCTTTGCGAGTAGCCCATGCGGCATTGTCGCTTTCATTCTCTTCCCCTGTCCCCACAATCTTATTTTCTTTCAGGGAGAAATATGTCCACATCGTTTTAGAAGTGGCATCTATGTAACTCTCCTTTGTCTCATTGACGGGTACAGGGTTGTCATCGTCTTTAGAACATGACACAAAGGATAATATGGATGCTGTGAGCATCATGAAACAGATGAATTTTGTTTTCATAACAGATGAGTTTTTGAATTTGTTGTAGATTTTCTGATAAATAGATGTTTGTAATATTTTTATTTGAATGCGTAACGGAGTCCAATCATATATTGCCGACCAGGATTGATAAAGGAAATCTCCTTGAAATTGAAGAGATTGTCACACTTGGCTGTGAACTCCACAGTGTGTCGATTGATGAGGAAGGGCTTGACCAGTGTCATCTTCCATATGTTGTAGGATTTTGACTGTGTGCTTTCCTCGTGCTGTTGCCCGTTCTCGTCTGTCACCATCTTTTGATACAATTTCGGAGAGGTCATTCGTCCTGCCAGTTGAAGAGAGAAGGGACTTCGTGCAACATTTCCATTCCATGTGAAAGAGACCGTTCCACTATGCTTCACGTTGCTGGAGAGTTGAAGCCCTGTAGAGTTGTCGCAAGCATTGCAAAAGCTGTAACTTCCTTTCACCACCAGTTGCTTGTACAGCACATATGACACATTCATGTCTATTCCCTTTAGGGATGCACTGCTCACATTCTTATAGTATCTCTCATTACCTCCCATCTGATTGACAACCTCATATCGGGTAATCTTCTGGTCTATATGATTCCAGTAGCAAGTGAGGGAGGCATTGAAGTCCTTTTGGGTGTATTCTGCTGAAAGTGAACTGTACACTCCCTTCTCTGCTTTCAGATTCTTGTTGCCATACACCCAAAACATGCCTTGATGATCAAAATTGTAGTAGAGCTCCTTGATGCTGGGAGACCGAAAGGCTGTGCCTATACCTCCTCTGAAAGTGAACCTTCCTTGTCTGTACATCATGGAGAGTTTGGGTGTGAAGGCAGAGTGAAACTGATTGTTGTAGGTGTATCTGGCACCAGCGATGAGATCAAGGTTTGTCATCATGGTGTATTGAGCCTGACCAAACACGTTGAAATCATCCAGTGATTTGCTGGTGGGCACTGCTCCTAACATTCTGGTCGCATAGGTCTGCTCGTGGTTTTGCTCCATCCCTGTCACGATTTCCCATTTCTCTGTAGGTGTGAAGGTGTTCGTCACTCTTGATGAGATATAGGATACATTATTGGCCATTCGTGAGGTGGAGAGCCTTTCCAGATAATCCATGTCGAAATACTTGCTGAAATTGACACTGGCACACATTCTGTATTTCCCCTCTGCGGAGGTGTAGCCTCCATTCAACCCTGTTGAAAACGTGTGTGTGAGCGGATGAGAAGAGTTCAGACTTCCTGTAGGATTGAAGGTTTCATGCCTGAAATAACGTCCAGTGAGGTTTATGTCCACTCTTTTGCTGAGTTGATACATCAGTTTGAGATTACCTCCCCAATCCTCATATCTTGCAGCATAAGGACCATTACCATTGCCTCCAAATCCGTCTGAGGTGTTGCGAAAACCACTGATGAGACTTTTAAGTTTGTTGAGACCAAAGGACACATTGGCCTTGGTGGAAAGCGTATTGTGGCTTTCAAGCCTCACCTCTGCTCCAGTTTCCAACCTCTCTGTGGGTTGTTTGGTAATAATGTTCACCACAGCCCCCACAGCATTCGACCCATATAGAGCAGATGCGGCCCCATTGATGATTTCTATGCGTTTGATGCTGTTCACATCAATCTGACTAAGGTTGATGTTGCCTCCTGCTCCTTCTGACACCATTCTTTCCCCATCTACCAGAAAGAGTATATAACTTGTAGGATATGTCATTGAAGATACAAAGCAGCTCTCACTTTTCTAATTTCTTATCCCGAACTGGGGTGTGTTCATGATGAAGTTGCGGACCTACCTGTGTCTTGAACGCAAGAACTGTAAGGAT
>Ga0209510_1005789_pt1 | contig 10141 bp, 10 predicted proteins | sample BiotimSIPDNA_FD_185749 | JGI IMG/M metagenome (GOLD analysis project Ga0209510, IMG submission 185749) | Anaerobic biogas reactor microbial communites from Washington, USA - Biogas_R1 time_0 SIP DNA (SPAdes) (version 2) | ecosystem: Engineered > Bioreactor > Anaerobic > Unclassified | place...
CCAAAGGGGCGACCGAGAACAGCCCGGGGTTTAGCCCGGAGATCAGCGGCGCGCCCAGAGTGAGTCCCGTCAGGGACGTAAGAGAATAGCCCCGGGTTTCAACCCGGGGTCCACGCATTCCCAAAGGTCCCGAGTCCCATAGGGACGGCAGAGTCGAAGATGCCGTCCGATAGATGAACGGTCAGCCTGCGTACCATCATCACAAAACGGGCAAAGATGAATTGTGGACGTTTCTCAAACGGCACGGGATCAAATATGACCCCAGATACATCCGGGATCTAATCCGGACTCTGTCGTCCCTACGGGACTCGATCTGGGTACGGCGTTAATCCCCGGGTTGAAACCCGGGGCTATTCTCTTCCGTCCCTTCGGGACTCGATTCACCTGCGGCGTGACAACGGGTCCCCGTTTGAACGTTCGGCGAGGGCGCCGGTCCCGCACCGGACAAGAACGGGGACATGTTCCAAGCGCCGCCCCGGCGCGACACCGTGTCCCCGGTCGAACCGGAGGGCGGCCCCGTAGACGGTGAACACGGGATTCCGGACAACCCCAACGGCCCAACCCCGAATGGGGTTGGACAAATCTGCATCCCTTGCCCAAAATTGCGGGGTTCAAATCCACCCCCGGCCGCCTTCGGCGGCCACCCCCGCCAGCGGGGGACAGAAGAGGCGGGAAGAATCCATCCCCGTCGCGGGGGACACAAGAGGCGGGAAGAATCCACCCCCGTCGCGGGGGACAGAAGAGGCGGGAAGAATCCACCCCCGGCCACGCGTGCCTGTTCTTGCAGCCCCAAAGGGGCGACCGAGAACAGCCCGGGGTTTGGCCCGGAGATCAGCGGCGCGCCCAGAGTGAGTCCCTTCGGGACTGAATTCGTCCCCGGCGCGACAACGTGTCCCCGTTCGAACCGGATGGGCAGCCACGGGGGGCTGCCCCTACAAGGGGAAGCGGATGGGCAATCCCGAATCAGCGCTCGGCCAACCACGCCACCCCGCGCCCGCTTCAGTCAGGATTGGCCTCGGCTGTTGCCCGTTATTCGACCAGTTCCATCGACCCGAGGATATTGAGATCAAGGCTGAGCAGGGAGGACGACTCGCCGGCGCCGGTGCCGAGCAGATCTTCGACGCCGGACGCGGAACCGCCGAGCAGCGCATCCGGATTGGAGAGCAATCCGCCGAGCACGCTGGACAGATTGCCGAGCATCTGCGCGAAATCCATGCGCAGGTCGAGATCCATATTGGCGAGCACCAGCTGACCGTTGGCGGTGTCGAAAAAGACGCGGTTATTGCCGGTGATCTGGAAGGTAGGCATCTTGAGGCTGAGGGCCTCGCCCAACGCGCTTTCCGGGGCGTTGAGCGTGCCGCCGGTCTGTTCGGACAGGAACTGCTGTTGGATCACGCCGCAGAGGCGCCCGTTCACCTGCTGGTAGCCCACGAAGGTGTTGAGGAGCCGGGCCTCGGCCGGCGTTCCGAAGCCGGGCACGGGCAACGCGATACGGCTTTCCCACTGCTGGCCCTGCACCACCGACCCGCCCGGGAATTCGAGCGTCGCGAAATTGGGTATGGCGGCGAGCATCGCACCGATGTTCTTCGTGTTGGCGAGTTTCAGCACCTGTCCGTTCGGCGCGACCACCATGTCGACGGGCTCCTGCAGGAACTCGAGCTGCGGGATGCCCTGCGTCGACCCGACGCCGCGCCGGGTGTCCACGGGGGTTTGCTCGCCGTGGGAGACCTGCGCGTCGTTCGGCGTGACTTCCATCGAGAACTGTTCGTCCATGAAACGGCCCCGGAGCGAGCTCTGGTCGAAGGTCATGCGCAGGAGCGCGTTGCCCGCCTGGTCGACATCACGGGTATGCAGCGACATGCCGCTCTCGAAATCCATCAACACGCCCGAATCGGTCAGCCCTTCCATGCCGGTGCCGCGGATCTCCGAGGCTACCCGGTAGCGGAGGGTTTCGTCCCGGGTGAACTTGAAGGCAAACGGGCCGTCGGCCGTGCCCTGGTATTGCTCGGACGGGTCGAGCGGCCACAGGGCGTCGCCGGTCACGAGGGTCTGGGGCGCCGCCGCGGTGTCGCGGGGCGGCGCCGCCGGCCGGCCCGGCGCGGCCGGACGGGTGCGGGCCCAGGAATCCTCCTGAGCCGGCGCGGCCGGTAGCAGGGCAGCGTTCTGGGCGCCGCGGCGCGAGATCGAGATGTCGTAGCGGGTGGCAAACCAGAATCCGAGGCCCAGCCCCACCGCAAGCAGGATCCCGCCCGCAATCAGCATCATCAGGGCGACGGTAACCGCACGGCTTCGCCCGGAATGGGGGTCTGTTGGATGCGCCTCGCTCATGCACCGATTATACCATAGCCTTTTCGGGGGGCAGGCGAAGCCGGGATGTGGCGTGGTCGCGCTTGCGCCCGCCCCTCCCGTCGTGATACACGATGGGGCCATATGCGGCCGGGCATGGCGGCATTCGAAACGGGGCAACGCATGGAATCACCCTTGAACGCGGTTCTGATCGTCGTGGACACCCTGCGGGCGGACCACCTGGGCTGTTACGGTTATGAGCGCAACACATCGCCGAACCTCGACGCGCTCGCCGGGCGGTCGGTCCTGTGCGAACGGCACATCACGTCGGCCATCCCCACGCATCCCGCGTTCGCCACGCTGGGCAGCGGGCAGTACTCGGTCACGCACGGGATCGTGGCGCACGGCGGCCGCATCCCCCTGAGAAATACCGTGCCGTGGCTCCCGGCCCTGCTGCAGAAGGCGGGGTACACCACCTGTGCCATCGACAATCTGGCGCCCTGGCACCACGGGTTCGGGCGGGGCTACGAGTACTACATCAATCCGGCGTCACGGCGCCCGCTCAGCATCAACTGCGACAGCCGCGACATCAACAACCGCGCCATCCCCTGGCTCGAACAGAACCGCGAAGAACCGTTCTTTCTGTTTATTCATTACTGGGATCCGCACACGCCCTACATGCCGCCCCGCGCGTACCGGCGCTTGTTCTATGAGCCCGGACACGACCCCTGCGACCCGGGGAACACCTCGCTCAAGCAGCTCGAACGCCACCCCCTGGGCAAAATCTGGCGCGAAAACTGGCTCAACAAGCTCGTGCGCGGAAAGACCGTGACCGACGCCGCCTATGTCGAGGCCTTGTACGACGGCGAGATCCGCTATTGCGACGAAGCCATTGGCCAGGTCATCGAAACCCTGGACCGGCTCGGTCTGGCCGAACGCACCCTCCTGGCGGTCACCAGCGACCACGGGGAGATGATGTACCGCCACGGGATCTTCTTCGATCACCACGGCCTCTACGAAGGCAACGTGCACGTCCCGCTGCTCGTACGCCATCCGGCGCTCGGCCCCCGGCGCGTGCGTCATCTGACCGCGCACGTGGATCTCGCGCCGACCCTCCTGGATTTCTGCGGTGTCGAGGCGCCCGCGGAGATGGAAGGCTTTTCACTGGCGGCGCTGATGTCCGGCCAGCGCGACACGCCCCTGCGCGATTTCATCGTGTGCCAGGAGTGCACGTGGCAGATGAAATGGGGGTTGCGCGCCCTGGACCACAAATTCATCCTGGCCCGGCAACCCGATTTCTACGGTACGCCGCCGCGCGAACTCTACGATCTCCGGGAGGACCCGCACGAGTTTCACAATCTCGCCGGACAACAGCCGGACCGTGCGCGCCAATGTGAAACCCTGATCGAGGAATGGGTGGCGGAGAAGATGCGGGCCCGGGGGCTCACCCGGGACCCCCTGCTCACGCACGGGCTCACCCTCGGCCGCGCATGGCAACGCCGCCGGCCCCGAAAACACTCCTGAGCCGGGCCGCGAGCCGCTGTATTGCCTCCAGAACGCTCAGCCGGGCGAATCATCTTTCATGCCCGTGGCGATCCAGTTGCTCAGGATGGTGATGTCGTTCTCGGACAAGGGCTCGCCACCCTGGGGCATGCGGGGTTGGAGCTCTCCGGTCACGTATTGGATCAGCGGGCTCTTCCCGGGCTGGCCCGCACGCACCGACGGTCCGGTTTTCTTGCCGCCGACGAGCATCGCATCGATGGTCTCGAGATTCAGACCGCTCGCTTTACCGTGGCATCCGTAACAGTGCTCCCGGAGAATCGGGATCACCTCCTGGGCATAGCTCACCTCGCGCACGGGGGCGGGCGGCACCGCGGACTCGGTTTCCACCACCGCCGGCGGGAGGACCGCGGCGGCCGGCCCGGCGGGGTCCGGCGGCGCGGGTGCGGGCGCCGTCTCGACGGGCGCGGGAACCGCGGGCGTTGCCGGGGTTGTCGCGGCAGGCGTCTGCCCCTGGGCGATGAGCTGCTGCTTGTATTGCAGGGCGGGCGTACCGAGACCGTGCACATAGACCAGCGTGCCGCCGTAATGGCCGGTCAACCCGATCCACCCCGCGGTAGCGAGCGCCGCCAGCACGGCCAGCGTGCCCGCGGTGACGCGCATACGGGGGCTCTGCGCGGCGGTGCATGCCGTCAGAAGGGCGGTGACCAAGGCGAAGATCCAGACCTTGCCGGCCATGCCCTCGTGGTTGTGCACGAGGTTCCAGACCGCTTCGTCAATCACGCCGGGCGCGTTCGGGAGGGCGCTCCGGGCCTCTTCACCCGTCTGCAGCGTGAGCACGGCGGCGATGACGAGGCCCAGGTAAGCCGCGACAGCCAGCCACCGTATTCCCGCGCCCCGTTCTTTCAGGGCCGCCGCCAGGAGTACCAGCGGCAGCCCCAGAAACGCAAGCGAAATGGGCGCGTGCACGACCAGCGCGTGCACCATGGCCGGGCTGCGAAACGTGTCGAGAAATCCCATCCGATGGTTCTCCTTCCCGGATTACGGCGCGGAAACGCCTTCCTGCACCCGCCAGAAACTGAGGATGTCCGCGAGCAGGTCCTCCAGCGGATGTTGCGGTGTCCATCCGGTCGCGGCGGTCAGACGTTCACTGGAACCGGCCACCTCGAGCACTTCGACCGGACGCAGCCGGTCGGGCGCGGGTTCGACCGCCACCTTCACCCGCGCCATGCGCAGCAGCGTGTCCAGGGCGTCGCGGATCAGGACCGCTCGTCCTGACGCGATGTTGTAGACCTCTCCCGAGCCGCCTTTCCGGGCCGCAAGCTCATACGCGCGCACCACGTCGTCCACGTGGAGAAAATCGCGCCGCGCCTCGAGGCTCCCGACGCGCAGCACGGGTTCGGCGGCGCCCGCCTCGGCCCGGGCAAGTTGCCGCGCGAAACTCGACAGCACAAACAGGTCGGACTGGCCCGGTCCCGAATGGTTGAACGGCCGGAGACGCACGATGTCATACCCCGTGCTTTCACACACATACGCGCAATAGCTGTCCGCGGCGGCTTTCGCAATGGCATATGGATTCTTCGGATTGAGCGGATGCTCTTCGCGAATGGGCAGCTCCAGCGGCGGCCCGTACACTTCCGACGTGCTGACATACATGAACCGGCTCTCGGGCCGCCGCGCGCGGCAGGCCTGCAGGAGGTTCATGGTGCCCTCGACGTTCACGCGCATGGCCCGCCGCGGATCCTGGATGGACTCCGGCACGAAGGTAACGGCCGCCAGATGGAACACGACGTCGACCGGCCCGGCCCACGCCACGAGCGCGTCCACCCGGTCCGCGCAGGTGATGTCGCACTGAAACTCGTGTGCCGGTTCCTGCGCGTCGCGCATCACGCCCGCGCGCACCTCCCATCCGGCTCGAGCGAGATGGCGGCACAATACGCCGCCCACGAAACCGTCCGCTCCGGTGACTAGCGCCCGCATGGTCATACCGTGCCGTGCTGGTTTTCGCGTTGAAGCCGCTCGATGTCGGCGTCGACCATCATGCCCATCAGATCCCGGAACGAGACCTCGGGTTTCCAGCTGAGCCGGGTCCGCGCCTTGGTGCTGTCGCCGAGCAGCAGATGCACCTCGGCGGGCCGGTAGAATTTCGGGTCGACCGTCACATGGTCCTCCCAGTTGAGGCCCGCGTGGGAAAAGGCCGCTTCGCACGCCTCGCGCACCGAATGGGTTTCGCCGCTCGATACGACGTAGTCCTCGGGGGATTCCTGCTGCATCATGAGCCACATTGCGCGAACGTAGTCGCCCGCGTATCCCCAGTCGCGTTTGGCGTCGAGGTTGCCGAGCCGCACCTCGGTATCGAGGCCCAGCTTGATGCGGGCCGCGCCGAGCGAGATCTTCCGCGTGACGAATTCGAGGCCCCGGCGCGGCGATTCGTGGTTGAACAGAATGCCCGAGACGGCGAACATGCCGTAGCTTTCGCGGTAGTTGACGGTGATCCAGTGGCCGTACACCTTTGCCACGCCGTAAGGGCTGCGCGGGTAGAACGGCGTCGATTCGCGCTGGGGCGTTTCCTGGGCGTTGCCGAACATCTCGCTCGACGACGCCTGGTAGAACCGGATCGATTTGTCGACCACGCGGATGGCTTCGAGCACGCAGGTCACGCCCAGGGCGGTGACCTGTCCCGTCAGCATGGGCTGTTTCCATGACGTCGGCACGAAGGACTGGGCCGCCAGGTTGTAGACCTCGCGGGGCCGCGCTTCGGTGATGACGTCAATCATCGACCCCTGATCGGTCAAATCCGCGTGCATCAGCGTGATGCGATCCTGGAAATGCTTGATGCGCTCGAACTTCTCGGTGCTGGAACGCCGGATGACGCCAAATACCTCGTAGCCTTGTTCGAGCAGAAACTCCGCCAGATACGAGCCGTCCTGGCCGGTGATGCCGGTGATAACGGCCCGGGGCTTTCCGGAACTCCCCATGATGCCGATTCCTTTCTTTCCGTGTCCGCAGGGAAGGTGATTATAGGGGCGTGCGCGCCCGTCAGGCAACCGCGGCGCCCGGCATTGACCGCCCCGGCGGGGTTCCCGTACCATGCTTGCAGGCGCAGGAACGCATAAACAGAGGGCTTTGTACTCCCATGACCGCGTTAGAGAATCCGGCCGTTGTCCTGCTGAGCGGGGGCATGGACTCGTCGGCCCTGTTGCATCATGTCGCGAAAACCCTGGGGCGCCGGCCGGTCCATGCGGTGTCCTGCGATTATGGCCAGCGGCATGTGCGCGAACTCGAGTGCGCCGCGTGGCAGGCCCTTGCGGCGGGCGCCGAACACCATCGCGTGCTCGACGTGGCGTTCCTGGGCGACCTGGTGAAGCACGGGACCGCCCTGGTCCGCGGCGGCGCTGACGTGCCCGATCTCGCCCGCGTTGCCGAATCCGACCGGCAGCAGCCGCCGACGTACGTCCCCAACCGCAACATGATCCTGCTGGCGATGGCGGCGGCTTACGCGGAAGCCCGCGGCATCGCGGACGTGTATTACGGCGCCCAGGCGCAGGACGAATACGGCTACTGGGACTGCACGGCGGAGTTCGTCGAACGGCTGAACCAGGTGCTGGCGCTGAACCGGCGCACGCCCGTCGTGGTCCATGCGCCGTTTGCGGCCATGCGCAAGGCGGAATCGCTCCGGCTCGGCCTCGAACTGGGCGTTGATTACGCGCACACGTGGAGCTGCTACCGGGGCGGCGGAACAGCCTGCGGCACATGTCCGACCTGCGTCGAGCGGTTGAACGCGTTCCGCGAAGCCGGCGTCCCCGATCCGCTCGAATACGAACCGACCGCCTGACCGGACACAGGAGGACGATGCCATGTTCGTCGTTCATGTTCATGTACATGTGAAACCCGAGTACGTCGAGGCGTTCCGGGGGGCCTCGATCGAGAACGCGCGTCAGAGCGTCCAGGAACCGGGGATTGCGCGGTTCGACGTGCTCCAGCAGCGGGACCACCCCACTCATTTTGTGCTGGTCGAGGCCTACCGCACCGAGGCGGATCCCGCGCGGCACAAGGAAACCGCCCATTACCAGCACTGGCGCGACACGGTGGCCGGCATGATGGCCGAACCGCGGCAGAGTACCCCGTACGTGAATTGCTTCCCCGGCGACTCCGGTTGGTAGACACGCCGGCGTTTGACCGAACCGAACCAGGAGAAACAACCATGACGGCGAGTGTGATCATCGCCGCGGCCGTCGCGATGGCCGCCGCGCAACCGGAGGGCACGCGCGTGACGGACCCCGCGCATTGGGCCGAAGTGAGCGCCGACGCGCTCACGGGCGTGATTGGCGACAACGAACCGATGGGCAGCCATCACCGGAAACGGTACAACGGGGTGTTCGCGCTCGCCACGCCCGCCCTCGCCGAATCGCCGTTTGTTCCGGCGTATGCCGGCCTGAACCTCGAACACTACTTCGACGCCCGCGCTCGCCACGAGGATGACACCGTCTTCTTCGAACCCCGGCATGTCCCCATGGCGCTGCGCCGCGCCGGCGACAATGCCGTCGAGCTGTACCAGGCCGCCACCCCCTTCTATGGCGTCGAGAGCTGGACCCGGTTCACCGTCTCCGCGCCGCACTACATCGACATGACCTACCGGTGCATCCCCCGCAAAGACGGGTTTGTTGGTGGGTTCATGGGCGTGTTCTGGGCGTCCTACATCAATGCCCCCGCCGACAAGAGCATATATTTCCTGCAAGCCGGGTCTTCACTCGAGCAGCCCCGGTGGGTGCAGTACTGTACGCAGGTGCACGGCCACGCCAGCACCGTCGTCCACGAAACCGATACCTTCTCGGCCGAATTTGGCGAGGGGGAGGGCTCGCTGTTCGAGGATTTCTCCCCGCTGCGTTACGCCGAACCGTTTTACTACGGCCTGTTTCACGATCACGTCCTGATATTCATCTTCGAACGGGGCCCCGTGGTCCGTTTCTCGCATTCCCCGTCGGGCGGCGGCGCCACCCCGGCCGGCGACGACACCAACCCGGCCTGGGATTTCCAGCTCATCGTCCCCGGCGTCACGGCGGGCCAGGAATACGGGCTGCGCATGCGTCTCGTCTACAAACCCTGGGCTGGCCGCGCCGATGTGCTCGCCGAGGTGCGAAACGCCTACGCGACGGTGCTGAAATAGCGACGGCCGGCCGCGGATACACCCCATCGATGCAGGAGCCGATCGATAAACGCACCGTACAGCACGTTCGCCGCGCGCTGCTGGCGTGGTACGCACGCAACGCCCGCGATCTGCCGTGGCGCCGCACCCGCGACCCCTACGCCGTATGGGTCGCGGAGATCCTGCTGCAGCAGACGCGCATTGACCAGGGCACGCCCTATTTTAAGCGGTTCCTGGCCGCCTTTCCGACCGTCGAGGCACTGGCTCGCGCTCCGGAGGACGCCGTCCTGAAACTATGGGAGGGGTTGGGCTATTACGCCCGGGCGCGCAACCTGCACCGGGCCGCGCGGCTGGTCGCCTCCGAACGCGGCGGGCAGTTTCCCGAGACGGCGGAGGAGTGGCAGGCCCTGCCGGGCATCGGCCGGTATACCGCGGGGGCCATTGCCAGCATTGCGTACAACGAGGCCGTGCCGGTGCTCGACGGGAACGTCAAACGGGTGCTCGCGCGCTTGTTCGACATCGCCGCTCCCATCGGCCAGGCCGCGACCGAAGGCCGGCTCTGGGCGCTCGCCGGAGCGCTCGTGCCGCCGCGCCGGCCCGGCGATTTCAACCAGGCCATGATGGAACTCGGCGCCACCGTGTGCACACCGAAAGCGCCCTCCTGCCCGGCGTGCCCGTTGCAGGCGGCATGTCAGGCGGCCGCCCGCGGGACCCAGGCGAAACGTCCCGTCAAAGGGAAGAAACCCGCCACGCCGCACTATGAGATCGTCGTGGCAGCCATCGAGAAAAACGGGCGCTTCCTCCTGGGGAAACGGCCGCCATCCGGATTGCTCGGCGGGTTGTGGGAATTTCCCGGCGGCAAAGTGCAGGCCGGGGAAGCTCACGATCAGGCCCTCAAACGCGAGATCCGCGAGGAACTTGGCGTCGAGATCCGCGTGGGCGGGCTGGCGGCAGTGGTCAACCACGCCTATTCGCATTTCAAAGTCACGCTCAACGTGTATCGCTGTACCATGGAATCCGGCACGCCGCGGCCCGTAGCGCATTCCGAGTTGAAGTGGGTTCCGCGGGCGCAGTTTGGGCGCTACGCCTTCCCCAAAGCCAACCTCAAATTCATCGGGGTGCTCTAGACAAGCCCCCGGCCGTGAACGGGGACATGTTCCAAGCGCCACCCCGGCGCGGCTGCGTGTCCCCGTTCGGACCGGATGGGCA